>SXGU01489423.1_pt1 | contig 33473 bp, 42 predicted proteins | sample 3174531 | NCBI WGS metagenome assembly SXGU01 (sample SAMN11356863, study PRJNA531348) | freshwater metagenome | isolation source: freshwater sample F1-140 | place: China: Fuxian Lake, Yuxi | collected 2017-12-25 | reverse complement strand
CTCGGTGGACATGCGCACGTACTGGGCGGCGCGGAATGCGGGTGTGGATGATGGGGTTGCCGGTGGTTCGGCGGTGGGGTCGGATTCGGTGGCCATGTTCTTTCTGCGCTCATTCGTTTGAGCCATGTTTGCTTCGAAGGCCAAGACGTATCAAGGCGTTCGGGGCAGAAAGCGGCAGATAAATGCGAGGAAATAAAGGGATCTGCGAGAACTTCGCGATGCGCGGCCAAATAATGGTCCGGTATCCTTGACCCAATCCGATAACACTCAGAAATAGAAATGATTCAGGTAGAAAATTTGAACAAACCGGCTGCAACTAATCCATGGCTGAGCGAAGACTTGTTCAGCACGGCGTGCGCGGCACTGCCACTGGTGTCGGTTGATTTGATGGTGACCCGGCCTTGTGAGCAAGGGAGGGAGTTGCTACTGGGCTTGCGCAACAACCGGCCGGCGCAGGGCTGGTGGTTCACGCCTGGAGGCCGCATACGCAAGAATGAGGCATTGACCAGCGCCATGTGGCGGGTGGCGCAGGATGAAATCGGACTGAATCCAGAGTGGCTGGGACGAGCGAAATTACTGGGCGCGTGGGATCACTTTTACGCCGACAGCGCCTTTGACCCGGATATTTCTACGCATTACGTCAATCAACCCCACGCCGTACACCTCAGTACGGCGGAAGCGCACACCTTGAAGCTACCGATTGGGAACGGTTCGCAGCATCTGGAATGGCGTTGGATGCCTATTACCGAGGCCCAAAATGACGAACGGGTGCACGCATATGTACGTGCTGTTTTGGGTCGGCTGCTGGAACCGTGATCAGGCGAACTGGGTGAGCTTGCTCAGGTTCTTCCAGGCGATCGCCCGAAGGGCACCGGGCATGCTGAAGTCGCAACTGCGCAGGGCACGCCAGTCTTCTTTGGATTTCTTGACGATGGCCTTCACCGATTTGTTGCTGGCACCGCCCAGCCGCATCGTGACCAACACTTCAGGGATGTACACGGTTTTGAAGTCGGGCTGGGTGAAGAGCTTCAGGATACTGAGGTAATCAGCGGCAATGCGGTAGCTGATATCAAACCCACCAATCTTCGAATACCAGACACGTCGGACATACAAGGTCGGATGCGCTGGCATCCAGCCCCAGCCGAGATCCTTCTGGTTAAATGGTTTGCTTTGCCAGCGCCGGATCACTTTCGAAGTGTCTTGCTGGCTCACGTATTCCAGATCGCCATACACCGCGCACACCTCGGGGTCTTCGAAGGCTTTGGCGATTTTGGCGAGCACGTCATCTGACGCATACAAATCGTCTGCATGCAGAAAGCCGACCACATCACCGGTCGCGAGTTGGATACCCTTGTTCAGCGCATCGTAGATGCCCTTGTCGCGTTCGCTTTTGAATGTTGCAATCTGGTCGATGTGCTGGTTGATGACGTCAATCGTCCCGTCAGTGCTGGCGCCGTCGACGATCACGTGTTCCCTGTTCGGATAGCTCTGTCGCGCCACCGAGGCTAGGCAGTCCGGTAGCGTTTTAGCGCAGTTCCAAGTCGCAGTCACGACAGAAATTGTTATGTTTTTTCCCATAGTGTGGGATTTTCTCAGATAGATGATGAAGAACGCCAGAAGAAGCGACACGACCCTGCGAAACAGGGTCGTGCGACGGCACGGTTCTCTGAGATGGTTACATACAGTGGCGCGCTTGTGTCGGGGTTCGGTCTAGCCAGCCTTGCGCAGGCGCCCGGCGTCGATCTGCATCGACACGGGTTTGGAGAGGATTTCAAGCAAGATGAAGGCGCGGCGCTCGGCGTCTGAGGTCTGGTAGATCGCCTCGATGCCGGCGAATGGGCCGTCGGCAATGACCACCGAATCGCCGCTGTGGAACATGGCCTCGGTCGGTAGGGCCCGTTCACGTTGGCGCAGCAGATCGACCAGGTTGTCATCCACCTTGGCCGCCCGAGCCCCGAAATGCACCAACTGGCTCACCCCAAGGGTGGAGCGGATCGGTGACCAGCTCTTGCCCTGGTCGCTGCTGTCCAGCCGGATGAACAGGTAGCGCGGGAACATGGGCTCGGTGGTGACCTCTGCCTTGCGCCGCCGAATCCGCTCGATTCGCATCTGTGGCAGATAGCACTCGTAGCCCTGGCGCTCCAGGTTGGCCAAGGCGATAACTTCTTGGCGGGGTTTGGTGTGGACGAGGTACCAAGACAGCGTACTGGGCGCTGAGGACTCCGTGCTGAGTGGAGTGGTTTCGTCACTGCTGATGACGGTGAGCTTGGGTGGCGTAGCAGGTGGGGGCTCTGGTGAAGGCGCTGGTGGCGGCTCCTGTGGTGGCTGTGGGATTGGCGATGGAGGGGGCACAGAGACCTGTTGCAGGATGGGCGAGAGCTTGAAACCGGCATGGTCCGCCATCGCCCGCAGCAAGGTCAACGGCCGATCGCTGGCCAGCGCCTGCTCGATCAGCATCGCGGCCTCGTGCCGCTCGATATCCAGCACATCGGCCGGCAGGTAGTGAATCGACAAGCCCCGCTGCACGATGGGCGGACCAATGCCGCGCAGCCGAAGGTCTTGCAGTTGACGGGTGGTCAGGCCCATCCGATCAGCGACTTGGGGGGCACTGAGCGTGGTGACCGGTGGTTGGGTGGAGCGTGCGTCGTTGTTCTGCATGCTCCGATGAAGGCGCTGTTTGCGAACAAAGCCAAGTCAATGCTGCGCAAATGCGCGCCACCAACGACAAAAGACCCCGCCTCCACCACCTGCCGGGGTAGCAGATGATGAAGACGGGGTCTTCTGGGGGGTGATACGGCGCCGAAACGCAGCCGATATGGGGTGGATCGCTAGCGCATCTGGCGGATCCAGTCCTGCAGGGCTTTCAGTTGCTCGGCGTTTTCATGGCAGGTTTGGTAGTTGGTGACGACAGTGGCTGCAACGGCAGAGAGCGCAAGTCCTTCGGCGGGCGCATCAGCATCTCGGGCGGGCTCGGGCAATTCACCGGCGGCGGCAGCGTCGTGCAGGCTGACAAAGCCACGGTGGACAGTGCAAGCAGCATCGGCTTGGACGGGGACATAAACGGGGATCTCCTGAATGAGGGTGTCGCCCTTTTCTCGGACGACCTGAATGCGATCGACGTACTGGGTGACGACCTGGACGGTGGCTTCGGCCTGCCGGATCCGCACTTGGGCTTGGGCCTGCTGTTGTGCGGCTGTGGCAGCGTCCCACTGGGCTTGAACGTGGCACGCGCCCTTGAGCCAGCCGAAGCCGAACAGGGCGATGCCAAATGCCGCCAGGGCCAGCAGCCGGTAAGGCCAGGCGATTAGGTTCATGGCGCGGCCTCGCCCATGCACAACCGGTATTCGGCTTCTCGCCGCGTAGCCAGACCACCACACAGGCGTTCGTTGGTGGGCAGCGCGCAATCCTTGCCCTGAAAGAAGCGCCAGCGCAGCAGCTCTTGGCAGGCACCGGCGTAGTCCTGGGTGTTGAGCTTTTTGACGAGGGTGGACTGGCAGAACGCGCGTGGGCCCACGTTGTAGGCAAAGCTGACGTAGGCGTCGTACTCATGCTGGGCCAGCGGTACCGTGACGCAGGCTTTGAGGGTGCCTTCGAACTGCTGGACATCGCGCAGCGCTCGGGCCAAAGCCTGGGGCGGTGTGGTGGTATCGCCCAGGCGCACGGGCGAGCCGTCAGCCCGGGTGGTGCTGCCAAAGCCCAAGGTGGGCACATCGCCCTTGACCGGGATGATGGCGCGGTCGCTGTAGCCCTCGTGCAGCGCCAGGCCCACCAGGGCGGCCGCCGACAGGCCCAGTGCGGCTACGGCGGTTCGGGGGCGCCTCATGGCTCCACCTCATGCATCTTGGGCTGGGCCACCAGGCGCGCCACGGTGGCACCCAGACTGGCGGCAAAGGCCAGCAGTACGAACAGGCCCCGGGGCAGGACGTCGTCCATGAAGGGCAAGACCACCTCGGCCGCCGTGAAGCACGCGGCCAGCAGCGAGAAGCGGATGCTCCAGGCCTGACACAGCACGCGGGGCCAGTTGGTGAGCAGGCTGGGCATGGGAATGTGGGCAGGTTTCATTGAGTGCCTCCCATCAGCTTGAGTTTGATGGCTGCACCGACCAGGATGACGGCCAGCAACCCGGTGGTGGCGACCTTGATGATGGTTTGCCAGGCGGTGTGGCGGGCCTCGCGCCAGGCTTCGAGCAGATCGCGCAATTCGCGGATGTCACGCGCCGCATGGCCGTTTTGCAGGCCAAGGTGGGCGAGGCAACGCTCGGCACCGCGTTCGGCGGCGCGGGTGAGCAGATCATCCAGGTCTTCGGGGCGCAGGGTGATGGCGGCGTCGGTTTCGGTGGTGTGGTTTTCTGTCATGGGCGGTCTCCAAAGCAAATGGCCCGCGCAGGTTTCCCTGGCGGGCCGGTGGTGATGGGTTTTTTGGGTGTGTCGGTGGTCGGCTTACTGATCGGCGGTGTGCACCAGCGGGTGCTCGACCACGCAGGCGATCTCGACCTGTTCGCCCCGGGGGCGGATGGCCATGACCCGGGCCAGTTGGCTCCAGGGGATGTCGGCGCTCTCCCCTGTTGTGTTTCCCTCAATACCCCGGGCGGGCATGTCGTGGCTGATGGCGATCAGGTCGCCGAACGTGGGAATCAAACCCTCCATCTCGGTGCGGAAGGTGATCAGCCGCCTGCGGTAGCGGTTGGCCGCAGCGATGTATTTGCCCTCGCGCATGGCCTGGGTTTGGTTGGTGCAGCCAAACAGGTTCACCGTGGCCGGGTTGTCCTCAAGGGAGCCGGGCAGTGACACTGTCACCTCGGCCGGCTTCCAGGTCTTGGGGCTGAAGTACTCCACCGTGACCGCATCGGCCGTCTCTTCGCCCGGCATCACATACTGCAGCTTGAAACTGCCTTTGACGATGTTGGCGGTGGTGAACCGGGCCACGGGCAGCGTCTTGGCCTCATCCCTTACCAGTCGGACCACACCGCTTTGCAGGTAGGGCACGGCACGGCCACAGCGCGCGATGCGGGTGAGGGCTTCCCAGACGGTGACTTTTTGGTCAAAGACGGCGTCGAACTGGTCGCCCCGGGCACCCCAGGTCTGGTCCAGCCGGTAGAGGGCTGCCAGGTCAATTCGGCTATCGGCCAATTTGGCGCCGTAGCTGGCACGCACCGCATCGGCAAAGGCCCAGGCGATGGACCGGGTGGCTTGCGGGCTGCTCCAGCCGGAGCTGGGGTTCCACACCGGCAGTTTGCGGGTGACCAGGCAATTGACAAGGCGGCTGGAGCGCATCGACAGGTTGTCCGTGGCGCGCATCTTGACCGCCAGGAAGGTGATGCCCGCGGGCAGGCTGGGGTTGACCAGGTAGCCACGCACCTCGCCCCAGCGCAGTTCATGCCCAGCCCGGGCCCGGGTGTCCTTGTGGTCCAGCCGCACCACTTTGACTTCGTATCGCCCCGGCGTGACGGGATAGCGGTAGCTGCGCCGGATGGAGTCGGCACTGGCGGCGGCGATCAGCTCCTGGTCGCTGTAGGCAGTGCGGGTGCGGCGCTGGATGTAGTAGCTGTAACAGATGCCGGATTCGGAATCCTGATTGGCACAGGTGCCGAGCTGGTATTCCTCGGTGGCGGTGTTGGCTGGAATCGGGGGTGGGTTGTAGCTGGTGCCGTAGTACCCGCCTTCAGAGCCTGGATAGTAGGTCTGCGTGGCCACGGCATTGGCACTGGACCAGGTGGGGTCCCAAGCGCTCCAGGAGCTGTAGCTGGTGCCGCTGATCAAGGTCTGCCAACCGGTGGTGGCTTCGCCCTCGTCATTCACGGCACGGGCCTGCACCGTCCAGCGCACTTCTTTGGCGTCTTGGCTGCCACTGTCGTTGGCATAGAACAGACCACGGGGTAGCAAGATGTCGATGCCGATGGTGTCGATCTGGGTTTCGGGCGGATTGACGATGAAGGGGCCCACCGCTTCGCTGCGGGTGTTGGCCGGATCGTCAATGGCGAGCAGCTCTTGCCCTGCCACCTCGGGCGCTGTCACCACATCGTGGTTGAACAGGGTGTTCTGGCCACCGGGCAAGATCACCTGGGCCTGCACCTCCGAGAACGACTGGATGGGCGTGTCTTCGATACGCACGGCCTCGATGTCGTGTTCACCCTGTCCGATGACCAACAACTGGTGCAAGTATTGCTCGTTGTCGATGTACTCGGTGTACGGCATGGCGCCCAGATCCGGGTAGACCAGATGGCGACCATAAATAACCGGCACTGGTTGCAGCAGCCGGGCAAAGTTGCCTTGAGATTGCAACGAATAGGTGGGACTGGGTGCGATGGCATTCTGCGCCGATGGCACATTGGCACTGGGCAGCGGCACCAGGGCGTTGACCAGGTAGGCTCCCAACACACTGACCCCGGCGGCCAGCAAACCAAAACCGATGGTGCCCATGGCCGCTTGCGCGGCGGCAATGCCAGCGGCGGTCATGCCGTAGCCCATCAGACCAGCTGCGGCATACGGGGCCAAGACCATCACGGCAATGGAGAGCACCACCTGTAGTGGATTGCTGCCACCTCCACCACCTCCGCCACCGGGGAGCCCCACCAGCACCACGACATCAAGCGCGGCTAGAGGGCGAATGGCCCAGTCTCGGCGCAGCAGTGGCCGGCCATTGACCAGGCAGACAGTGGGCAGCGGGAATTCTGTGATGGTTTGCACGCGCATCCAATCGGCCACCGTACTGCCGGGCTCGACCGGGTACAGGTCTTTGTCGGCGGGGTGGAAGGGGTTGCGGGGCCAGACCACCACGGGCTGCGTGGCACGAGCGCAAGGCTCAAGTTTCATGATCGGCTTTTGCATGCACAGCTCCCACGCCTGTGAAACTGTAGAACCCTTCGATGCGCCAACCGTGAGCATCCAACGCTGCAAGGGTCTGAAACACCACCCCAGCATGGCGTACGGCGTGCAACACGCCGCCACCGTCAATGTCCAGCCAGACACCGATATGCACCGGGTAGCGCGACTGGCGCATCAGGACGGCGTCTCCTGCTGCGGGTTGGTCCACGGATTTCCAGCGCTGACGCTCGGGGTGACCATTGAAGGCATCGAGCACCGCACGCAAGTTGGTGGCATCCACCGGGTTTTGCGGAAGATCGCGACCAAAGCACTGGCGCTGCACTGTCACGAACAGACCCCAGCAGTCGTAGGCATCCGGGCCAGCAGCGCCAACCACCCAGGGCAGTCCGATCAGGCCAGTCAGCTCCTCAACCTGGACGGTACTCATCGCGTCAACCCCGGGAACTCCCGCGCCGTGTAGGTGCGGCTGGGGAAGGCCTTGTTGCCGATGTCCATCATGCGAGCACGTGCGGTGACGCGCTGCACATCGGCTTCCACCTCGGTGAGCACCAAGGTGATGGGCGGATCCATCTGCGGGCCTTCGAGATCGTTGGTCAGGTACGGCCGGTAGGTGATTTCGATCACCGATTGCGATTCAGCTGCCGCATCCAGGTGACGCACGATTTCGCGGCTGACGTTGTCGAGCGTGACCACGATTTCTGGCACGGGTGCGGTGTCGACTGGCGGCAGGTCCAACGCGAAGCCCATCGCGATGAAGGTGACCATCTGGCCAGGATCGAGAGGTGCATCGGCTTCCAGCCGGGCGATCAGGTCCACCTGGTCGCGCACCACGCGAATGGCGGTTGGGTTACCCGCGTCATCGCGGAAGTCGGGGTGACGCAACTCCAATGTGTGCAGGATGATGGCATCAGTGGGTGCGTTGGAGTAGGCCTCCTGGATAGCCTCGGACAGGGCTGGATCGGGCATGACTCACCTCATCACAGCGAGACACGAATCGCCGAGCGGCGAGCGCGCACCTCATCGGGCATGGATTTGCCGGTTTCCTGCTCGCGAACCACATACCAATCGGTGTCGGCCAGGTAGAGCATCTTTTCTGCGGGGTTGTCTTCATAGTGCAATTCCAGTTCAACTTCCACTCCGGGCTGGATTTCGACGGGGTGCTCGGAATCAATGGTGTCGACGATGCGGTCAAGCAGGCGCTTGCCGCTGCCGTAGAAGACCTTGGCGCCGCTGGCTGATCCACGAAACAGTTCTTCGCCGGTGTCTTTGCGTTTGACGTACATGAGTGATCTCCTTCGAGTGGGTGTAAAGGATTAGCGTTGCACCGGGGACATGTAGGCCAGGCCCCAGCCTTCGACGATGAGGCCGGTGAAGCCCCAGTTGTAGACACGCCAGCGCAGGTTGTTGCCGACGGCCAGGTCACCCACGGGAATGGCCCAGGCAGCTTGATAGATGGAACTGTCGGTATTGGTGAACGGCACCGGTACGATGGTGGGGTCATCTGCCAACTGCTGGGTGGTGGCATTGACAAAATTGCGATGCCCACCCTCGGATCCATAGTGCTGGCCCTGCACCGCAATCAAGCCGGTGGAAGCTTGCGAATCGCCACGCGCTGGATTGCCCGCAGGCGATCGAGCATTCGCATGGCGACAAATGTGAGGTCGCGCCCAGTTGAGCACGATCGTGTCCCAGTTGCCGTCACCGTTGAGGTCCTGCAACTGAAAACTGTGCGTGGCACTGTAGTTACCATGCTCGGTGCCGCCCACATTCACAAAGGTGCGCGCCGGTTGATCCGGGTGGCCCACCACGGAGCCGGACATCACCAGATAGGCTTTGCGGTTGCTAATGGCATGCAGATCGTCGTAAGGCAACAGCGCACGCCAGGCCGAGGTGGGAATGCCATCGGTGCTGAAATCGGCGTAGCAGCGGTAGTAATCCGTCTGGCCCATGGCGTTGGTGAAGGTCAGCGGTGCGCCCGTGACCGGGTTCATCAGCACAGGCGAGAAGGCCGAGCCGTTGTCATAGCCCACATTGCCGGTGGTGTGGGCGTTCCACTCATCAATCGCGCCCCACTCGACGAACGGGTTCTTGTTGATGCTGTCGGCAGGACGGTAGCCACCGGCCTCGTTGTCCCAGACCACCGGGTTCTTGCCATCGGCATCTGCTGCCACGTACTGCCCGTCCTGCCAGGGGTGGCCAATGACCATGGCCGGAAAGATGCGGATGCGGTCAGCCGGCTTGAGCGTGTTCCAGAAGACGTAGTTGGTGCTGTAGGGGCGGATATTGCCCAGCTCAGCGTTGACCGCGCTGGTGACGCTGTTGATGGCGCTGGTGGCACGCGCATCGTTGGTGGCCACGGCCGCATTTACGGTGCTGTTGATCGCATCGACCTTACCTTGCACGGTTTGGTTGAGGGCCGAGGTGGCGGCGATGACGTTTTGCAGTTCGGTTTCGAGACTCATGGTGGGGCTCCAGTGAAAGTGAGTGCGAGTTACAGGATGTGGTCGATGTCAGTAGCAGACACGCTGCCGCTCACGATGCCCTTGAGCAGCGTGCGCATCGAGTTCTTGAAGTTGTTGAGCTGGACGTTGGCGTAGGTGAACTCGTGCCAGACGGGCGCGATCGCGTAGCGCTGGCGAAACACCGTGGAGATGACGTTGCCAGCCGGGTTGCGGTATTCCGCTGCACCACCGATGGTGATGAAGATCCCGGAGTTGTCTGCCGGGTAGGCGCTGCCGTTGCTGGCTTGGATCCAGACGCCGCCCGTGGTGGTGTCGGCCGGGTCAGACGCCCCGGCCGAGAAGAAATTGGGCGGCAACAAGTTGTACCAAAGCTGGGTGTAGGCGGCATTCCAAGGGCTGGAGGGGGTGCCGGCCCCACTGCCACCCGAGGCGGGGTTGCCATCGATCAGGTTCAAGCCCCAGGGGTTCCATACCTCCAGCGGAGTACGCACGATCAGCTCCAGTGGGATCATGAAGCTGTAGCCCTCCACCACCGAGGGCAGTGTGGTCTTAGCCACATACAGGGTCGGATCGCTAAAGCCGCGTCGCGCGGTGGTGCGCCCGGCCGCGTCATTGCTGCCGATCTTGTAGGTGCGGTTGTACTTGGCCAGGTTCGCCTGGGCGTCGCCCACCACGTTGTAGGTGGTGAAGTTGGTGCCGTAGGAATCGATCACCTCGGGGATGAAGGCTCCCTCGCCATCGAGCCCCCAGACCTGAGCGCAGATTGCATCCATGCTGTCTTGGTCTAGGGTGAACCGGGCCAGGCCCGATTCGGCCAGTTGCAACCAGCCCGCGGTGGGCAATCCACTCTCGCGCAGTCGGTTGAGCGCCTCCACATCCTTGACGAGCTTGAAGCGGTTGCCGTTGTCGATGACATGAGTGATCGCCTTGTGCAAATCAAACGGGAAACGGTCCTGCACCGTCTGCACATCCATCGGGTGCTGGTGCGGCATGGCGACCGTGCTCCAGACCACGGGGCCCGCCATGCTCCCATCGGCCTTGCGGTAGCTGGCAATGCTGGGCGTGCCACTGACCGCCAGGAACTGGTTGGCCGGATCGTCCGGACGGCGAGCGCCAAGGTTGGTGGCCAGCAAGGTCGCACCATTCCAGCTCAGGGCATAGAGGTGGCTGTGGTTTTCGGCGGCGGATGAGGCGGGCGAATAGTTGTAGCTCGACTCGATGTAGAGCGTGGCCCCACCAATGAGGCTGTTCATCTCGGCCGGGGTCAGTGGCACATCCAGCGCATGGCCATGGGTGCCACCCACGGCGGCCGAGACCACACTGAAGGAGACCTGCGGCGTTTGGTCGCCGGTGCTGTAGCTGGACTTGGGAACTCGGGTGCTGAGTTTGCCCACGGCGCGTGCCCGCAGTCGGTAGTTGATGTAGGCGTACTCGGGGGTTCCATCGGCATTGACCAACGAGATGACACCGCAGCGAAAGGACCCGTTTTCTGGCAGATCCTTGGCGCCGGAGTAGTTGAGCTTTTGCGCAAAATTCAGCAGGTCGCGCAGCTTGTTGGCGTTTTCTTTGTGGCGAAACGAGCTGATGAGGGAGTTGAGGTCGCCACCTGAGGGAAGTTTTTCGAGCCAGACCTCCATGTAGAGCAGGTCCAGCCGCGTGTCCTCCAGGTGCTGGGTGAACAGGTTGCGCATGTAGCGCGCGTGGGTGTCGCTGGCCGTGTCGATGCTCACGGTGCCATTGGCGTTCAGACTCACCCCCGTGGGCTTGGCCAGCACGCTGGCGGGCACTGGCGGCGCGCTCAGGATGCGGCCATCCTGATCGATGAGCGTGGGGTCGTTGTGCGTGGTGCGCACGTAGTAGCCGTTGACGATGGCGCACAGCTCGCCCAGGCCCACCATGCGGTAGTAGTTGGGGTGGTTGTGCTGGAACTGCGCAGTCGACGTGACGGTGAACGGCCGGTGCAGTGCCTGGTTGCCGTCGTCGACCGAGTAATTGCGGGTGCTGTACAGGCCCGAGCCACCCATGCCGCGCAGGATTTCGGCGGTGTAAGCGGACTCGAAGCCGTCGATCAGGAAGTCCTGCTCGATCAAGCCCTGGTAGGCAGGCGGGATGCCCGGCTCGATAGTGTCGATCTTGTGGTCCAGGCGGGCGACTTCGGTCGTCACGCGCGTGGTCAGGGTTGTGATCTGGCCGGTGTGGGTTTGGACCTGGGCTTTGACCTCGCGGTCGTCAAAGAAGTCGCGCAGGTTTTCATGGGTGGCGGAGACGATGGCCTCGGCAAGAACAGCGTTTTGCGGGGCCAGGGGCAGGTAGTCAAAGTCGACCTTGCCATCCAGGCCGGCCACGGGCACCTTGCCAGGGGCAGACTCGAAGGAGCCATCATTGCTGGTGACCACGGCCACCGCCTGGTCGCGGTAGCTCAGCGTGGTGTCCCGGGCGGCCACAGTTTCAACCAGCGCCGTGGCGGCGAGGTTGGCGCTGTCATTGGATGCGGCTGCACTTTGTGCCGAGGCCTGGGCGCTGGCAGCGGACGCATCGACTTTTTCATCGAGTGTGACCTTGCGCACGTTGACGGTGTTGAGCAGTTGCGTGGTGGCGTTGGTCAACGCCGCCACTTCGGTCATCAGACCGCTGGCGGATTCAGCCATGGAAAGGCTCCTTGTGGGTTTAGGTGAAGGCGTGGTGTTCGACCACCACGGCTTGCGTGGCGATCAGATGTGCTGCCATCTGGGTGTAGGGGGCGACTACCAGGGTGTCGGCCTGTTCCACGTAGGCGCTGCAAGCGACTTGGGCACTTTGGGCTTCGGTCTTGAAGGCAAAGGCTTCGTCGGCCGATTGCTGCGACTTCTTGGCCTGGCTGCGTGCCGTGATGGCTGAAGACGCGGCTTTCTGTGTGGATTGGGTGGCCGCCTCTTGCGCCGCGTTGGAGGTTCTGGCCATAACCGTACTGGTTTCAGCAGCCACTTGGGCTTGGGTAGCGGACTGAGTTGCAGATGCTGCCTGGTCGGCCGAGGACTGGGCAGATTGCTGCGCGCTGTTGGCACTTGCGTCAGCAGCCAGCGCCTTGTCACCCGCATGCGAAGACGACACAGCTGCTGCCGTGGCCGACTGGCGTGCGCGGGATTCACTGAGCGCGGTGTTGGACTCCGACAGCGCGGCAGCATCGGCTGAAGCATCAGCAGCCACAGTACTGGTATTGGCGGCAGTGGCGAATGCGCTGGCATTGGCTTCTGACGTGCCTGCCCGAACTGCCGATCCTGAAGCGGCACTCGCTTGCTGGGTCGAAGTGTTAGCGGACACCTCCGACTGGTTGGCCGCTGACACCGCCCGCGACAGCAGACCATTGGCTGCCTGATTGATCTCGGCATCTTTGTCCGCGATCAGTTTGGCCGGGGAGCGCACCGGGCCGCGTTCGGTAGCGATCTGGGCATTGGCATCGCCATGCGCCCAGTTGTGCACCAGGCCGCTGTCGGTCTCCAGTTGCGTGACCGAGCGCAGCAGTTGGTCTTTGATGGTCATCTTTTGTCCTCAGAAATATGGCGGCGCCATCTGCTCATGCAGCCAGCGGTTCAGACGGTCGGTCAAAGCCATCTCTGCATCGCCATAAACGCTGGCGGCTTCCAACTCCTCGGCCGTCAAACGCTGCAGGTTGCGGATTTCCACCTGCGCAGCCACCCGCCAGCGTTTGGCAGGCAGCAACTCGGCTTGCCAGGGGGCCAGGAAGCGGGCTTCCACCGCCTGCACATCCAGCGGCACGGCCAGGGGCAGCACGAACCACTGCTCCCCCAGCCGGGTGTTCAAGGCCCACCAGGCGTCAAAGATGGCGAACTGGAATTCCGAGAAGCGCCATTCGGCTTGCACCTGGTAGTGGGCAGTGAGCGAGCGCAGCCGATGACGGGCAGCGCCGGTTTCCATCTCGGTGCGCAAGAGGCTCGGCCGGGGCGACAGGCTGTAGCCCTCGACCCGGGGTGGCGGTAGGGTTTCCGGCCAAACGGACAAGTTGTTCACGGTCGTCATCGCACCGCTCCCATGGCCGGGTTGAGCCCGTAGCGCCGCTCCAGTGTCGGCGCAATGCCCGTGCCCTGGCTGATGGCGCGTGCCATACGGCCTTCGATCTGCTCGATGAACACATCCAGGCGCAGACCACCATCGGGTTGACGCTGCTGCTCGATGCGGGCGTCCACCCCTTGGGCCTTGTTGACCACATTGACCTGCACGTTCACCGCGGGTGACTGCCTCGCCGACAGGGCACCGCCCAGCGCGCGCATCTGCCCGCGGGTGAAGACCGCTTCACCCTCCTGGGCGATGATTGGCACCTCGCCACGGACGATGCCACCGGAATGGAAACGCGGGGCGTTCGTGAACAGGGCTGGATTGACGGAGCGTGTGACCAGCGCATCGGCACCGATCACGCCGCCGCTGTGCGCCACATTGGCCATGGTGCCCATAAGATCGCTGCTGCCCGCGGGGAAGGCGGAACCGGCTGTACCACCACCCATGCCAGCACCCATTCCAGGGATGACACTGCCCAACCAGTTCGCGAGCGGCAAGGTGATGGTGCGCTGGATCTGGATGCGTACCAAGTCGGCAACGATGGAGTCGGCCAGACTGCGGAAGTCCAGCTTGCCGGTCATCACAAAGCGGGTGAGCGCATCCTCCATGGACCGAAAGGCGCTGACCGTGACCTGCTGGGCGCGCTTGGCCGCATTGGTCACGTCGTCGATGTAAGACTTCAAGGCCGACTTGGCCCCGTATTCAAAGCTGCGCTGGTACTCGGCATTGGCACGCACCAGTTCCTCCACGATCGGTAGCTGTCGGGTCAGGGCATCGTTGATGGCTTCGAGCGTTTGCACACGTAGGCCGGCGTCCTCGAGTTGGTTGGCTTCCTTGCGGGCGGCGGCAGCGGCTTTTTCCGAGTCGGTGCGTACTTGCAGGACGGCGCGCTCGGTGTCATTCAGGTCCAGCATCTCGCGCTGCAGCTGCAGGGCTTCGATGCGCTGGCGGTTGCTGCCAATCAGGCCTTCGGTGACCTTGCGTGAGGCGGCTTCTTCCTTTTCGTAGGCATCGAAGGCTTTGTTGGCTTCCTTTTGGCGCTCGATGGCTTCGAGCACCTGGATGTACTGCTCGGCTTCGGCGGCCACACCCTTGTAGCCCTTGGCTTCGATTTGCAGCGCTCGGGCACGCAATTCAGCGGCTTCGCCATCCTGGGTGCGGGTCAGGCGTGCGCGCAGCTGGTTGAGAAATGCTTCGCCTTCGTTGATCTTTTCTGCAGGCTTGGGTTTTTCGAAGCCGGAGAGGTCCAGCGCCGGGCGCGGCTTGCGCGGCAAGGTGGGCAGCAGCTTGTCGTAGATGGCCTGCACTTCCTTGGCCTGCGCCTCGGTGTCCAGCACGAACTTCTGGCCCATGACGCGCACCGTGCGGCGCTGCTCGTCGAAGAATTTCTGTACCCGGTCCACATAACCAGGGTTCTGGTTGATGTTGAAGAGCCGGTCGTTGGCGGCGCGCACGTAGTCGTCGCGGGCGGTCTGCAGCTTGGCGATTTCGGCATCGATGACCTTGGGGTCGTAGCCCATGGATTTCATCGAACGCAGTACATCGCTCTTGAACCAGGTCTCGATATCTTTGCCCACCACCGACAGGCTGTCAAAGGGCTGGGCAATCACGCGCTTGGCCAGTACCGCCGACTCGGCAATGAAGGCTACGCCCTTGGCCACTGATTCAAGAAAGCCCAACACCTCCTGGCGGTTCTGGCTGATGGCAATCAATTCGTTGGACAGACTCCCGGTGGCCGTCTTGGCCAGAAACATCTCTGCGGTGAGATCTGCCAATATGGGAATGACAGCTGCCCCAATCTGCCGACGCACGCCTTCGGTCACTGAGCTCAGGCGCGTGAGGTTATCGTTGAACGCCTCCGAGGCTCGAGCTGCATCCTCAGACAACACAAGTCCGAGCCTGCGCGCCTCTTCCATCAGCGACGTGATGCCTTCGCGCCCCTGATTCAAGAGCGGAATGATGGCCAAGCCTTCTTTGCCAAAAAGCTTGACCGCCAGGGCCGCTTTGTCAGCCCCATCGGGCATGGCAGAGAACTTGTCGGCCAGATCCAGCAGTACCTGCTCGGTCGGACGGATTTGGCCATTCACATCGGTGGCGGACACCCCCAGGGCTTTGAGCGCGGCACTGCCTTCTAGGCCATTGATCTGGGTGTCGAACATGGCGACCGACAGTTTTTGCAGGGCTTTGGTCAAGCCTTCGGTGCTGACATCCGACAGCTTGGCGGCGTAATCGAGCGCGGTCAGTGCTTCGACTGACACCCCGGTCTTTTGTGAAAGCTTGAAGAACTCGTCGCCCATACGGGCCACGGGCATGACCATGGCCGTGATGCCCACACCCAGCGCGGCGATGCTGGCACCAGCAAGCAGGCCGGCGGGACCGAGCTTGCCCAGGACCGAGCCCAACATCCCGAGTCGATCGGTAGCGGCCTGCAGCTGGAACTTGGCATCATTGGCCGCACTGGACAGGAGCTTGAGACCGCTGGAGGCTGGGGTGGCTGCCGCCTCGATTTTTTTGAGCGAGCGCTCCCCCTTCTCGCCGATCTCGGACAGCTCGGCCTTGACCTTGCCGCCGTCGACCACGGAGAGGCGGATGGAGAGGTTGCGTTCAGCCATGGACTCACTAAGTGAAAGTGTTTGAATCAAAGTGCATCAAAGACACACGGTTGACAGGTGGCGGCAGATAGGATATCTTTGAGATATCTTCAAGGAGAACCCAACATGGCTACCGCTGCCGCTCAAATTGCCTTCCGCTACCGCCCGCAGGACAGTGCAACAGGTGTGACACGAACCACCGCGAAGCGCTTGGCCGAAGTGCTGGGCGTGGATGAGACACAAGTCATTCATCTGGCCCTGCATGAACTCGCCACCAAGGTGCTGCCTCAGTACGAAGCCGACGAAGGCTCACTCACCAAAGCCCAACTCAGCCAAATCAAAAAGTCAGCGCCCAAAGCCAAAGGGGGCACGGTGCGCAGCAGCCTTTTTGAAATGGAAAGCGCCTGATGCGCTGGTGGCCGGAACCCACGGCTGGCGACATTGCCTGGTGCCACTTCCCGGACAACATTCACCCCAAGCCCAAACCACGCCCTGGCCTCATCACATCGACCAAGGAAGACGATGACGGCAGGATCTTCGTGAGCGTGGCGTATGGCACGAGCAAAAAAACAGACCGGCTCTACAGCGGTGAATTCCGCATCACCAAGGGTGAACATCCTGCCGCCTATGACAGCGCTGGCCTCAGCTACGACACCAAGTTCAACTTTAGTAACACATTGGAGTTGCCCTTCAACGACGACTACTTTTCAGTGCCGCCCCATGCGCCCCACGGTCAAATCCCGAAACTGGGCACCCTGCACCCGAGCATGGTCCGGATCGCAGCCGCAGCTTTTGCCGCCACCAAGAAGTAGGCATCATGAGCAACGACCCAACCACCGACAACACGCCCTTGAAGCAGGGAGAACTTCCTCCGATGCAGAGGCATACGGCCGTCACTGACACCCAGTCAGTGACTGGATCGTCGGAACTCATCTCGACCTTGACCCATGCGCCGCGCGGTGAACCGTTGGCGCATGAACGCAACCAAGAGCCTGTTCGGAATATCGACCTCTGACTTGACGTTGAAAGATCACTGAGTAACGGCGAACCCGTGCATCTACTCGTCCTGTTGAAGGGTGCTCATGAGGCCCGCCTCGACCGCAGGGAAGAGATCGATCGCCGTGGCCTTGTCCAGACCGGTGCAGTCACAAGCCAGCATCCAGGCGTTCAGATCGAGCCCGACCACTCGGCCTTGCGCCATGCGCAACTGGCTGGCACAGACTTCAATCGCACTGGCGGCTTGCCAGCCTTCCAGGCTTTGGGGCGCGTTCATGGTGTACGGACACTCGGAGCACGGATCAGGGCAGGCGTTGCAGTAGCTCGGCCCACCGCCGAAGTGCCACGCGGTGCGGGCCTTCAGACTTTTTTTTCAGCATCCAGGGCGTAGAGCCCGGCGAGGTATTCACGCTCGAAGGCATCGGCCAAGAGCCAGTGCTCCATCAGGGCGGCCACACCCTCAGGCGTGACGGCAGCCGGTTTGCCCTTGTCATCGGCCACGCCTTCCCAGGCGAGCACGGCCAGCTTGGCCAGTTCGGTAATGAGGGTGGCGGTGCGTTGGCCTGCAGCGGCAGTGTCGGTACCGGCCACTTTGGAGGCGGCATGGCGTGCAGCCATCACCAAGGCCGTGGTGGCGGGGCGGACCTGCAGGCGCACGCCTGCGGCCAACGTGATCCAGTGCGGTTCACGCGGGATGTTCAGTTTGATCATGGGAATGTCCTGGGAGTGAATCAATACGTGGTCACGTCGTTGACCAGTTCGACGGTCAACATGCGGGCCACCCCGGCGGCCTTGGCGGCTTGCCACTCGAAGGTGGCCTGGATGCCGCCCGGCCCGGAGATGGAGAGCTTGGGCTTGGGCAGGTAGACCTCATGCGCGATGAAGGTCAGGCGCCGCTCGGCGTCGATGGCGTAGCCGAAGGTCAATTCCAGCGGCGTGTTGTTGGTGGCGGCATCGATCAGCGTGGTGTCGGCAAAGCGCACCTCCAGATTGCCGGTGAGGCTGGCCACCGTGGGGTCGGCGCCATCAATCTTTCCGTCAGAGCGGATGGTCTCGATGCGCTCTAGGTTGTTCGAATACGTCAGTTGCGCCGAGACCACATTGCCGAGTGCCGCGCCGCCCTGTTTGATAGAACCCTGGAACTGGTTGAAGCGGATCAAGTCACGGCTGGCCGGGGTGGCATCGAGCGTGGCGGCCTGTTTGGTTTCGCCCTGGGCGATCAAGCCGACGGTGGCGTTCGCGGCGCCCGAACGGGCAAAGCCCACCTGCAGGCTGTTGACCATGACGCCCGAGGCCACAAACCAGGCCGGGATGTCGGGCAGGCCCGTCTCCAGCGTCAGGCTGGGCAGGCTCGGTTTGCCGGAGGTGAAGGTGTGCGTGACCACGCCGGCACCGCTTGTGGTGGCGCTGCCCAGCAAGGCCTTGAGCCAGATACCGATGTTGCGCACATCGATAGGGACGACGATGTCGCCTTCGACCTTGATGACGTCACGGATCGGGGCGCTGGGGTCACGGCCAAGACCGATCAGGTCGTTGGCGATCAGCCCCTGCTCGGAGCCGAGGGTGGTGGAGACAAAGGGCAGCTTCCAGTAGTCGCCCACTGGGTTGCTGCCGTAGGTGGTTTCGAACGCGGCCAAGAGGCTGGCGTTCGCGCCGTAGGCACGGGCCATAGGTTGTTCTCCTTCGGAGTTGTGATTCAGTTGAGCGGACCGGAACTGCTGTAGTGCAAGACCACGGGCAGCAGACAGGCCTTGATGCCACTGGTCCCATCGGGGGCCAGTTCATCGAATTTGGGATGGCCGATTTCGGCGTACTCGATGACGCCACCAAGCGTCCGGTCCATATCGATCAAGGCCGCCAGTTCGACCAGCAGACCGTCCATGCGCGCATCGCGCGCGCTGGCATCCGGCTCAGCCACGAACAGTTCGATGGCGACCTGGTGCTGCCAGTGATAGGTCAGCGGTGAGAGTGACACCTCGGGCTCGCCCATCTCACCATCGCGCAGGATGGCCATGGCGTGGTCGGCGATGCGTTCGGGCAAGGCGGCGTTGCGCTTGACCGTGGTGCCGAGGGACAGCTGGCCGAGCACGGCGAACAGTGCGCCGATGGCGTTTTCACGCTGGCTCATGACGCTGCCCCTTTGCGGTCGGCTTCATCGAAACGGTTGGCAATGCGCTGGGCCAGCGTGCTGATCCACCGGCGCGAGCTGCTGTCGATGTCGAATTTCTTCTTCAGGGTCACTTGGGGTACCAGCAGGAACATCGGGACGGTGACCAGCCCTCGGCCAGTGGCATGGGCCTTTTGTGAGGCGGCGGAGAAGCCGCCACGTTGGCCTTGGCGGGCACGCTGGTTTTCTGCGACGAGCAGCGAGGGTTGGCCCCGGCGGTAGACAAAGCGCAGGCGTTGGCCCCGGAGCTTTTCCCACAGGCCCGGCGTCATGCGTTTGCCCCGTGGACCTTTGCCAGATGCCGGTAGCGGGATCGCGAGCCAGAAGCCGTCCTTGGAGCGGATGGTGGCACCCTGGTCATGCGCGCCGACGATGACCGGTGCCCGGCTGTAGACCAGACCCGCCGCCTTGATGCTCATCTGCCCCTTGGGATAGACCTCGCCGCGCCAGGTGTTGGCCAGGCGCTGACCCAGGCCTGCACCGGTGATATGGCTGCGCAACTCGGTCTTCAGACCCTCGGTCGCCTCGCGGATGGAATGCGTCACCGCCTGTTCGGCAATGCGAACTTCGTCGGCGAAGATTTGGTCCAGATTGCCGGTGAGTGCCCCCACGAGCTTCACAGCGGCGCTCCAGTCAGCGTCCAGATCAACCGATCCCGATCCGCCAAGGGCTCACCCACCACCTGGTAGGTCTGGCCTGCAATGGTGAAACGCTCGCCCTCTCGGGGAAAGGCCATGTCGCGGGCCATCACATCGAACCGGTGGGTGGCCAGTGCCAAACGGGTGTCACCAAAGGACTCGACGACATCAGCCTGCTTCGCGATGAAGCGGGTCGCGATCTCGCGACCATCGGCCAGCCGGTAGGTGCCGGGCACCCCGAGCCGGGCGAACAGGCGCGAGACTGCACGCTCAAAGGCGGCTTGCATCGGATCAGGCGGTCAGCTTGATCAGTACGCCCGGGCGGTGGCACATGGGCAGCGGGTTGCTCTGCGTGTGCAGATCGGTGCCACGGTCGAACTGACGGGGCGCCTGCTTCGCGTACAGCGACTGACCCAAGGTGTTGACCGTCTCATTAAAGTCGGCCGGCGCGAAGTAAGTGCCAAAGGTGTCGACCGTGCCCAGCGGGAAGGCATGGGCTTCGCCCGCCGCAATGAAGCGGCGGGTGCCGAGATCCCCATTGGCCTGCAGGTAGGCGGCTTGGCCCCGGTATTCCTCGAAAGTGACTCCTGCATAGGTGAAGCCCGAGCGCACATCGTTGATCAGCACCGCGCCTTGCTGCCAGTTGGTGTACGCGGTCTTGACCTCCTTGTGGGTGGTCAGTGCGCGGAAGAATTCCGGCGAGCACAGCACATGCACGCCGGTCATGAATTCACCCTGCAGGGCGTCTTCGATCTTGGTCAGCAGGTCGTAGCAGTGGCCCTTGACCTCGCTGTTGGCATTGGCCAGATCGAAGTTGACCGACTGCGGCGTGATCTGGAATTCGGTGAACAGGTTGCTGATGACGCTGCCATCGGCATCCAAGATTTCGCCTTTCAAGGCGCCCATGCGCAGGTGCTCCAGCGTGATGGCGTGCTTGTTGCGCATGGTCTCCAGGTGCCGAGCCAGCACGCCGGAGATGGCTTCCATCTCGGTTTCCGACCCAAAGGCACGAATGCCCTGGACTTCCTCGGGCAGCACCACATCGTCGTGCGGGATGTGCGGAATGACGAAGGAGCGCAGCTTGCGTTTGCCGCGCTCACCCACAGTGCCGGGCGATCCCGGCGGCTTGGTGGGCAGAAGGTTCAGGCGACCGGCGTACTCCTCCACGATGATCTGGCGGGTGCGCACGGGTTTGGCCGGAAACAGGTTCAAGGCTTCCAGGCGGCCATAACGATTGGGGATGAGGTTGATGGCAGCAGTCAAGCTGGCCATCGAGAAACCAGGATTCAGAAACGGATTGTTCATTCGGGGCTCCAAGAATGACGAAACCCGCGCAAGCCAGATGACCAGGCGGGTTCGGGGGATAAAAGGACGGATCGTGTTTATGCGGATTCGCGCACCAGCACACCGCGCTCGGCCAGCTGCTGCTCGTAAGCGGTGCGCTGCGCGCCGGTGAGCGCGATCGGCCAAACCAACGCGGTCTTGGCGACTATGGCGTGGCGGGCGATCAGGATGGCGTCGCTGCGGTCGGCATTGGTGGCGTCGATGGCATTTGCGAGCACCCCGATGGCTGTCTCGCTGCCGTCTGTGGCGGCGGGGTCGATGGCGTAGTGCTTGCCATTGCTGGCGTTGCGGCCGAGCACCGTGCCCAGAGGCAGGTTCTGGCCAGCGGCAATGGTGGCAACGTCACGCGAATAGCGGTTGGGGGCTTCGTACTTCAAGAGGTCGCCGAGGTTGTTTTGTTCGGTGATGAGTGTCATGGGTCAGTCCTTTCTGGGTCGGGTGAGTCAGGCCTGGGCCGTGAGTTTTTTGACGGCGGCCACGATGGGAGATGCCTCCGGGCGGTCGAGGTTTTGCGTACCGGCATCCACGGTGATGGTCGAGCGGATGTCGGCGGCGTCGGACTGCGCCGCACGGGCGTCGATCAGTACGCGCCGGACATCGGCCTCGGTCTTGCCAGCGGCGATGAACTCGACCGCGCGGTCGGGGCAACCGGCCAGCAAGCAAACCTCGGCAATCGCCTGGGTAGCCTGGGTCACTTCGCGGCGGGCTTCAGCGACCAGGACCGCAGCCTCATCAACGCCGATGGTTTCAGAGGGATTTTTATCGGTGGTGTCTTGTGGGTCAGACATGGATAACTCCTTGTGGGGAAACGCCGCCTCAGCACGGATGACGCCCCGCACCTGAGACGGCGAATGGTTACGGGCGTTGAGAAACTGATGAAATTGGCTGAGGGTGGCGTCCAGCGTCTGGACACCATCGGCGAGCCCCTGGGCAACGGCATTCGTGCCGAAGAACAATCCGGCCTCGGTGGCTCGCACAGCGCCAAGATCCAGGCCGCGCATCGCCGCCACGTGATCGGTGAAGATGGCATACAGCCGATCCACTTCCCCTTGCAGCTCGGTCTTGGCGGCATCCGACAAGGGCTCATGCGGCGAGTAGTCGTTCTTGTGAGTGCCCGCGGTGACTGCCGTAAACCGGTAGCCGTCCTTGGCATCCTTGACCGATTGGTCAACATGCAAAGCGATGACGCCGATGGATCCCACCCCACCGGTTTCCGTCACGAACAGTCGCTGGGCGCTGGCGGCAATGGCATAGGCCGCCGAATACGCGGCATCGTTGGCCACTGCCCAGACGGGTTTCAATGCCGCCACCTCACGCACGCGACGAGCCAACTCGAAACTGCCCGAGGCCTCGCCACCGGGTGAGTCGATGTCGAGCAGGATGCCGCTGACCTGCGGATCGGCCAGTGCCGAATCCAAGATCGCGGCTATCTCGCTGTAGGACGTCAAACCCGAAGCGGCTTCCATGCCTAGCGAGCGCTTGACCAGGGAGCCGTGGATCGGGATCACCGCGATGCCGTCGGGCGCTGCAGCTGCGGGTGGCCGTTGATACACGGCCATGTCCGTGGCCGGCATCGGGAGTGCATCAGCCATGCCGATGCGCTGGCCGACCACCGACAGGATCACGTCCAGCTTGGGTCGGTGAATCAGCAAGGGCGTCCCGAACAGGCGGGAGGCTAGGTAAGTCATGGTTGGGGGTCCTGGTTGTTGGGTGGCGCGGCCTCCGGGTCACTGGTCTGCGGATCCGTGGGCTGCGCGTCTGGGGTGTCGGTAGGTGGCGCAGCGTCTACCTGGTCATGCCGGGCATCGGAGTCAAAGACCAAGCCCAGGGCATCGGCCCGAGCGTTGTCGGCCGCGATCTCGCGGTCCACGTCTTCGGCGTCGTAACCGTTGCCCGAGATGGCTTCGGATCGGCTCATGAGGCCCGCGCGGATCGCCAACTTCATGGCGTTGAATTCCTTTTGCGGATCCACCCAGCTCCAGCCCTGCGGGATCCATTTGGCCGCCTGGTAGGTGCGGCGGTCTTTGCGGTAGCCGGGCAAGTCCAGTGCACCTTCGAGCGCCGCCTGATCAATCCAGGCGCGCCAGATCGGGCGACACAGCTGGTGCACGATCACGCCATGCTGCAATGATTCACAGCGGCGACGGAACTCCAGCAGGCCAGCCCGGATGGAGGAATAGTTCACCTGCGTCAGGTCACCCGTGAGCATCTCGTAAGTGATGCCCATGGCAGCGGCCACCGCGCGGAACTGCTGGCGCATGAATTCGGCGTAGGAACTGCCGACATCCGCTGGTGCCGAGAACTTAATGTCTTCGCCCGGCTCCAGGATCTGCAGTGTGCCGGGCTCCAGGCCCGCGAGCGCCACACCGTTGGCGTCCGCTGCCGACTCACCCATCAGGTTGTCTTCAGGGGCCATGCGGGTGATGAAGCCAGCGAACATGGCGGCGGTTTTCTTGCGGACCAGTTCGGCATCGTCGTACTGGTCCAGTTCGTTAAGCTTGACGAGCGCCCGCGTGAGCCACGGCTCACCCCGGATCTGGCCAGGGCGCAAGGGACGGAACAGGTGAATCACCTCACTGGCATCCACCCTCACGGTGTCCATGCCACCGCCACCGGCACTGCTGGACATGGGAGCCAACAAACCGTCATTGGGGTGTGAGCGGTACAGGTGGTAGGCCACCCGGCGACCGAGCCGATCAAATTCAATGCCTGCGCGAATGACATTGCCACCGGGCAGATCCCGGTTCATGGTGGTTGGCAGATGCTCGGCTTCCAGCACCTGAATTTGCAGCGCCACCGGCAGGCCATCTTCGGTACGGCGGTAGCGAAGTCGAATCAGCGCCTCGCCGCCTTCGAGCATGGCGCGAGTGGCCAGTGCCTGCAGGCCGTAAAAGTCGGTCAGTCCTGCAGCATCGGCCTGTTCACACCCGTCCCACCACAGGCTGTGGATGTCTTCGCGCGTGGCCTGGTCTTGCACCATACTCTGCGGTTTGATGCCGGTACCGATGGCGTTGGCCACGAAGGCTTCGATGCCGGCAGCGGCCCAGGCGTTGCGGCGCACCAGATCACGGCTTTTGGCGCGCAGTTCGTCTTGGGCCAGCGAGAGTGCCGCGACAGCACCCGGATTGCTCGGCATCCAGGCCAAGGCCCTTCGACCACCGCCGGTGCCGTCATAGACCGGCGTGCCACCGAACATGCGGCGACGCAGACTTTTGAGCCAGGCCATCAGAGTGCCTTGCTCGTGGTGACACGGATCTGGCGCGATTTGGGTGCGCCGGATTCACGGGAGATGGTGGCTTCGACCTCCGCAATCGCGGCCTTCAAATCAGCCACGCTGCGGTACTCGATGCTTTTGCCCTCGTAGGTGACGCGGTGTTCACCGCTGGCTAGCGCTTCGCGCAAGGCTTGCAGGTGTTCTGGGCTGTAGCTCATGTTCAGGTCATCCTCAATTCATCCATTTGCTGCGCACTACCCGGCGCGGGTTGGGTTTGGTGCTGCCAGAAGTAACAAGGCCACCGTCGAATTTCTGTTCTCGGGTGGCCTCTGGGGTGTCAGTGGGTATGGCAGTGGCCGGAGGGCCGGCACCGAGTTGTTTTTCCAATTCGAGCCAGTGGCGGTCCTCAAATCGATCCAAGCCGGCAGCGGCAGCCGCTGCCCGGGCGTAGACGTAGCAGTCCAGGGCCTCATTGCGCTCGCGCATCTTTTGCCACTCGCGGTGGGCAAAGCCGTTGCGGTCGCGCCGGGTGACCAGCTGCTCGGCACAGAGCTGCTGCAGGTACTCCGCATCGACCTTGGGCAGATGCACAAAGCCCGCCGGGTAAATCGGCGTCACGCCGTCTTCGGCCGCCTCGGCGCTTTTGCGCAGGTTGTTGTAGAACTCCAGCTTGGCGATGCCGCCCGCCACCGGGAACACCTTGATGCCACGGCGCAGCTTCTTGCCGCTGGCCGTAGCGTCCACCGCCGTGGGTGTGCCAATCAGCGCAGCGCCCCCGGAAATACCCTTGATCGGCATGAGCCGCGCATCGCGCACCCCACGCACGAAGGCATAGGCCTCCTGTGTGGCGTAGCCGGTGTCCAGCGCCAGGCGCGCCAGGCTCAGCTGGCAGCCACTGCTGTGGGTCCAGGTCTCGCCCATGAGCTTGGCGAGAGCCGACCAGACCTCGGTCCGGGCGGTGTCGCCCATCAGGATCCGGTGTTCCACCAGCCAGGCGGCCTTGCCCCGGCCGAACGCCCAGACCGAGACTTCGATGCGGTCCTTCTGTACGTCGGCACCGGCAGTCAGCAGCAAGCCACCCGCAGGCACGCTGCCGATGCGGTAGTCCTCCCGGCGCTCCAGCAGGCGCTGCCAATCCGGCGCCTCGCCTTCTTCGACCCAAGTCTCACCCAATTCGGTGTTTTTGAAGGTCTTGATGGCTGAGGCCGAGCGGGAATCGGACATTGCGGCCGCCTCCCAGGCCCTGGCGATCTCGATCCAGCTGCGCCAGCCCACTGGGCTGTAGAGGCTGGAGAGGTGAAACCCAGCGGTGCGCCCAGCCTGTTCTGGCGCGCAAGCCTGCCACTGGCCGTTCTCCAGCATCCAGGTCTTGTGGTGCTCTGCGATCGGCTGGCCGCAGGACTCGCAAATGTAGGCCGCCGTTTCCGGCTGGCCACGCTCCCAGCGCAGCTGCTCAAACCGCAGCCACTGGCGGTGGTCGCAGTGCGGGCACGGCACAAAGTAGCGGCGCTGGTCCGATGCTTCGAACTCGCGCTCCACCGCACTGGCCCCGGCAATCGTGGGCGTCGAGACGATCAGGATCTTGCGCCGGGCAAAGGTGCGGGTGCGCGCCTCGGCCAGCGAGATCGCATCGCCTTCACCTTCCACATCCAGCGGGTAGCCATCGACCTCATCGAGGAAAAGGTAGCGCACCGGCATCGAACGCAGGCCCACCGCACTGTTGGCCCCGGTCATCACCAGCACCCCACCGTGGAATTCCTTTGCCAGGATGGTGTTGCCCGAATCTCGACTGCGCGCCGGGGCAATGCGCTCCTGGATCGCGGGGCTCTCTTCGATCAGGGCATCGATGCGTTGCTTGGAAGCCCGCTTGGCCATCTCGACCGTGGGCCACACCGCCATCATCGGGCCCGGGGCGTGGTGGATCACGTAGCCCACCCAGTTCAGGCCCAGTTCGGTACCACCGACCTGGGCGCCTTTCATGAACACCACCCGCTCGATCGGCGACATGGGGGACAGGCAGTCCATGATCTCGCGCAGGTAGGGCGTGCGGCTGGTGCGCCAGCGCCCCGGCTCCGAAGCCGCCTTGCTGGAGAGCACCCGGTGCTTGTCGGCCCATTCGGATACCGTGAGCAGCGGATCAGGGGTGAGGCCTTCGCGCCAGGCGCGCTCAATGGTGTCCCAGCCTTCGTAGTACAGCTCGTCCATGGTCAATCTACCTTAGCCTGCAAGTCGCCCAGGTCCTGCAGTTGCTGGCGCACGGCAGCGTCCAGCGTCACATGCAAGACATGGGGATCGACGCCCAGCCCTGCGGCCATCTGCGACGAGATGCGCGCCGGCCAGTTGAGCCAGGCATCGCGCTCGGCCCGGGCCAGCTTGAACACGTGGGCCACGGCCTGCGAGCGATCGACCAGTTCGCCCTTCAAGCGGGCCAGACGGACCTTGTTCGTTTGCGCCTTGACCACCTCGTTGACAGTGCGAGCTTGCAACAGCGATGTGCCGCCTGATGACAGCGCCGGGGTGGGTGGCTCAGTCGTTTCCCGTTGTGGCCGTGCGGCAGCTTGCGGCGTCTCGCGAGCAGGTGCGGAAACCTGCGGGGCCGGTTTGTCGCTGGGCAAATCCGCTACCGACCGTCGGGTCGGCGTGGTATTGGCCGCCCACTGGGCATCGGCCACTACTGGATCGATGGTGCCGTCCGGCAATTGGCTGATGCGCCCGGTGTCGATGGCCTTCTTGACGGCCACGTGCGACACGCCTCGGTGGCGCGCGTAGGCGCGAATGGACAGTCCCATGGTATTGATCTACTCAGTGCAAGTGGGTGGCCTCCGATGTGCTGGGTTTTGCGGCAAAGGCGAGTGAATCACCCGGGATAAGAAAGAGCTTGGCTTCTGTGGCGCACAGCGCGTGAATGCGGATGTCGATTGACAAGCAACCCACCAAGGAGCCCGACATGGCCAAACCCAAGCAACCCACCGCACTCTCCCCCGACGAGATCGAGCTCTTGCTCGAATCGATTGCCCTGGACCACCTGTTCATCGAAACCCTGCAAACCCGCCACCGCGACAGCCTGGACTTCCACGATGTCAGCGTCTGGGGTGTCAAGAGCGCCCTGCAAGCAGCGTTTGACGCTGGTCTGCGTGCGGCAGGCGGCGCACCGAAGCAGCCCGTGCAACGCACGCGCAAAGTCACCGCAGCACATCAAACCAGCGGCAACAGCAGCACCGCCGCCATGCCAGCGTGAGGGCGCCATGACCACCGCACTCAACCCCAACCAGCAGACCATCCTGGAGCGCGCCGTTCAAGACAGCGGCGGCAAGATCGCCTGGTTCCCCGAGCACATTAAGGGCGGCGCCCGTGCCAAGGTGCTCGAAGGCTTGTTCAAACGCGCCCTGATCACGCCCGATGGCGACGATTGGGTGGTGGCTGCCAAGGGCTACGACGCCCTGGGCCTGCCCCGACCAGGCGCCTTGCCTCCCACCATCACACTTGACGATCCAGAGCTGGAGGCCGATGTCGCCAATGCCGAGGCCAGTTGGCAGCAGCCTACCCAGGACAAGCCAGTTCGCACCCGAGCCGACAGCAAGCAGGCATTGGTCATTGCACTGTTGCAGAGAACCGAGGGCGCCACCATCTCGCAGATCATGGCGGCTACTCAATGGCAGCAGCACACCGTCAGAGGAACCCTTGCCGGCACGCTCAAGAAACGCCTCGGGCTGACCATCACCTCCACCAAGGAGGTCGGCGGTCAGCGGGTCTATCGCATCGAGACCACCCCAACCAACGAAACGGAGGCCTCATGAACGCCCTGCCCAACTTTGATCGCATGGACCAACTGGGCCAGCGCCTGGCCGACCAGGCGTTTCGCACCCTGATCAGTTTGTGCCCTGAAATCAAAACCGCCGACACGGCGCGCCAGGACGCTGTGTGTGCCGCCATGCGTGCCAAGGTGGCACCGGCCATCGACAGCCTGCTCGAAGACGCGCGGCTCGCGCCCTGTTTGGCCGAAGCATCGTTTCACAACGCGGTGCTGACCCTGGCATTGGCCGGGATCGATGCCTTGCAGGCCAAGACCGCCAGCCCCAAGTACCGATCCACCAACAAGACTGCAAATCAAACCAGAAAGGCACGTCATGCCCAGCATGTCCATCACCATTGAACGCACACCGATGACTTTGAACATTGAAGGCAAAGTTTTCAATGTGGAGAAACTCGGCATTCGATTACCGTTTGCTCGCAAACCTGTCGATCTTGAAGGCATTTCCGGCGGCGGAGACGATGAGATCTACGTTACGGAGACCGTACTCTTAACCCCTGAAGAATTCGACGAGTTCGCGAACAACTTACTCAAGTCCCGCGAGTGGCTGGCTGGTAAGGGTAGCTACGCGGGAAAGGGCCGCCTGTGCATCGAAGTTCATGCACCTGGGAGGCCGTATCTCTACGTGGATCCAAGTGGAAATAGTTACGCTCGCTACGTCGCGCGCCTAGGCTAGTGGCGGCAGAGCCACGCTGCGCCACTTCTTTGATCAAAGCCTTGGCTTTGCATCGGAACAGCGCGTCAATGGAGCCATCGCCAACACAGACACGGAGCCGATGGTGAATACCACCAAGATGCCAGCAACGAACAACCCCGATTGGGGATTTTTTGGCAGTCTGCGGGACCAAGCCGAGGTGGCCTGGCCCATCGCCATGACGGCGATTTCAGACGCCACCCACCAGCCCGTCGAATCCGTACGCGCCTTTCTCGACAGCCGCCACGGCCGCCACTTTGCCGACGACGTGCACAACGGGCTGTACGCCGGTGCCAACCTCAAGGACGCCATCGAGCAGGCCACCCAACGCTGGATGGGCTGGACCATCGAGCGCCTGACCAGCAAACAACACGGCATGCCAAAGGGCCTACCTTACCTGACGAGCTTTGTGATTCACTGCGAGATCGTCGAAGAGGCCCTGGCCGACTGACGCACCCGCAGGGCTTCAAAGCCCCGGCGCAGCGCGTAGCTGCGCACGATCGACACGGCCGTGAAGATCAAGCCGATCAGCAGGTTGTCTGAGACGGTCACAGCAAGGCCGAACAGCGGGAACACCATCATCTGCGTGGCCACCGCCACGAAATATCCCACCAGCACATTGGCCAGCGACTCCACCAGGGACATCAGGTGCGACTGCTTCATGCGTCGGCCTCTTGTGGGTCTTCTGAGATGAGCATGCTTGCCGTTGCCGCCAGGTCGTTGAACTTGACCGCGTCCGATTCCCTGTAGGCGTCCTGACCACTCCAGTCCTGCCAGCGGCGCACGATCACATCGACGTACTTGGGGTCGAGTTCGATCAGCCAGCCGATGCGGCCGGTTTTTTCTGCGGCGATGAGGGTGGTGCCGGAACCGCCAAACGGATCCAACACGATGTCACCCGGTCGGCTGGAATTGCGGATCGCCCGTTCGACCAACTCCACCGGTTTCATGGTCGGATGCAGGTCGTTCTTCTGCGGCTTCTTGATGTTCCACACATCACCCTGGTCGCGGTCCCCGCACCAGTGGCGGCTTTGACCTTCGGGCCAGCCATACAAGATGGGCTCGTACTGGCGCTGGTAGTCGGCGCGGCCGAGGGTGAAGGTGTTCTTGGCCCAGATGATGAAGGTGGACCACTTGCCCCCGGCAGCCCGGAATGCAGACTGCAGCGTGTCGAGTTCGCTGGATGACATGGCCACATAGATCGCGCCGATACAGCGCGACAACATCGGCGTCATCGCCGCCAGCAAGAAATCGTAGAAGCCATCGCCCAAGTTGTCGTTCAGGATCGGGCGGTCCTTGCCGCGCATCTTGTCCTTGGCGCTGTTGGCGTAGTCCACGTTGTACGGTGGATCGGTGAAGACCATGTCGGCCTGGGCATCAGCCATCAGCAGCTCGTAGCTCTTGGAGTCAGTGGCATCGCCGCACACCACGCGGTGCTTGCCCAGCTCCCAGACATCTCCCGGCCGGGAGATCGGAGTGGCCGACACTTCGGGCACCGCATCATCGTCCGTCTGCCCATCCACCGTGGTCTCTTCGCCGGCCATGATCTCGGCCAGGGCATCGGCATCAAAGCCGGTGATGTCCATGTTGAAACCATCCTCCTGCAGTGACTGCAGTTCGATGCGCAGCATGGCGTCGTCCCAGCCAGCGTTTTCGGCAATGCGGTTGTCCGCGATGATGAGGGCACGGCGTTGGGTAGGCGTCAGATGATCGAGCACGACCACGGGCACGGTGTCCAGTCCCAGCTTTTGCGCGGCGGCCAGGCGACCGTGACCGGCGACTATCACGCCATCGGACCCAGCCAGGATCGGATTGGTGAAGCCGAACTCGACGATGGACGCGGCGATCTGCGCCACCTGCTCCTCAGAGTGGGTTCGAGCGTTGCGGGCGTAGGGCACCAGTTTCTCGGTGGGCCAGCGCTCGATGTGGGTGGAAAGCCAAGGTTCAGACATGGATGGATTCGCTTTGTCGCTGTTGGGCGATGGCCTCAAAGGTCTCGCCTGTGGAGGCCAGGGTGACTGGCACGCCCGGGAAGTTCTGTTGGAATCGGATCAGGGCCACGTCGACATACTCCGGAGCGATCTCCACGGCACGGCCAATGCGACCGGTGCGCTGCGCGGCCATCAGCGTGGTACCGCTGCCGCCAAAGGGCTCGTAGACGATCTCGCCTTCATCGGTGTAAGCCTCGATGACCTCGACCGGCAACGTCACCGGGAACACGGCTGGGTGGTCAATGTCCTTGCCGATCTTTCCCTTGTGGCGCATGACCCGAATGACCGAGTCAGGGATGCGGTGGTCTTGTGTGGGCTGACCCGCAGCGGTCCAGCCATTGACCTGGCCATCCTTGCCACGCATGGCGGTGGAGGTTCCGTCGGCGCGCAGGTGCGTCTCCTGGCCAGCGAACTTGCAGGGCACCGTCTTGTTCGGTTTGCGTGTCTGCCGGTTGAAGTGAAAGATAAATTCAAAGCTGGGCGCCAGGCGTCCTTGCCAGTCACCGGGCATGCCCGGCCCCTGGTCCCAGACGTACCAGGCAAAGCGTCGCCAGCCTTGGCTGCGCATCCAATCGAGCCACTGGTCCCAATACGGTATGAATTCGTTTTCGCGGTGGATCAGACCCAGATTGACCAGCACCTGGCCATCGGCAGTCATGGGCACCTGCGCAAACACGCCACGCATCAGGCCATCCCAGTCGGAAATGCCGCCTGAGGTGTAGTCGCGCTGGTTGCCGTAAGGCGGCGAGGTGAAACACAGGCTGGCCTGCTCGCCCTGCATCAGGGTGGCGACCACGTCTGGATCACCGGCGTCGCCGCAAATCAAACGGTGCGGACCCAACTGCCAAACGTCACCAGCGCGTGTGGTGGGTTGCTTGGGTGGCTCGGGAATCTCATCGTCCTCATCGCTGGCAGGTTCATGGGTATCCGAACCCTCCGTCTCTGCAATGTCAGCCAGCATCTGGGCCAGCTCATCATCGTCAAAGCCAGTCATCAGCAAGTCGTATCCGGCCTCAGACAGCTCCGCCAATTCCAAGGCCAGCAGTTCGTCATCCCATCCGGCGTCAAGCGCCAGGCGGTTGTCGGCGATCACGTAGGCGCGCTTTTGCGCAGAGGTCAGGTGCCCCAGTTCAATGACTGGGACTTCGGCCAATTCCAGCTTGCGCGCAGCCGCCAGTCGGCCGTGGCCGGCGATGATCCCGTTGTCGCCATCGACGAGGATGGGTTGCGTCCAGCCAAACTCCACGATGCTGGCTGCGATCTTGGCAATCTGCGCCGGGGAATGCGTGCGCGGATTTCTCGCGTACGGCAGCAGTGCATCGATCGCGCGGTATTCAATCTGCAAATTTGGCGTCATGGAATTGAAAAACCCGCCGAGCGTTGCCACCGGGCGGGTGAGAAATTTTGAAGGGGTGGTAACTGTCAGGGGCGGTGGTAACCACAGGCCGGTAACCTGGCCGGGTGGTAACCTCATTTCAGGGGCAGACGCTATCGAAATCTCGCGCTGTTGCCCCCCGCATACCCTCATGGGCAGGAAGGACCCATCAGATTTCCGCAGGGCTCCTCAACAGCCCTCTACGCATCAGCCATCAGCGGTACGCAGCGATCCGCATCTGTTGCCATGACCGTCGGCGATCAAACGATCTGCTCGTTGTTCACGCCGCTGTCCTGACCATAGCTAAAAATGTACCCCCGAATAGGGCAAAACGCGACAGGGGGTGTTTTGTCATTTGCCCTCATCCGCCTTCACCTGCGATTACGTTTCCCCAACTTGCCTCAACTTGCCCCAACCTCTATCAATGCCCCCTGTTCAGATGAAGGGTGACGAGATGGATGGCTGCGTCATATCGTCGCTGCGCAGTGCGAGCCGCACATGCAAAGCGCCGACCGATCTGCTCCCACCGATACCGGTTCGAACGCATCCAGACAAGGTGTCGCTGCTCCACCTCCAGCCACTGCACCCAGCGCATGGTCTCGAGCATCCGTTCCACCGCCTGAGGGCTGGGCGGCATGGGCCGATACAGCCGCTCGGGATCGGGGTAGCGCTCGGGCACCTGCATAGCCAGCGTCATCCATGGGTTGAAGTAGCCGCCCGGTCTGACTCGGGGCAGCTTGTGTGCAGTCTCGGCAGCATCAGCAAACCGGGCAGCCACATCGTCCACAGTCCATTCGGTTCGGGTCTCAGTCATGGCGCTTGCCTCCATCCCCATAGAGGCGTTCGCCCAGCCTGCGCACAAACTGTTTTTCCACCCAGTCGAGCCGCTCGTCGTGCTCGGAAACGACCAAGATGTGATCTGTACGCCAGCCCTCGCGTTTGACGGCATCCAGATCTGGCGTGGTCGGCTGCAGATTGCCCAGGGGGCAGCGGTAGCGGTATTGCGGTACTTTCATCTCACACCCCCTCTGTGGCCATCTCAAGGGCCAGATACAGCAAAGCGGTGGCGTCGGCCTCGTTATCGTCAGCCGGGTTATGGCCACGTGCGCGGACGGATGCCACCATCTCATCCTTGCTGGCGTTGCCCTTGCCGGTGGTGTGCTTCTTGATCGTGCCGACCGGGATGCCCTGGTACGGAATTTGGTGGTGTTCGCACCAGGCAGTCAGCTGGCCCATGAAACCGCCGTAGGCGTGTGCTGCATCGACGCCAACATGGCGTCGAACCTCTTCGAAGACCACCTGGTCAATGCCGT
>SXGU01564916.1_pt1 | contig 33479 bp, 29 predicted proteins | sample 3174531 | NCBI WGS metagenome assembly SXGU01 (sample SAMN11356863, study PRJNA531348) | freshwater metagenome | isolation source: freshwater sample F1-140 | place: China: Fuxian Lake, Yuxi | collected 2017-12-25 | reverse complement strand
CCTGAGTGGGAACACCAGCGAGATCGGGTTCGCTCCCGGCTCGGTGCTCAGCGGCACGATCCTGTTGGAGGGCGCGAACACCGGCAGCCGGTTCGTGGCGCTGAACGGCTTGTCGGGCACGTTGACGATCGGCCCCACGGGATTGATCCGCACCACGGCCGACTTCGGCGGCTCAGCGCAGATTGGATCGGGCTTCACGTTTGGCGGCAGCATGGCGTTGATCAACCAAGGCACGATCCGCTCGCAGACCAACAACCATTCAATCACCGTCAACCCCGCCACCAGCTTCGCCAACCAAGGGACGTTGGAAGCCCAGAATGGCGCAACGCTCAGCGTCAACGCGACCAACTGGAGCAATGCCGGCACGATTCAGGCCGGAGTGGGCAGCGCGGTCACGATCAACGGCGCGTTCACTCAGACGAGTGCGGGGAGCATGGGAATTGACGTTGCCGGCTCGGCGGCAAGTCAGTTCGGCCAAGTTTCGGTAACAAACGCAGCGGCACTCGATGGCACGCTCAACATCCGCTTTGTGAATGCCTTCGATCCGGACGTGGCGACGAGCTTCCCAGTGCTGACATTCGGGTCGAGTAGCGGGACGTTCTCGTCGGTCACGTCCACCGGACTGGGCGCGGGCAAAGCCGTGCAGGCCGCGTACAACACTGGTGACGTGACGATCGTGGTCGCAGCGGCGTTGCAAGCAGGCAGCGGTGAGGGGCGAGGGCTGAGGGGCGAGGGCGAAGAACTGACGGCGGATGCCTTGAAGGCATTTGTTGCGGCCGGTCTCCCTCGCTTGCGCGTCGGGTTAGTGGAACTCGATGCGATTCGGCTGGCGGATGTCGAGTTTGTCGTCACCGATCTGCCGAACAACCTGCTGGGTCTCGCGGCCGGACACGTCGTTTGGATCGACCGAAACGCCGCCAGCTTCGGTTGGTTCGTTGATTCCACTCCCGACACCGATGAAGAATTCGGGCCGGGCGGTGCAGCGGCAGGGCGAATGGATTTGTTGACGGTACTGGCTCACGAATTGGGCCATGTGCTCGGCTTCGAGCATGACACGGAATCCGGCCACCTGATGGCCGAAACGCTCGCCCCCGGAACCCGCCTGCTGCCGATCGGAGTGACCACCGACATTGACGATGTCTTCGCGAACCCGGACTGGCCATGACGTCGTCTCGCGTGAAGCAGGGCAGCTTGCCCGGAAGAACGAGGATTAGCTCAAAGACAACAAACCCTGACGACAGTTGATTTCCAACAGTCGCTCTCGCAAGAAGTCCAGACCCAATAGTCCGTCAATTCCAGCAGTCGGCGGAAGTGTGTGAGCCAGCACGGGTAGGTCGAGAAGATTCTGACCCAAAGCGATGATTCGGCGAACCATGACCAAGGGCGAGAACTCGACACCACTTCCGGTTGTGACCTGGACTCGTTCCGGTTCCAGGCTTGGGTCAAATCCCACGGTGACCAACATGGCGACGCTGATCATTGTCCTGGTCGCACCGCTGTCGAGGGCACACCGCACGACGATGCTTCCCGTCGGACCAAAAATTCGACGGGGACGACAATCAGACCGTATTGAGCATTGAACGACTCGCTCACAACACCACCGCTGTGTTCTCTGGGATTTGTCCAGTGAAGAGGACTGCACATCGCGCGGGTCGCAGCGATACCGCTTTGCGATACACCTCATCCCGGTCCTTGCTGTGACAAATCACTTTGCCTTTGAGCACATGCAGTCCGGCATCGGTTTGTGGGTCCACGACCAACACCCATTCGTCATCGAATTGGGTTTCAATCTCTTGAATCGTCATCTCTTGTTCCATGATCGGACCTCTCGCGAGTCGTGTCTTGCCTTGAGAAACAAAGTACGCGCAACGGCATGGTTCGGACAAGTGAGGCAGTGGAGATCTCGTTCGTCGTCACCGATCTGCCGAACAACCTGCTGGGTCTCGCAGCCGGGCACGTCGTCTGGATCGACCGAGACGCGGCGGGCTTCGGTTGGTTCGTCGATCGCACTCCCGATACGGATGAAGAATTCGGGCAGAGCGGCGCAGCGACCGGGCGAATGGATTTGCTCACGGTACTGGCTCACGAATTGGGCCATGTGCTCGGCTTCGAGCATGACATGGAACCCGGCCACCTGATGTCCGAAACCCTCGCCCCTGGAACTCGTCTGCTGCCGATTGGATCGGGTGCTGACATCGACGATGTCTTCGCGAACCCGGACTGGCCATGATTCTCAGGAGGTCGTCACCTGTGGCGGTGATGTTGATGTTGATGATCGCGTCTGTGATAGAATGAGCCGATGCGAATCACGATCGGCGGCAACAGTGAGCGAGGAGAGTTGGTTTGACAACAACAATGACAGGCTGGGAGCGAGTTGCGATGGCGATCCAAGACGTTCGTGACCGATTGTTACGGAGCACGGCGACTTTGGCGGCGGCAAAAGTGCCGTATGCCGTGGCCGGAGGTAACGCGGTGGCGGAATGGGTCGGGCGGGTTGACAAGGCCGCCGTTCGATTTACCCAAGATGTGGACCTGTTGATCCGCCGCGCCGACCTGCCGCGCGCCATCGAAGCCATGCAAGCGGCCGGCTTCATTTTTCACCAATCGTTCGGTGTGTCCCTGTTCTTGGATGGCCCGCAAGCCAGCCCTCGCGATGCCGTCCATCTTGTGTTCAGCGGCGAGAAAGTCAAAGAGCGTGAACCGCTCGCGGTCCCCGATGTGACCGACTCGGAATCTGCTGAGCAATTCCAAGTCGTGTCGCTGGAGAGCTTGGTGACGATGAAGCTGACCGCGTTTCGTCGTAAGGATCAAGTTCATCTTCTCGATATGCTCGGAGTTGGCTTGATCGATGATTCCTGGCTCGCACGACTCCCCGAACCACTCGCCGAACGACTGAAAGAGTTGATTGAGCACCCGGAATGATCATGGCGAGAGATTCGAGCATCGGAACCATCAATCAAGCTGATCGGAGAGTTGCCAGTCGAACGTGAAGACTTGACGGCGGATTCCTTGCAGGCGTTCTCTCTCGCCAGTCTCCCTCACGGACGCATCGGGTTAGTGCGTGATGTCGAATTCATCGTCACCGATCAGCCGAACAACCTGCTGGATCTCGCTGCCGGTCACGTCATCTGGATCGATCAAGACGCCGCCGGCTTCGGCTGGTCCGTCGATCGCACTCCCGCCACCGATGAAGAATTCGGGCCAGGCGGCGCTGCGGCCGGGTGAATGGATTTGCTGAAGGTACTGGCTCACGAGTTGGGCCACCTGTTCGGCTTCGAGCATGACCCCGATCCCGGCCACCTGATGTCCGAAACCCTCGCCCCCGGAACCCGCCTGCTGCCGATCGGTACGGGGGTTGACATCGACTTGTTTTTCGGCGGTGCAGAATGGTCGATTGCTTGATGTTCGGTCCAGACATTTCGGGTCAGGACTTCAACCAAACTCGTTTTGACACGTTTTGGACTCGTGGCTATCGTCCCGCCGCTTTTCGCCGGATGGGGTCTTGTCACGAAGGATCGTGGTGCTTGGCCTCGTCTCGGTTTCGATCGCCGGACATGGAAGGCAGGCATCGTGGTGGGTCACTCGCCGAGCATTTTGGTGGTGGACGGTTTGTCGGAGACGACCGCCGTTCTCAAGGCGGTGTTCGAACCGCGCGGCCACTCGGTCAATCGAGTTCGCCAATCGCAGTTGCCCAGCAGCACGCTGACTCCGCCGAAAGTCGTGATCTGGCACACCAATGAATCGGAGTCCGCGCCGCTGGCCGGGCGCTTCCAAGGAATCCCGCGCATCTTCATCGGCCGTGCCGACTGTCCGGCGTCCGAAGGTGAGACTCAGCGGTTCTCGCAGCCGTTTGAATACCGCGAACTGCTCCGCACGATCGAATCGCTGCTGGCCAAGTAGGCCAGTCACTCCGTGGCGGGAGATTTCGAGTCACGGAGTGACTCGTCGACGTTCCATCGCCAAGCGGCTGTCCCACGATAGCCTGTCGTGAACGAGCGCCGTTGATATCATGGCCCCGTCGTTGAAACGCTGCCTTCCGGCGGCAAACTCTCGTCCGCGCGACGATGTCTCGTCCGCGTTGCCAGGGAGGCGATTTGTGCCGAAGGCCACGTTGCTAGTGATCCAGGGAGCCGATCAAGGGCTACGCTTTGAGCTGGATGGGGGCGCGGTCACGCTCGGCCGCGGCGCGCTCAATCCGATTCGCCTGCGCGACGACGAAGTTTCTCGCACACACGCCCAGATCCGCTTCGACGAATCCGCCAACGGATTCGTCATCAGTGACCGGCAAAGCTCCAACGGCACGTTCGTCAACGGCGAGGCCATTCAAACTCGAAAGCTTGTCAGCGGCGATCAGATCGCCGTCGGAACCACGGCATTCCTGTTTCAGGAGGTCATGTCCGCTCGCCCCATGCGCGCGGCGGATCAACTGGAAGTGTTCGTCGGCGACGACGTCCGCGAGCGTTCCAGCATCATCAGCGAAGTGAGCCAAGAGGTGGGCCAGCAGTTGCTTCGCGACGCGACGTCGATCATCCGGGCCGGTTCGACGACACAGACGCTCGCCAATTTGCAGGTGCTGTATCGCATCACCGAAGAAGCGGTCACGCCGACTCTGTCGCTTGATCAACTGCTGCACCGCATCTTGGAGTTGACCATCGAGGTTGTCGGTGCCGACCGCGGTTGCGTGTTGGTGAACGACCCCCGCACCAGCCAGCTTGTGCCGCAAGCCTTCAGCCATCGCCGAGGTTTTTCACCGGGCAGTCCGATGCCCGTCTCACGCAGCATCGTCGATTATGTACGGAAGAAGGGACAAGGGGTCCGAACGTCCGACGCGCCGCACGATCAGCGATTCAGCCAGCAGAGCATCATGCAGGCCGGTATCCGCGAGGCGATGTGCGTGCCGATGCAAGGCCGCTACGAACTCATGGGCGTGCTGTATTTCGACACCACGACTCCGAGCGATCAGCTTCCGCGACTCGGCCCGGAAGGCTATCGCTTCACGGAAGAGAAATTGCATTTGCTCGCTGCCATCGGCCGACAAACAGCACTCGCGGTCGAGGATCATCGCTTCCAGGATGCCTTTCTCAAGGCCGAACGCCTGGCTGCCGTTGGGCAGACCATCGCGATCTTGTCGCACCACATCAAGAACATCCTGCAAGGTGTGCGCGGCGGCAGCTATTTGATCGACATGGGCCTGAAGCAACACGACGAGGACCTGATCGGCCGCGGCTGGAAGATCGTCGAGAAGAACCAGGACCGCATTTATCACCTCGTCATGGATATGCTGAGTTACAGCGCCGAGCGAAAGCCGGCGTTGCAGGTCGCGAACCTCAACGACGTCGTGCGCGATGTGTGCGAACTGATGGAGCCTCGCGCCGCTGAATGCCAAGTCGAGCTGACCTGCCAACTCTCCGATCAAGTACCGGAGAGTGCGTTCGATCCCGAAGGAATTCACCGGGCAGTGCTCAACATCGTCACCAACGCGATCGAGGCGGTCGAAGGAACGACCGGCGGCCGAGTCGCCGTCGAAACTGGCTACGATCCGCAGTCAGACGAACTTGTTGTGCTCGTCCGCGACAACGGTCCCGGAATCCCGGCTGCTCAGCACGCGATACTGTTCAACATTTTTGAATCGACGAAAGGCTCACGCGGCACTGGGCTGGGCTTGGCAGTGTCGCAAAAAATCATCCGAGAACACGGCGGCGATATCTTCGTCGAGAGCCGAGAGGGCGAAGGTGCAACCTTTCGCCTCGTGTTGGCTCGACTGGACGAGGATGCCGGCCCCGGTAGTTCAGCCACCGCTGGGTGACAGTTCACAAGGCCGAGGACTTCGATTCGATTTCCAACCAAGCATGCCTCTTCCCTGGTATCGACGTTGTCGTGCCATGACCGCATGATTCTCAAGGGTGATCTGCCCTTCAGCAATGACGTGGCTCTCAGACGTGAAACTCTTCCAGACCATCATGCACGGCGATCACATCTCGCGAGTCCGCATTGCGAAATCCCGCACACCTATCGTTGGCGAGTGACCACAAACGGCCAACGACTGCTGAGTACGTTCATCACCCTCTACCACCAAGGTCTCACTCAGGCCGCAAGATCGCCACCCGATGGACTCGCCTCCATTCCGCTTCAGAGGAAGCATCCGGCAAGTGACGGTGGACCTGAAATAGAAATGGATGAACTCAAAACCGAGAACGTCTTCGTCGATCAACCGGACGCCCAAGGCCGCTACGTCGAATCCGAGATGTTGGAGTTCTTCCAGAAGCAATTCGCAAAGGTGAAGTCACCATTTTGGACTGCGGCAGCCTGCTGCCGCTTTCCCTCCAACAGCCTGCTGTTGGAGGAATGGGTTTGGTTGAATGCGTTTCGAGACACTCAATCCCTCAGCAGAAGGCTGCTGAGGGCAAAGCGGCAGCAATCTTCCGCAGTCCCAAATCTATTTCGGGCGGAAAGGTGATTATGACAACTCACCGATGTGAGAAAACGAAACTCACACTTTAGATTTCTCAACCAGGCGATTTCTTGGCTCAATTGAGGGGCTCATCACGATGAAGATGTTTTGGAAATCATTCATTGTTGCCGTTGTTGCGATTATTGGCGCGTCGTCGTTGGCGTTGGCTCAGGAGCAGGACCGCACGCTGTTGCCGATCGCGGAACCGAAGCGAGAGACGATCACCGAGGTCGACGCTCGCAAGGCGAAGGCTCCGCCGCGGTTTGAGGTGAAGGCTCCGGCGGAGGCTCCGAATGTCGTGATCGTGTTGATCGACGACATGGGGTTCGGGCATTCGAGCGCGTTCGGGGGACCGTGTCGGATGCCGACGCTCGAACGGCTGGGGAACAACGGGCTGAAGTACAACCGCTTTCACACGACGGCGCTCTGCTCGCCGACGCGGATGGCGTTGTTGACGGGACGAAACCATCACGTCACCAATACGGGTGCGGTCATGGAAATCGCGACGGCCTTTCCCGGAAACACTGGCGTGCGGCCGAACAGCGTCACGCCGCTGGCTGAGACGCTGCGGCTGAACGGCTACAGCACGTCGGCATACGGAAAATATCACGAGACTCCCGCGTGGGAGGCGTCGGTGTCGGGACCGTTTGATCGCTGGCCGACTCGGTCGGGGTTCGACAAATTTTATGGCTTCATCGGGGGCGAGACGAATCAGTGGTCTCCCGCGATTTACGACGGAGTCGCGCGTGCCGAAATTCCGCACGATCCGAACTATCACTTCACGACTGACATGACGAACAAGGCGATTGGGTGGGCTCGGTTCCAGCAGTCGATGACTCCCGACAAGCCGTTCTTCATGTACTTCGCGACGGGTGCGACGCACGCTCCGCATCATGCTCCGAAGGAATGGATCGCCAAGTACAAAGGGGAGTTCGACGACGGATGGGACAAGCTCCGCGAGCGGACGTTGGCGAAACAGATTGAGCTCGGCGTTGTGCCGAAGGGGACGAAGCTCGCGCCGCGACCGGCGGAGATTCCGGCGTGGGACGGGCTCAGTGCGGATCAGAAGAAACTCTTCGCGCGTCAGATGGAAACTTACGCGGGCTTCGCCTCGCACACCGATCACGAAGTCGGGCGGCTCGTGAAGGCGATCGAAGACATGGGCGAGTTGAACAACACGCTCTTTTTCTACATCGCTGGCGACAACGGCGCGAGTGCCGAAGGTGGTCCGGACGGAACGTACAACGAGATGCTGGCGCTCAACGGCATCATCAGCGATTTCGCGTCGCAGTTGCCGCACCTCGACGAATGGGGCGGGCCGAAGACGTTTCCGCACTTCTCGATTGGCTGGGCGTTGGCGGGGAACACGCCGTTTCAGTGGACGAAGCAAGTCGCGTCGCACTTCGGCGGCACTCGCAACGGCATGGTCATTCACTGGCCAGACCGGATCAAAGCGAAAGGGGAAGTCCGGTCGCAGTTCCATCATGTGATCGACGTCGCGCCGACGATCCTCGAAGCGGCGGGCTTGCCGGAACCGACGAGCGTCAACGGCACGAAGCAGCGGCCGATGGATGGCGTGTCGATGCTCTACACGATCGACGACGCGAAGGCGAAGGACTGCCGCACAACGCAATACTTCGAGATGTTCGGCAACCGAGCGATCTATCACGACGGCTGGGTGGCGGCGACTCGGCATTCGATCCCGTGGCTGAACGTCCCGCTGCCGGGCTTCGACAAGGATCGCTGGGAGCTGTACCACGTCGCCGACGATTTCAGTCAGGTCAATGACCTCGCCGCCGCGAATCCGCAGAAGCTGAAAGAGCTGCAAGATCTCTTCACGAAGGAGGCGATTCGCAACCACGTCTACCCGCTGGATGATCGTCGAGCCGAACGCTTCAACGCGGCCATCGCCGGACGCCCTGACCTCATGGGGCCACGCAAGTCTCTGACGTTGTACGAAGGGATGACCGGCATCGCCGAGAACGCTTTCATCAACATCAAAGGCCGCCCGCACTCGATCACCGCTGAGATCGAAGTCTCGCCAGCCGGAGCCGACGGAGTGATCATTGCTCAAGCCGGCCGCTTCGGCGGCTGGAGCCTGTACATGAAAGGTGGCCGAGTCCACGAAGTCCACAACTACGGCGGCCTCGAACACTTCACGGTCTCGTCCGAGAAGCCGCTCACGCCCGGTAAGCACACGATCCGCTACGCCTTCACTCCCGACAATCCGAAGCCGGGCAGCGGCGGCATCAGCCAACTCCGCATCGACGACCAAGAGCCAACCGAGGCCAAAGTCGGCTGCACGATGCCCTTCGCCTATTCCGGCGACGAGGGAGTCGATGTCGGCACCGACAATGAAACACCCGTCACCGAGGATTACGCCGAAGGTCACAACCGTTTCACCGGTAAGATTCACAAGGTCACGGTCGAGCTCAAATGACATCCACCCTCATGTCCAACGCCATCCTCATCCTGAACGCCGGCTCGTCGAGCCTGAAGTTTTCGGTGTTTCGCGACAGCGATCCGCCGGAGTTGGTGCTGCGCGGTCAGTTGGAATCGTTGCTCACTGAACCTCGATTCGTGGCTCGCGATGCCGCGGAGCAAGTGCTCGGTGAACGGACTTGGCCGGCTGGTTCGACGTTGGGGCACGCGGGCGCGGTTGAGTACTTGTTCGACCGGGGGCGTGACAAACTCGGTGAATCGCGCCTCGTCGCGGCCGGGCACCGCGTCGTACATGGCGGGACAAAGTTCACTCAACCGGTACGAGTGGACGACAACGTACTTGCCGAGTTGGAATCGCTGGTACCGCTGGCTCCGTTGCATCAGCCACACAACCTCGCGGCCATTCGAGCGGTTGCGAGTCACGCGCCGACGCTGCCGCAAGTCGCATGCTTTGACACGTCGTTTCATCGGACTCAGCCCGCAGTCGCACAAGCGTTCGCACTGCCTCGCAAGCTGACGGAAGCGGGCATCTAACGCTACGGCTTTCACGGCTTGTCCTACGAATACATCGTGTCCTCGTGGCCGACGGTGCCAGCGTCGGCGGCTTGGTTTGGTGCCGACGCTGGCAGCGTCGGCCACGGCAAACTCCACGGCCGTGTCATCGTCGCGCACCTTGGCAACGGCGCAAGCCTGTGTGCGATGCGCGATGGCGTGAGCATCGCGACGACGATGGGCTTCACGCCGCTCGATGGCTTGGTGATGGGGACTCGTTGCGGAACGATCGACCCCGGCGTGCTGTTCTACCTGATGGATCATCACGGCCTGGATGCTCGCGCGGTCGAACGCTTGCTGACTCACGAATCCGGGTTGCTTGGCGTCTCTGGCATCTCCAGCGACATGCGCACGCTGCTGGAACGGGAAGCGACTGACCCTCACGCTGCGGAAGCCATCGAGCTGTTCGTCTATCGCATCTCGCGTGAAGTCGGTTCGTTGGCCGCTGCTCTCGGCGGACTCGACGCACTCGTCTTCACCGGCGGCATTGGCGAGCACGCTCCGTCGATCCGCGCTCGCGTCTGCCGCGCCGTGAATTGGCTGGGACTCGATTTCGACGACAGCAGCAACGAACAAGGTGGCCCTCGCATCTCACGCTCGACCAGCCGCGTCTCCGCGTGGGTCATCCCGACCAACGAAGAGTTGATGATCGCTCAACACACCCAAGATCTCTTGAAGCTGAGACAACCATGAAGCAAACGAATTCAGCAACGAAACGCTCCGCCACCATCAGCCTCGACGACGAAGAACAAGTCAAGGACGTGCTGACCAACGCCGTGCTCGGACTATGGGACGTAGTCAACGGCCTCACTCGATTGCGGCCGTCACGGCGCGAGCGGTATCGCGTCACGATCTTCGGCTCAGCACGCGTGAAGCCCGGCACGTTTGGCTACGAAGAGACGAAACGCTGCGCCGCCGAACTGGCCAAGTTGGGCTGTGACATTATCACCGGCGGCGGCCCCGGTCTGATGCAGGCTGCCAATGAAGGGGCGGCGAGTGCTCCGGAGCGAGCGAAGTCGATCGGCATCCGCGTCGATCTGCCGTTCGAGCAGGAAGTCAATTCGTTCGTCGGCCAAGCCTACGAGCATCGTACGTTTTTCACACGACTGCATCAGTTCGTGCTGACCTCAGACGCCTTCATCGTGGCACCAGGCGGAGTCGGTACGGTTCTGGAAACGCTGATGATCTGGCAGTTGCTCCAAGTGCATCACTTGAACGACACACCGCTAATCTTGGTTGGCCAGATGTGGGCCGGCCTGATCGAATGGGCCAAGACGTCGATGCTCTCGACCGATCCACCGCTGGCCAATGCGGAGGACATGAATATCCCGAAGTGCGCGGCGAACGGCGACGAGGCGATCGCGCTGATCCGCAAGCATCACGCTCAGTGGCTGCAAACAAATGGGAAGCCGGCCATTAAGAAGCCCGCCCGCAAGGCTAAGCCAAGGGCGTCATGAAGTAATTCACCGATCCGATAGACTGGCTTCAACACCCTATCGAGGGGCAAGCCAAAGACACCGACTCTGGGGATGGTTGGTGATTCACTGCGGTTTCTTGGCGGATGCTGCCAGCGTCTGTCGCTTTTCGGCGACGGAGGACCATGCCGACACTGGTCCGCTGCGGCAAGCGTCAGCTACGCCCAAGACACACATCAGGAGTCGTCATCATGGCCAAGCCATCGTCCACTGCATCAGCAATTGCCAACAATCTCTCCGATCAAACAACAGAGACAACCGCGGCACCTCTTGACTTGGCGAGTCTGCGCGAGTTCTGGCATACAACGGCTCCGTATAGCCCTGTGCGTCCGTTGGATTCGCGGGAGACTCGGTACGAGCAGGGCAAGGCTCTGCGAGATCTGACTCCGCGCGAATCGCACGCGACCTGGACTCCGGCGGCGGATCGAGCGGACCCGGTCGCGACTGTGCTGGCGAGCAATGCCGGCCGCGAGGAGAGCTTGATCCCGCTGCGCATGGGACGCATGGCGGAGTCGCCGTTTGCGTTTTTGCGTGGAGCATGCGCGGTCATGGCGGGGGACTTGGCTCACACGCCAATCAGTGGACCGCAAGTCGTGATTAACGGCGACGCGCACATCAACAACTTCGGACTGTATGGGACTCCGCAACGGGATGTCGTGATCGACATCAACGACTTCGATGAGGCCACCCTCGGACCGTGGGAATGGGACTTGAAGCGACTAGTCGCCAGCGTGAATGTCGCCGGTCGCGAGAACGGACTCGATGCCGAGGAGCGAAACTCGGCGGTGATGCGGTGCGTCAGCGGTTATTCGATGAATGCTCAGCGGTTGATGAATTTCGGAGTCTTGGAGACGTGGTCTCTGTTCGCCTATGCGGACCTGGCGCGGCACGAGGATGAACTCAAGCGGCTGGGAATACAGGTCGGCAACAAGTTCAAAGCGGTCGTCAAGAAGGTGCTGACGAAAGCGCAGCGAACGCATAGCGAATCGCTGTTGGAGAAAGTCGCTCGGCAACAGGCGGATGGTGGTTGGCGATTCGTCGACGACCCACCGATCCTGACGAGTCTCGACGACGCGACGCGGCAGAAAGTCATTACGTCGCTGACCGAGTACGGGGAGACATTGCCGCCGGAGTACCGCATCATGCTGCATCGCTATTCGGTCGCGGACGTGTGCCATCGCGTGGTCGGTGTCGGCAGCGTCGGGACGCGAGCGTACCTGGTGCTGCTGTTCGGCAACGGCGACGACGATCCACTGTTTCTGCAAGTCAAAGAGGCGGTCACTCCGGCTCACGCGCCGTACTTGCCGCCGCTGCCAACGCGGGTCCATCACGAAGGTTTCCGAGTGATCAGGACTCAGCGGTTATTGCAGTCACTCGGCGATCCGTTGCTGGGCTGCACGACCATCGATGGTCGGCACTACTTCGTGCGGCAGATGAAGAACCTCAAAGCATCGATGCCGATCGAATTCCTCACCGGCGAACCGTTCGAGTTCTGGGGCTTGGTCTGCGGAGCACTGCTGGCTCGCGCGCACGCTCGCACCGGTGACATCGCCAAGGTCGCCGGCTACATCGGCAAGTCCGATGTCTTCGTCACCGCGCTGGCCGACTTCGCCGAAGCATACGGCGACCAAACTGAACGCGACCACGCAGCTCTCGTTGAAGCCGCGCGGATGGGACAAATCGAGGCGATCCAGGAAGAGGATCGTTAGACGGAACAGTGCGGCACTTTCCGTTAAGAGACACATCATGCTCACAAAGACCTGGCTGGAATTCATCCCGTTGTGGGGACTGTTCGCGGCCACCGTGTTGTTGGTGTTGGCGGCCATTGAAGGTGGATACAGGGTCGCCATTTTCCGAAAGTGAACAAAAGACAAGAGGATTGATGCGCCGATCGGTTCCGTGATTGGTGGCATCCTCGGCCTGTTGGGTTTTCTGCTGGCGTTCACGTTTGGATTGGCCGCCTCTCGCTTCGATACACGTCGGGAACTGCTGCTGAATGAGGTCAATGCGATCGGCACCTGCTATCTGCGAGCGGGGCTTGTGCCCGACTACGAACGTGTCGAGACCCGCAAGCTGCTGCAAGAATACGTCCATCTTCGAGCCGAAGCAGCCGCAGTCACAGCTCCTCACACGCTCGGAAGCGATCCACGACGAGCTTTGGTCGCAAGCGATCTTGGTTGCGAGGAAAGATAGCAATTCAGAAATGCACGCCTTGTTCGTCGAGTCGCTGAATGAGGTCATCGACTTTCACACGAAGCGTTATGTCGTCAGTCTGTACCGCATCCCCAACGTGATCTGGCTGGCGCTGTACGGTGTTTCGATGCTTTCGATGGCCGGCGTGGGTTATCAGTTCGGATGGGCAGGCTCGCGAGACATCGCGATCAGCTTCTGCCTGGCGTTGGCCTTCGCGATCGTGATGACTCTGATCGCGGATTTGGATCGCGTCTATGAAGGGACTCTGCGAGTCAGCCAACAACCGATGATTGACCTCGACCGCAAACTCAGTGCGGACGTGCCTTGAGGCGGATGGTGCCAGCGCTTGATCGCGGCGCTGAGATTGATACGGATCGCAGAAATCAGCCGCAGGGCGCTAAGCCCCGGTTCGGACGGCACAAACCGGGGCTAGCGCCCTGCGGCTGATGCGATCAACCCCAATGGTTTGCTCTGGCAAAGCAATACGGGGCGATCATCGCAGATTAAGGCCGCCGGTTTCTCACAGCGTCGATCAAGCGATCGACCTCGACCGCCAAGAGTTGATGAGCCGCGTGAAACTCATCGAGTTGTTCTGTTCGGCAAATCTGTTCTAGTCGCAGGGCCGCGGCGTAAGACGAATTTGCGCAGAAATTGGCAACGGTCCCTTTGATCAAATGGGCGGCCTCCCCGCAGGCCCGTGGATCGCACTGTTCGGCGGCGGATTTCAGAGAGTCCAACATCTTGGGTGCGGTTTGGAGAAAGATCTCACACAGCTCGTTCACGAAATCACGATCGCCATCGAATTTCGCGAGTGACGCCTCGAAATCGAAGGGGGAAGGCCCTGGTGACGAGTCCGCGGAAGCGGCTCCGTTCGGGTTGGCCTCATTGAGTGCTTTAAGAGATTGCTCCATGACACGAGACAGTGCCTTGGAAACTGCGGTGGCGCTGATCGGCTTGCTGATGTAGTCGTCCATGCCGGCGCTCAGGCAGCGATCACGGTCCCCAGACATGGCGTGAGCGGTCATGGCCACGACGAGTTGATGGCGGCCGGTCGATTGTTCCTGTTCTCGAATCGCCGCCACCGCTTTGAAGCCGTCCATGACCGGCATTTGCACATCCATCAGCACGACATCGAACTCGCTGGTGCTTAAGGCGTCCAGAGCGAGCTGTCCGTTCTCGACGACCTGCACTTCGTGTCCGAGTTTCTTCAATAGGCACGTCGCGACTTGCTGATTCACCTGATTGTCTTCCGCCAACAGGATTCGCAGTCGTCCGTTGGTTGAGGTTGTCACCGCCGCTGTTGACGCGGGCTGGCGTTGCGAACGATCCGTCTTGCTGAGGATTTCGACGATCGTTGTCCGCAGTTCCTGTTGCTTGAGCGGCTTGAGCAGCGTGGCCGCGATACCAAGTTGTTGGCAGCGATCGAATGCTCCTTTCCGATCGGCCGAGGTCAGCATCATGATCGTCGAGCCGGAGAGATCCGGAGACTTCCGCAGTTCCTCAACGAACATGAAACCGTCCATCCGGGGCATGTGGCAATCGGTCAGCACGAGATCGAACGGCAGATCATTGATTGCCGCGCGGCGCATCTCCTCCAACGCCGCGTCACCGCTGTCCGCCATCGTCGGCAGCATCTTCCAGTTCTTCAGCATCTCTTCCAGGATTCGCCGATTCGTCTGATTGTCGTCAACGACCAGCACTCGGACGCCCGTGAGATCGACGTACTCGTCTGATTCCGAAACGTTCTCCGCCTCCTGCGACAGCGGAAGTTCGACCTCGAAGAAAAACGTGCTGCCTCGGCCGACTTCGCTGTTGAGCAACAGGTCGCCACCCATGATGCGGACAATCTGTCGCGAGATCGACAGCCCAAGTCCCGTCCCACCGTAAGCGCGAGTCGTCGATGCATCCGCTTGCGAGAACGCTTCAAAGATCAGTCGTTGCTTGTCGGGCGGAATTCCGATGCCTGTATCGCGCACGGAAAAGCGGAGCCGAGTATTCGATTCCGTGAGCGATACCAATTCGACCAGGACGCCGACTTCGCCACGCTCGGTGAACTTGATCGCGTTGCCGGCAAGATTCACCAGGATCTGACGCAAACGCCCCGCGTCTCCGATCAGACCATCTGGAACATCGGATGCCGTTTGCCAAAGCAATTCCAAGTACTTTTCGTGAGCGCGCAGGGCCAGCGCCTTCATCGTGTCGCCTAGCGAATCGCGCAAGCGGAACGGATGCGGATCGAGTCGCAGCTTGCCGGCTTCGATTTTCGAGAAGTCCAGAATGTCGTTGATGATTCGCAGCAGCGAGTTGGCGGACGATTTCACGACCTCCAGATACTCCCGTTGTTCGGAGGTCAGCGACGTGTCGAGAGCCAAGTCGGTCATCCCGATGATGCCATTCATGGGGGTACGAATTTCGTGGCTCATGTTCGCCAGGAATTCCCCTTTGGCATTCGCCGCCTGCTCGGCACTTTCGCGAGCAGCCAACAGATGCCGTTCGGCCTGTTTACGAAGCGTGATGTCTTCGGCGACACCCAGGAACCCAGTGATCTCACCAGCCGCATTCTTTACGGCCGTGATGACGAGGCTGACGGTGAAGCGACTCCCATCTTTGCGGACGTAGGTCCATTCGCGGCGGTCGAAGCGGCCTTCGCGGGCATAGACCACGAAGGCTTCGAACCCCTCGACCTTGTATCCCAGCTCGCGGGTCAGTTCTTCTCCGCGAGCCACCACTTCCTCCCAAACATGAATGATCCTCGGCGTCTGCTTGCCGATCATCTCCTCGGCAGAGTAGCCGAGCAGATTCTGAGCACCCGAATTGAAAACGGTGATCAACCCATTCACGTCGGTGGAGATGATCGCCACCTGAGTCGATGCATCGACCACACCCGCCAGATGCGAGTTGACCGAGACTAACCGCGAAGCCAGCGCCCCGAACGATCGCGTGACCTGCCCCAGTTCGTCCTGCGTATCGACGCGGAAACTGACTCCGTCCAACTGCCCGCTGACGATCCGTTGCGACGCCTCATCCAACTGAGCGACGTTTCGCATCACAGCCAGATAGAACGCGACGAACAAGTACACAACCAGCAGTAAGCAGATCGATGTCACCGCGGCGACAAACAATCGCCAATTCGCATACTTGGTCACACGAGCTTGCAACAGCCGATCCAAGGCAACTGAGGTCAGCGAATACAGGTTGTCGAATTCATTGAGTGTCTCGCTTCCCTGTTGCCACACGTCATCACCCGAAACAGTTTCATTCTCATCGTCGAGCAATTTCAGAAATCGACTTGCCGCATCAAGACTGCGATCCAACGCCGGCTTCAGATCGTTCGGCAACTGACGATCATTTGTCTTATCAAAAACCACATCCAAGTGGCGCTTCAAAGTCACCACTTGGGATTCGATCGTGCTGGCCAAGATTTGCTGCCGCAGGCGATCGGACCGAATTGTTGTTTCTTTCCCCTCCGGCCTGGCCCGATAACCACCGGCCTGGCCAATCTGTTCGATCAACAGTGGCAGTCCTTTGACTGTCAATTCCATCAAGTAGAACGAGTCGAGTTCAGGATCGAGAATCAAATTCGATTCATCGCCCACTTGGCTCATCAACGCGACCAATTTGGTCACCAGCACTGTGTGAAGATTTTTGGGATCGACCGGTGAGGCGGTTTCCGCGGCACCTTTCTCGGTTTCCCATTGGCTCTTGATCTCGGTCCACAAGAGCGTGGTCTTAAACGCTTCTCCGAGTTTCCGATCGACAGCGTCAATATCCTGAATACCGCGTTGTATTCTCGCTTCGATGCGTCGCAACTCCTCGGCAGTGTTCGGCCGGCCCGTCCGAGCCCAGATCAGGCCCCGATGATCCCGCACGTCTGTCGCAAACTGCTGGACCGGGTGCAGATACTCGGTGCCCAACTTCTCCTTCGCCGAGAACGCGATGCGGTCGTTGAGTTCTTTGACCAGAAAGAAAGTGATCAACCCCAACGGCAACGCGAACAACAAACCGATCAACCAAACCTTGCGCGGATACGTCAGCCGATTCAGGAGTTTCACCGCTGGGGCGAAGACCATATTCATGAATTGAAACCTCTCGCGAGCGGACAACAAGTCTGAACCAAGTCGTGAGGCGGCCCCGCAAGAACCTAGGCGAGTCGCTCCCGCGACTCGCATTCGGAAATGTCAACGATTCCCAGTTGTTTGACTGACAGTCGTTGATCGCGTCATGGGAATCTCAGTCGCGGGAGCGACTGAGCTACGTTCGCTCGGACGCCCGTTTGATCATGGTGATTTCATTCCCTTGCGGATTATGACTGACCTCGTCCATCAGCGTGCGGATCAGGAGCAGCCCGCGTCCTCCGATACGGTCCATGTTGATCTCTTCCGTGGGATCTCGGACGTCGGCAGGATTGAAGCCTGGGCCATCGTCGTGTCTCAGCACTCGCACCTCAGTGGCTGACAAAGTTGCTTCAACACGAACTCGCCGCGCGGCGTACTCAGTCGCGTGGCGTCGTTCGGCCGCCAACCGGTAAAAGATGCTTTCGTCGTCCTGTCGCAACTCGGAGTCCAATTCGAGGTTTCCGTGATAGATCGCGTTGGCGATTGCCTCTTGAACTGCCACGCTGATGCGCGTCGTCTGCAAATGATCGAACAACCGCATGGTCAAGATTTGCTCCTGCAAATAGTCGATCAGCGGCGCGATCAAGGACGGATCGTTTTCCAACACAAATCGGGATTCGGCGGAATCCAACGTACTGAGCAACCGCCGCCGATTCACTTGCCGCGAAGAGACGGACAGCACGCTCTTGATGGTCGCAATCAAGTTCTTTTCGAGAGCCAGTTTTGGAACGTAACTCGCCGCTCCCGCCCGCAGCGCTTGAACGGCGATCTCTTCGCTGCTGTAGCTGGTCATCAAAATCACTGGCACGCCATAGCCATGAGCTTTGATGCTCTCCACCAACTGCAACCCATTCATCACCGGCATTCGCAGGTCAGAAACGACCATGTCAGGCATCGCGACCGTGATCGCATCGAGCGCGGCCTGTCCGTCGCCGGCATACGTGACCACGACTCCAGCAATTTCATTTTGCAACAACCGGCCGACGCGACGTTGTTCGATGAGCGAATCATCGACCACCAAGATTTGAGTTGCCATGACGATGGACTCCAAAAAGGACAGTTCCAGCCAATCAAAATGGCAACGATCACCTGACATCCAGATTAGCCAAGTCTCCAAAAGATTTCTCGTAACTAACTCGGCGCGAGCCATAATCTCAGCCTAACCCTGGAGCGTGCCGATTGAAAAACCTCGTTCAACCAAACCTCGCGACGAATCGGGCCAGAAATCGGCGAGTTGCTCAGTTCGTCCATTTTGGCGGCCGCTTTTCCAAAAATGCGGACATGCCTTCGTGCGGTTCGCCGGTCCGATAGCACTCCGCGAAGGCACGCACTTCGGCATCGTATTGAGCAGCGACGTCGAATCCATTCGCCGCATGATGCTGCAACAAATGTTTGACACGGCGTCGAGCTTGCGGACCTCGCGTCAGAATCTGAGCGACGCGAGCTTGCACCTCCTCCGAAAACGTCTCAGAAGAGAAGACGGCATCGACCAAGCCGACTCGCAAGGCTTCGTCCGCCGAGACTAACTCTCCAGTCAGGATCAGGCGTCGCGCCACAGCCGCTCCCAACAATTGAGTCGCGCGAACTGTTCCGCCCCAGCCGGGCAAAACGCCGATTGACGTTTCGGGCAATCCAATCTTGGCACCGTCGGCCGCGAAACGCAGATCGCAGGCGAGCACCAATTCGGTTCCACCTCCGGCGCACGCGCCGTGAATGGCCGCGACGGTTGTCTGCGGCAGAGACTCGATCGCGCTCATCAAGCGTTGGCCGAAGCGCGAGTCTTGCAGCGCGGAGCGCTCATCTTGAGTACGCAGTTCGTCGATGCTCGCCCCCGCGATGAATGTGCGGCCCTCGGCAGCGAACACCACCACCGAGCAGTTGGCCTTCGCGACTTCCTCGACCACCGCCAGCAACCGCTGGCGCGTTTCGGCCGAGAGGATTTGGATCCCCTTTACACCACGCATCAGAATTCGTGCGACAGAGCCGTTGATTGAGAGATCGACTTGAGTGGTCATTGTTCGTCCCCGCTCGCCAATCTATTTGACACTTAACGACTTGAGGCTCGATGTCATGACTTCGGTTGCTCCGCCAAACGCCCATCGCGCATGCGCAGAATCGTGTCGTCCGGTTGGATAAAGATGGGATCGTGAGTCACCACGACCACGGTTGCCTGGTGCAGTTCTCGCAAATTGCGGAGCAGCTGAAAAACCTCGGCTCCCGTTTCGCTGTCGAGTTCTCCGGTCGGCTCGTCCGCAAGGACCAGTTTTGGCCGCTTGAGCAACGCCCGCGCAATGGCGACTCGCTGCTGCTCTCCTCCGGAAAGCTGATTCGGGTGGTGATCGAGTCGCTCGCCCAGCCCGACTTGCTGTAGCAGTTCGATCGCACGAGTTCGCACGTCGGCTGGCACACCTTTTGGCAGGAACGGGACCAAGACGTTGTCCACGGCGGTCAGGTTGCTCAACAGGTTGAAGCTTTGAAAGACGAATCCCACTTGCTCGCGGCGAAATTCGTCTCGCTGCCGAGCGGACATCCCGCGCAGTTGCGTGCCGGCAATTGTGATCTCACCCGACGTCGGCTCGTCCAACGCGCCGAGCAATTGCAGCAGCGTACTCTTGCCACTGCCAGAAGGGCCGAGCACGAAGGCGAACGAGGCGGCCGGCAGTTCAAACGATACGCCGCGCAATGCGAAGACGTCGTGCAGGCCACGGCGATAGACCTTCGTGACGTCTTGAAGCTGGATCATGCGGTCCCTTCAAGGACGGTCACTGAGCCTTGGCGGCTTCCTTTTTCTCGTCGGCCAACTGAGCCTTCAAGTGCGCGACAGCGTCATTGAGCTGCTTGTCGCTGTACTCGATCTTGGGGGCCGAGCCGCCGATGATGTCGCGCTGGCGGCGGTATTCGAGATAGTCCTGCATTTCCTTTTGAGTCAGCTCGACCTTGCGATCCGGGCCGACACCCCATTCTTCGTCGTCCTTCGCGCCAGGAAACTTGTGGATGTTCTTGCCGTTGGGACGCAGGTATTGAGCGGTCGTCAGCTTCAACGCGCTGGAGCCACCTTCCAACTCAATCACGTTCTGCACGCTCCCTTTGCCCCACGAGCGTTCGCCCACGATGACGGCTCGTTTGTGATCTTGCAGAGCCGCGCTGACGATCTCGCTGGCTGACGCGCTGAAGCGATTCACCAAGATCGCCATCGGAAAGCCGGCGAAGGTGCCATCCTTCTCGGCGGTCCAAACTCGGTTGTCGGTATTGCGGCCTTTCACGCTGACGATCGTGCCGCTTTCGAGAAATAGATCGGCGATCTTGGTCGCTTGGCCGAGCAGCCCGCCGGGATTGAATCGCAGATCAAGAACGAGACCTTTCAGACCTTCGTCCTTGAGCGATTCGAGCACCTCTTGCAGTTCCTCCGCACTGCGGCGGCCGAAATGCGTCAGGCGGATGTAGGCGATCTTGCTGTCGGCATCGAGGAAGAAATTCCAACTGTCGTCCGCTTTGTGCGTGTCGCCAAGGACAGTCGAGACTTGAATCAGCGCCCGCGTGATTTTGACCTGCTCGGTCTTGTCCGAGCCGGCATGCTGGATGCCGATCGTCACGTCGGTGCCGGGTTTGCCTTGCAGCGTTTTGACCGCTTCTTCCAGCGAGATCCCTTCGGAGGATTTGCCTTCGACTTCCATGATCAAGTCGCCGGACTTGATACCTGCCTTGTAGGCCGGAGTACCGGGGAGCGGTGTCATCACCATCAAACGGCGCGTCTTCGTGTCCATCTGCACCTGAATGCCGATGCCCCCGAATTCCTGCTCGACTTCCTGATTGAACCGCTTCAGCTCTTCCGGGCTGATGTAGTTGGAGTACGGGTCAAGCTGCGTGACCATGCCCCGGATCGCTGCCTGAATGAGTTGCCGGCGATCGACGTCTTTGACGTAATTCCGCTCAATCTGCTCGAACGTGTCGGCGAAGAGCCGCATCAGTTCGTAGTCTTCGTCCCGTTTGGCGTCGGCTTTTGCCTTGTCGTCGGTCGCCTTCTGATCGGCGGCCGACTTGTCCTTCGCCGGATCGTCCGCTTGCGAAGCTCCTAACGAGAACGCGAGTCCCAACAACAGAGAACTCAGCAACAACCAAGAGAGGCGACGCATATGAAAAGCCCCAGCGAAAGAGGAGAAAGATCGTGTCCCTGATCAAGTCGCGGCGAAGTCTAGGCCAAGCAAAACGGTGAAACAAGCGGGCTTCATCGGCTCACGATTCCGGTGCGGACAGCGACCAAACTTGAATCGAACCGGCAATGTCGGCGGCTGCGACAAGTCGCTGATCGGGAGACAACGCCAGTGCGGAAAACCAATCTTTGAACTGCCCGCCGCGCGGTGTGCCGAGCACCGCGACTTCTTTGCCGTCCTCGACCTGACAGATTCGGATTGTCGTGTCGCGACCGCTCGACAACAGATGTTTGCCGTCGGCGGAGAACTTCACGTCGGTCACTCCATTGAGATGCGCCGAGGCTGAGCGCGCTAACTCACCAGTCTCGGTCTTGATGAGATGCACTTTGCCGGTCTCGGTCTCACCTCCTTGGGCGAGCGCGAACAGCTTTCCATCGGGCGAGCCATCCGCCGCGATCAAGCCTGCGGCGACGAACTTTCGCCAGAGTTGAGCGGCTTCGTAGGAAGACTCGTCGGAACGGAGCTTCGGAAACTGCACCTTCAGCACGTCGAGCTTCATGCTGCCATCGGCGACCGACCACAGCTTGAGTCCTGCGGCCGGAATGTCGAAATCATCTCGCTTGTATCGGTGCTCGGAGACGATCGCTGTTTCGCCGTCGGGAGACAGCGCGGCGGCGGCGATCCAATTCCACTTGTGGCCCGACCAGCGCTTCAACGGCTGCCGAGTGGCCAAATCCCACACGATGACTTCAGCCGAATCGTCACCACTGATGAGTCGCTTGCCGTCGTGGCTCAGGCCGAGCGATTGAATCCAGTTCCGATGCGCATCGAGCGCATGGGCCGCCGTCTGCGTTTCGACGCTGACCCCCGGACGCTTCAAGACCTCGTCCTTGCGCGTCTTCTTGAACTCAGCCTGCCGAGCCTCGGCGTCCATCACGACTTCGGCTTTGCCGGTCGGGGGCGCATTCAAATCCCACAAGCGGAGCGTGTGATCGAGGCTCGCGGAGATCAGCGTGCCATCGGGCGTTGCGACCAATCTCGTGACGCCGTTTGTGTGTCCGTCCAATCGGCGAATCGGCCAGAGCGTCTTTGATTCGGTCGGTGCGGAAGGCAACTCCCACACGAAAAGTTGTCCGTCTTGATTCCCGGCCGCGATGCGATTTGTTCCGATGAACGACACCGCCATCGGCCACGCACTCTCGCTCTCGAACGGCATTTGCCAGAGGAGCGTTGGCTTATCGATCTTGAGTTCGGGCATTTCAGAAGTCTCGCAAAGAAAGTAGACGAGTCACTCCGTGACTCGAAGATTTCAGGTCACGGAATGACCGGTCTACTTTATGCAAACAACTTCGCGACCGGTTTTCCACCGTCCACGATCTTGATCGGGCGGCCGAGCGGGCTGATGTTTTCATGCGACGGATTCACATCGAGGGCTTGGCAAATCGAAGCGAACAGGTCGTGGACCGTGACCGGATCGTGATCGACCGCGCTGCCGTCCTTCGAGGAGGCACCGATGACTTGGCCTCCTTTGATGCCGCAGCCGGCCATTGCCGCGTTGAAAACGCGCGGGTAATGGTCTCGTCCGCTGCGTGGGTTGATCTTCGGAGTGCGGCCGAACTCACCCATCCAGACGACGAGCGTGCGGTCGAGCAGTCCACGCTCTTTCAAATCGCCGATGAGCGCGGCCATGCCAGGGTCGGTGGCTTGAATCAACGAGGCCGTGCGGCTGAAGACGTCTTGATGCGTGTCCCAGTTGCCACCGGCCCCTGGTACGCCGCGCGTCGCGATTTCGACGAATGGCACGCCAGACTCAACCATGCGGCGGGCGAGCAAACAGCCTTTGCCGAATTCCGAACTGCCATAGCGATCGCGAGTCGTCGGAGATTCATCGTCGAACTGGAAACGTTTGACTTCCGGGCTGAGAACCAGCTTCGAGGCTTTCGAGTAAAGCTGCTTATGGTTCGTCGCGACGACTTGGCCGCCTCGGTCGGAGAATTCTTTTTCGATCTGGTCGAGCAATCCGACTCGGCGGTTGAACCGATCCGCGTTGGCGGACGCGGCGACGTTTTGCGGCAGATCGCCGGGACGATCGACGACAAACGGTTCGTAATCGACGCCCAGGAATCCGGCACCTTCCGTTTGCCCGACGGAGACAACGGTCGGCAGATCACGCTCCAGATCGCCGAGCATCTTGGCGATGTTGCAGCCGAGCGACGGGTACTTGACGCTACTCGATGGGATGTAGCCGGTGTGCATTTGGAAGGTCGCGCGTTGATGTTGGCCTTCCCTGTTAGTCAGCGAACGAATGAGAGCGATCTCGTTCATCACCTTGGCAACGTTGTCCCAGCCGTTGGCGATTTGAATGCCGGGAACGTTGGTCGCGATGGCTTTGGTTTCGCCGGTGACTTCGGCGTTGTCTGGTTTTGGATCGAACGTCTCGAATTGACTCGGAGCTCCATTCATCCAGAGCAGGATCATCGACTTGCCCTGCTTCTTGAGTTCGTCCGCTTGCAGGCTCATTAAGTCCCGCAAGTTGAGTGTGCCGGCCGCGACCGCGCTGGCCGTAACCGTGTGCAAGAACCCGCGACGGCTGAGGCCGCGCGATGAGATGCGAACTTGTTCGTGAAGGCTGAGCAAGATTGGCTCCCGTTTGTAGTTCCGCCTTTAGGCGGTGGCAAAATGCGAATGAGATTCCGCCTAAAGGCGGGACTACGAACTATCGCTTCGAGATGAACTCGCTGCTGTTCAACAGGCTCCAGGCGAGATCTTCAAAGGCTTCGCGGCGGTTGCCGACTTTCGCGAGGTACTCGGTGGCGATGTTCAACTCTTTCTTCGACGGATCGCGAGCGAGGAACGACAAGTACAACTCGGCGATCGCGTCTTGATCGTCTTTGTTGTTGGTAAGAATTTGTCCAAGCCGCGTGTTGCCTTCGGCTCGCAATGAATTGGTCACGATCGGGAAGTTCATCAGAGTCAGCGCCTGCGGGACATTGCCGAGCAATTCATCCTGAGGCGTCGATGGATCGTAACCGAACTTGTCCTCGAATTGCCCGCGAAGCGTACGACGGCCGCGACCTGCCGGGCCTTCGAAGCCGCGCGGGCCTTCGTCAATGCCCAAGACCTTGATGATCGCATTGAAGACTTGGTCGGATCGCAGTCGCACCGGAATCGCCGAGGCGAACGGGATTGGATTCTCGGTCGGCTCGTTGTGGCGAATCTGGCGTTGATAGGCGTTCGTCGCCGTAATCGTTTGCAGCAGCCAGCGCAGGTCGTGATCGTGCTTGACGAACTCGGCGGCGAGATATTCGAGAGCGGCCACCATGCGCGGCTTTCGCTCCGGGCCCATGTCGTCGATTGGCATGTAGAAACCCTCGCCGAGCAGTTCGCCCCAGAGGCGATTGACCAACGACTTCGCGAACCACGTGTTGTTGGGGGACGTGATCCACTTGGCAAGCAGTTCGCGGCGGTCTTCGTCTTCCATGCCGACGCGGCCTTTCACGTTGGTCGTGAAGAGGGCGGGGGCCATCAGCTTGCCCTCGTCGTTGGGATGCTTGAGATCCGGCATGTGATGCTCGGATTTGCCGCGTCCCGGTTGCGTCATCGGTGCCGGCATCTCTTTGGCCTCCGCCAGCGACAACAGGCCGTCCTTGTCTTTGTCTGCGTTCTGCAAGAGTCGGTCAAAGATGCGGCTGAGGGGGGAATCGCCGATCTCCGCCTTCGACAGCTTGCCGTCGTTGTTGCGATCTAAGAACTGAAATGTCGGTTCCGGATTCTCTCCGAACGGCCCACCTGGCCGGTTGCCGGGGCCTCGGCCATCGAACGATGCAATAGTGAAGCCGGCCGGATTGTCTGGTTCGCGTCGCATGGTGATGCGCGGGAAGAACGCAGCCAGCGAATGAAATTGGTCGCGAGTCCATTTGTCGGTCGGATGATCGTGGCAGTTGGCGCACTGCATTTGGATGCCAAGGAAAACTCGCGAGACTTCCCCAGCGATCTCTTCCGGATTGGCTTCGTGGATGAAGATCAACGCCGTTTCGCCGTGCTCGGAAATGTCACCCAGGCCCGTGATGAGCGAGCGGGTGATGTCATCCCAACCGACGTTGGCCTGGAGTTGCTTGACCATCCAATCTTCAAACGTCCGAGACATGATGCGAGCCCGTTCGTTGGTGGCTCGCAGGAACAACACGTCGCGCCAGTAGCGTGCCCAGTTCAAGGCGCAGTCGTCGGTACCAAGCAGTTGCTCGACCGTCTTCGCCCGTTTGTTTGGGTCGGGATCGAGTCCAAACAGCGTGACTTCTTTCGCGGCCGGGATTGTGCCGGCGATGTCGAAGTGGACTCGGCGGAGGAAATCTTCGTCGTTGGCCAGACCAGCGGGAGCAATGTTGGACGCGGCCAGTTGCTCGTCGACGATGCGGTCGACTTCGGCCGCGGCGGTCTTCACATCAACGGAACTGCCGGTCGAACTCGGCTGAGCGGCTTTGAGGGCGACTGCTTTCGATTCGGCCGGAGTGGTTTCGGTGGCCGGCTTGTCCTCTTCTTCTTTTCCCTTGGCGGCGAATCGTTGCTCCATCACCCTCTTTTTGAGGGCGGCTTTCTTACTGGATTGGAGATCGAGGCCGAGCTTCTTGGCCTTGGCAGCGGCCTTGCCTTTGGCGGCCGGTTCTTCGGCGTTCGTCCCGGATGTTGCCGAAATGCCTCCGGCCACCAGGGCGGCACAAAGAACGGTCCAGAACCTGTGTTGCCAACCGAACCGCGTCAGAATCGTTCGCATCGGAAGGGCCTTTCTGCCTGAAGGGTGTTTGCCGTCATCGCCGGAAGCCATTTCAACTCTACCATCGCTGTCGGCCGAGGAACAACAACGGTATGAACCCCTCGGCCCGGCCAAAGGTTTCGTGAGATTTGTCGGAGAGTCGGGTTGGCCAATCGTCAGGGAAAATAACGCTGGCTCGGCGCGGCTGGGACCGGTAGCATCCGCATCTGAAATAACGTCTGCCGCCTCACGGCGGGACCACGCGGGCGACTCATGACCGCGATGGACTTCGATCGAACACCAGCGGGCCGGTGCCGTCGAAGTGAGTCGTCCTGGTGGCATCCTCCCGTGTCGAGGAATTTTCATGCGCATTGATTGGCTCGCGCGGATGAGAATCCGCTGGAAACGAATTCGTCGGCCGCGAAGGCTGACTTCCGGCATCCAATGCTTGGAAGAGCGTGCGTTGCTCACCACGTTTGTCGTGGACAGCTTGCTCGACACGATCGACGCCAATCCGGGGGATGGCGTTGCCGCGGATGCGATGGGGCGTGTCACTCTGCGCGCGGCCGTGCAAGAAGCCAATGCTCTCGCGGGAGCCGACTCGATCACGTTGCCCGCTGGCACATACTTTCTGTCTCGGTTTGGAAGTGGCGAGCAAGCTGCCGCGACCGGCGATCTCGATATCACCGGCGATCTGACCATCACGGGAGCCGGTGCCGACCTGACGGATCTGGATGGATTCGGCCAGGACCGTGTCTTCGATGTTCTCGCGGGCGTCACAGTGACCATCTCCGGAGTGAAGATTCACGGCGGGGCAGCCAACAACTCTCAAGAGGATGGCGGCGGAATTCGCAATCAGGGAATGCTGACTCTGCAAGACGTCAACGTCAGCAACAACACTGCGGCGGGCGGCGGTGGTGCGATCTGCAGTTTTGGAAACGGCAGCACGCTGACCATCAGCAACTCGAAGTTCGATTCCAATTCGGCAAATGGTCCGCTGGGTGGCGGTGCGATCTTCAACGGCAGCGTGGCCACGATCACCGGCAGCATGCTCAGCAATAATGCGTCTGCCGCCAACGGCGGCGCGATCTCGAATCTGGGGAACTGTTCGCTGACGCTGACTGAATCCACCGTGAAGGGAAACAACGCGACGACCGGAAGAGGAGGCGGGATCTACAACACGTCTACCGTCTCGATCGTTCGCAGCACGATCTCGGGGAATCTGGCCTCCGATGGCGGCGGCTTGGCGAACGTAAACTTCTCCGTCATGACTTCCTCGTCTTTGTTGCTGGCGACGTTGTCTGGTAACTCGGCGTCGAATCGCGGCGGCGGAATCTACAGTGACGTGGGAACAAGCACGCTCATCGTCGATAGCACGATCGCCTTGAATGGCGCAGCAGCCAGCGGTGGCGGGATCTTCCGGCAGGGGACTGTGACGATCGGTGGATCCATTCTGGCCACGAACACCGTCGGCACCACCGGACCTGACATTGCCGGTGCGCTCAACAGCACGGGGAACAACCTGATTGGCTCAACGTCCGGCGGTTCTGGCTTCGCGGTGAATGACCTGTTGAACGTGAACCCAAAACTGACCGCGTTGCGAGATAACGGCGGCCCAACATTCACGCATGCGTTACTTCCAGGCAGCTTGGCGATCGACGGGAACACGACCACAAGCTCGACAACCACCGATCAACGACTGCGGCCTCGTCCGGTCGATGGAAACAACGACGGCGTTGCTCGCGCGGATATCGGTTCCTACGAAGCTCAGGGCACACTGTTGCCCCTCCCTTCTAACGCGACCGACGTCACGATCACGCTCAATGGATTGAATGTCGATGTCACCGACAACACGACCGGGCTTGTCATCTTGACGGTGCCGCTCGACCCGGCCGGACCGCTGACGATCATCGGTACGGCGGTGGATGATTCGGTGACCATCGACTTTATCAGCGGAAATCCAATCCCGGCGGGGGGCCTTAACTTCAACGGGAACGGTTCGAGCGGTTCCGGGGATCAACTGATTTTGAAAAACGGCACGTTTGACAGCGTGACCCATGCTTACTCCAACTCGGCCGACGGCCGCATCACGCTGCAAGCGGGGACGACAACTTCGGTCATCAACTATCAAGCGGTGTCCGCGGCGATCATTGACCTGCTGACGGTCACGAACCGGATCTACCAATTCTCGGCGTCGAACGATGACGTCACGTTGGCAGATAACTCGACGACCGGTGATGGCGTTTCCAAACTGACGAGCGTGTCCACCAGCACTCCGACGGAGTTCTCTCGGCCTTCGACTTCGATGACCCTTCAAACGGGAGACGGCAATGATTCGCTCACGCTGTCGGCCGTTGATTCGCTGTTCGCGGCATCCGTGTCGGTCACGGGGGACAATGGCAATGATTTGCTCGACGCTTCGGCGATGACGATCAAGGTCTCGCTGCAAGGGAACGTCGGAGCGGACACGCTCAAGGGGGGCAGCGGTAACGACGACCTGAATGGCAACTCCGAAAACGATTCGATCGTGGGAGGAGACGGTACGGATTCGATCCAAGGGGGAGCCGGCAACGACGTGCTCATCGGCGGAGCGGGCAACGACACGATTCTCGGACAGGGTGGTGACGACACGGTCACCGGCGGGCTGGATAACGATTTGCTGGATGGCGGAACGGGCACGGGCGACCTGTTGCTCGAAGCGGCCGATGCCAACCTGACACTGACGAACACGCAGCTATTGGGGATCGGCACCGACACGCTGATTGGCTTCGAGACCGCGAATCTCACGGGCGGATCGGGCAACAACACGCTCACAGCGACCACGTTCTCCGGCCCTGTCACGCTCAACGGTGCGGCAGGGGACGACACGCTCTTGGGGGCAACTGCGTTCGTGAATGTACTCAACGGCAATGACGGCAATGACTCGCTCAAAGGGGGCAGTTTCAAGGACACGCTCTCCGGCGGTGCGGGCAATGATTCGCTGCTCGGCATGGGCGACAGCGACAAGCTGTTCGGCGAGGACGGCAACGACGCGCTGCTGGGAGGGACCGGCAACGACACGCTCGACGGCGGCGCGGGGACGGCGGATCTGATCGTCGATTCGGGTAACGTCAACTTCACGCTGACGAATACGCAACTCACCGGCAACGGGACCGACACCGTCATTGGCGTAGAAACAGCCTCGCTCACTGGCGGTTCAAGCAACAACAAACTCGACGCCAACGCGTTCTCTGGAAACGTGACGCTGATCGGGGGCAGCGGGAATGATACTCTGATTGGCGGTTCGGGAAATGATTCGTTGCAAGGGGATCTCGGCAACGATTCGCTCAAGGGACGCGACGGCAACGACTACCTCCACGGTGGAAACGACACGTTGGCCACCGGGACCGACAACGACACGATCAACGGAGGCAACGGCGACGACACGCTGATGGGCGGTATTGGCAACGATGGGCTCTCGGGCTTCGCTGGCAACGATCTGATCAACGGCGGAGCCGGGACCGACACTCTGTATGGAGGCGATGGAAATGACATGCTGCTCGGCGGAGCCGGTAACGACACCTGCTTGGGGGGCAATGGCGACGACACGCTCAATGGGCAAGGTGGCACCGACAAATTGAGCGGTGACGCCGGCACAAACACCTTCATCGACATCGCCGATCGCGTGGAAGGTTTTGCGATCAATCCGCTGCCGCCGTGGGTCAACGCGACGTAGTTTCCAAATTTGATAGCCGGCGAATTTCTCGTTCGCCGGGCCGCAATTTTTCAAAAAGTTCTTGGCGTCCTGCTCATTGAGGATAGACCGTGTTCGCCCTCCCCTTTCAGAAGGGGATTACCTCTCGGATCCAATGACAGGAGGGACAACATGTCAGATCCACCGTGCGAGCCAGAGAGCCGTCCAGGGAAGTGACGGCTCTCGGAATTCGGAAGCCAGGAACGGTTGAACGCCTTTCGTTCTCTTGTCCCGTCGAGCCACACAGCTCGACGGGTTTTTCTTTTTCCGGAGTCCGCAAAACGAGCACGCGGAACCGGACCTGCCAGTGAGACCGCGTTGTCTGCGTGAACCCTGCCGACTGCGGGGTCTGGGTTTTTCATCCAGCTCGCGGGAACAGCAAGATCGCCGTTGCCTGACAAGTCGAGCGTCAGTAATGTCCCGCCCTCTTGCCCAAGCCGTCTTTTCGGCGGCAATGGCGGACGAGCGGTGATCCGTGAGTTCCGCCGCCGCTGGTTTCTGGAATCCCGTTTCACTTTCAACTTAGGAGATCTTTCGTGGCCAAAGACAAAACTGACGAGACCGAAGTTTCCGCACCCGCTCCCGCCGCACCGCAGCAGACCATGACGGTCGATGATTCCGCCGCCGCCGCCGGCTACGCCAACTTTTGCCGCGTATCGAGCACCCCGGAAGAGCTGATTCTGGATCTCGGCTTGAACCCGAATCCGTATGCTCAAGGCAATGTCACCGTGCATGTCGCGCAACGGATCATCATGAATCACTACACGGGCAAGCGACTGCTGAGCGCCCTGTCGATGGCGTTGCAGCGTCACGAGCAAGCCTTCGGCGTGCTCGAGACCGATGTCCGCCGCCGCGTTAAGCCGTCCGTCACCGCGACGATGCCACGCAGCTAAGGAACTCGTCCTACAATAACGCAAAAAGCCCGGCGTCTTTTGACGCCGGGCTTTTTGTTGCGCTTGTGGTCAACGGCCAGCCTTCAGCAGTTGCCGGAGTTGCCCCTCCGACTCCGGCGTGACGGGATACACCAGCGGCGGCTCATTCGGCAGTCTGGAGAGCGTGATTCGCCAGCCGTCGCGCGACTTGGTGACCGGGATCAGCAGTCGGTCTCCCTTGGCGGGCTTAACGCCGTGCAAGTTCGACAGAACGAGCTGCTCATCCGAGATCGCCCCTCGCCAGGATTTCTCCACGCGGATGGTTTCGGCCTTGGGGTCTTCCACGACCGCAGTCACCACGTCGGTCGCAGACAGGATTTGATCGCGATTCAGCGTGGTCGGGTTCGCGGTCAGAAACGAGAGCACTCCCAGTCCGAACAACCACAAGCCCGCGAAGACCGAAGCCAGCGTGAACCGCTTTTTGGCGGATGACGCCTCGCGTGGAGCAATGCTATTCGGCGAATCCGTTCGCACGTCGAGAAGTCTCTGAGCGAGTTGAAGTCGGAAAGAAGACGCAGTTCATCGCCGGAATGCGGCGGACGTATCCAATTCGTAGTCACGATCGAAAGCGTCCTCGAACTCATAGACCCCACAAAAATCGCTGAGCTGATCGTGGTCTGTCTTGCGCATGCGATCGAGTTCGATCATGTTCCAGACGATGCGACCAAAGTCCTCGGTCGAGGTGATACCCCAATGCCGCAGAACGGGGATCGTCATCAGGCCAAACTCTTTCAAGGCCAATTCGCGAATCCCATCCAGCAACTGCCGGCCGGAGATGTGCGCGTCGTCGGGAGACTTGCCAAATTTCTTCTGCGAGAAGTGCAGCGCCTGATCCACAAACTCGTAAGCCGCAGGGTGGTATTTGCGTGCGGCGAGTTCGGCTTGTTTCGTGTGGCTCATTGTTGTTTCCTGAGCGGTGTCAATTTTCCTGCGAAGTCAGCGGCACTATAGCCGTGTCAGGCAACGCGACGAAACCCTGCTTCGGGAAGAGTGAATCAACAACAAGGCCCGACCTCGCGGTGAGGTCGGGCCAAGGTTTTTGCCGATCGTCGCGACGTGCGCGGCTACACCGCCTTCGTGATGCCTGGTGTGGGAATCTGGTATTCCCTGTTCGCATTCGGCTTCGTCGGCGGATCGGCGTCCCACGAGAGATTCTTCGCCATCGTGTCCACTTCCGAATTCAACGCCTGCTCCCAAGTGATTTCTTTGCCGGAGTACACCACCATGCGGCCGAGGACGGCAGTCAGCGAACTGTTCGCGCCGTTCTCGCCCTCGTTGTATGGCGTGTTGTTGCGGATCGCGGCGAAGAGATCGTCGTGCTCGACTTGATACGGATCGGTTCGCTTGACGCCTTTGTCACGGCGGAAGCTCCACTTCTCTCCGCCGGTCGTGATCGAGTGACCGCTGACGTCGCAATTGCCTTTCGAGCCATGAGCGTACTCGGACACGCTGTTCCAGACGTTCGGCTGATGGCGGCATTGGCTGAACAGCCACGAGCCGTCGGCGTATTGATATTCAACGGCGAAGTGGTCGTAGATCTCGCCGTACCGCTTATCGACGCGCACTTGCCGGCCACCCATGCCACGAGCCATCACCGGATGTCCCTGCTTGACCCAATTGGCCACGTCGAGGTTGTGGATGTGTTGCTCGCAGATGTGATCGCCGCAGAGCCACAGATAGTAGTACCAGTTCTTCATTTGGTACTCCATCTCCGACTTGGCCTGCTCGTGGCTGATCCGCGGTTCCCACACGCCGGGATTGTTCCAGTAAACACGTTGGGCGATGACATCGCCGATCGCTCCGTCATGGACTCGCTTCAGCGTTTCGAGGTATCCGTCCTGGTGATGCCGTTGCAGGCCGACGCCGACCTTCAGGTTCTTCTCCTTCGCCACCTTGACCGCTTCGAGCACCTTGCGGACGCCCGGCCCATCGATGGCGACCGGCTTCTCCATGAAGACGTTTTTGCCTTTCGACACGGCGTACTCGAAGTGCGTCGGCCGGAAACCAGGGGGCGTCGCGAGGATCACCAGATCGACCCCGCTGTCGATCACCTGCTTGTAGGCATCGAACCCAACGAACTTGTGGTCATCATCAACCGCGACGCGGTCAGCGTGACCTTTCTTCAAATTATTGAGACTGCCGTTGAGCGAGTCCGCGAAGGCATCTCCCATCGCGACCAGTTTGACGTTTCCTTCGGTGCTCAGAGCTTGCCCCGCCGCACCGGTGCCGCGGCCGCCGCAGCCGACCAAACCAACTTTGATGACGTCATCGCCCGCCGCGTACACGCCGGACGAAAGGCTGAGTTGAGCCACCGCCGCTGCCGAGAGGGCGATCGCCGAAGAAGTTTGCAAAAAATCACGCCGTGACTGAGTGGGAGTGCTCATGAGATGTCTCCGCGAAGAAAAGGAGGAAAAGTGGCCGCTTCGGGCGTTGCGGACACTCCCGCTTCCCGTGTGTGGCTAAACTGAGGCGAAGTTCTAAACGCCAAGCGTCGCGGGGAGAAGCGTGCCGCTGATTGACAGTTTCGCTCGCCGGGCCTGCATTGACGCGGTCAAACGGCAACATCTTGCGAACATTTGGCCGCCAGCCTCAGCAATGACCACGGGCCAGTTTCTTGTGTTGGGAGAAATGTAGGGTGGGTCGAGTCATCGAGACCCACCGCGAGCTGCAAGCATTTTGGTGGGT
>SXGU01392134.1_pt1 | contig 33509 bp, 24 predicted proteins | sample 3174531 | NCBI WGS metagenome assembly SXGU01 (sample SAMN11356863, study PRJNA531348) | freshwater metagenome | isolation source: freshwater sample F1-140 | place: China: Fuxian Lake, Yuxi | collected 2017-12-25 | reverse complement strand
CCGCCCCTTCGTCCTTGGCATCAACCACCACAGCCATGGAGGCGATGGACTGACTCTGGGTGTAGCTGCGGTGCAGGGCATCCATGAGCAGGAATTCCCCCAGCCTTTTCCCCTGGTACCCGGCATCGATGGCCAGGCGCCTGAGCAGGGTGGCCGGCACGAGGGGGTAGCGCGGCAGCTCCTCGGCAACGTCTGAGGGGAGTTCGCCCAGGCGGATGCTGGTGGCCGAGAGGGTGTAGTAGCCGGCAAGGGTCTGGTGTGTGGTATCGACCAGCACAAAGGTCACGCGGGGGTCGCCGGGACGTGGGGTACAAGGCAATAACATGCGGCCCAGCCGGGGTTGCCGGCGAAAGCGTCGTGGTCGAAGAACCGGAGCCAGTCCTCGACCCGGTCCTTGGTGACCGGATACACCGCCACCTCGCCGATCTGGGACAGCCGGTCGGTGCCCCCAGTGAGCCGCGCGGTGGCCTCGGCAAAGTTGCGGGCGTAGTTGCGGATCGCCTCCTCGGGGTATGGCCAGGCATGGCGCTCCTTCCCGTGGGTCACAAAAGCATCCACGGCAGTGTCGGCGTCGGCCGCCTCGATCTCGGCCTCACATTCGAAGCATTTGACCTTCACAGCGTCCTCCTCGGTTTAGGGTTTTCAGGCTCAAGCCGCCACCACCAGCAACTCCTCCCAGCGCGTGGTGTAGTGCGGGGATCTCCTTCCCTGCCGCATGTGCCAGGTTTGGGCCAACCCTTCCCGCGCATGGCGCAGGGCGCCCTGGCCCCACTTGGCGTTGAGGCGATCCACGGTGTGCATCAGGGCCTGCTTGCGCGGGTCGTAGGATGCGGTGGCAAACAGGCTGGCCTGCTGCTGGGTCTCGGGGGCCAGCTCGGTGAGCAACACCCCGCAGCGGCGATACAGATAGTCCGGCTTCCAGATCTGGGCCAGGGCCTGGCAGGCCCACTGGATCAGCTCCCCGGTGTGGGCCGTGGGCCAGGGTAACAGGCGGAAGATCGAGTTGCTGTATATCGGCTCCTCGTGCTGGCTGGTCTCCAGCGACACCCGCAGGGCGCCGGCCACCAGGTGCTGCTTTCTCAGTTCCCGCCCTGCTGAAGCCACATAGCTGGCCAGGGGCTCGTATAGCTCCTCCAGCTCCACGATCCGCCTTCCGAACTGCCGCGCCCTGGCGATGGCCTTCTTGGGCGGAGGCAACTCCTCCAGGCCGAAGCAGGCCACGCCCCGCAGTTCCAGCACTGTGCGCAGCCCCATTACCGTCAGCCGCTTCCGCGCCCAGCGCTCGTCCGCCCGGCTCAGTTGAAAGGCGGTGTCGATGCCGTGGGTCTGCAGCAGCCGGCGATACTGCGGGCCGATGTCCCACACCTCCTCCACGGGCAAGGTCTTCAGCACCCCGTCCCGGTCCGGGTGGGTGACCAGGTCACAGGTCCCCTCCCCTTTCTTGGCCACCTTGTTGGCCAGCTTGGCCAGGGTCTTGGTCGGTCCCAGGCCGATGGACACGGGCAGCCCGGTCCAACGGGTCACGGTGGCGCGGATCTGCCGGACCAGGGCCAACAAGGTGCGCGGCGTATCGTCCAACTCCAGAAAGGCCTCATCGATGGAGTAGACCTCAAAGGCCCGTGGTTTCATTTGACCCGGTGGATGACGTAGGTGACCACGCCCCAGACCTCGAAGGCCATGTCTTCGGTGATCTCCAGGGGCTTGAGGGCGGGAGGCTCAGCCACCAGCACGGCCTTGCCCTTTTGCAGGCGCAGCCGCTTGGTGGTGAAGGCCCCGTCCACCACCGCCACCACCACCTTGTTGTCGGTGGGTTGCTCGGCCCGGTCCACCACCAGGGTATCACCTGGATGGATGCCGGCCCCGACCATGGACTCGCCCTGGACCTGGCCAAAGAAGGTGGCGGCCGGAGGCGGATGACCAGGTCATTAAGGTCGAGGCGGTCTTCGAGGTAGTCTGTTGCCGGCGACGGAAAACCCGCTGGGATGCTGCTGCCGAAGTAGGGCAGCAGCTGCCCCGGCGCCGGCTGGTAGGGGGCGATAAAAAGGCCCTGAGGGGAGTCCATCAGGGCTTGGATGTTGAGCGGTGGGGTCATGTGGGATGGGGATTACCTGAACAAATGTATAGATAATTATTTCAGACTTGTCAACATTGAATTCCCTCTCGGCGGCTTTTCGGTAGTCCCACCGGCCCAGCAAGCTAAAAAAGAGTGCCGGCCCCTGGGGCTGGCAGCACGCAAAGAGCCGGGGCTCTCCGCGCGCTGACCAGGGTCGTCAAAGGTTTATTCTACCCCCACCATCACGAGCAGGGATTACTCCTCGGGTGGCAAGTCGACAAGCGGCAACAGTCGAAGTCGATAGAGTTGGTCGGCTGGCCAATAGACGGTCGCCGGCATCCCCTCGGGTCCGGTGCCCGAGATGACGAGCACGGTCTCCCATTGGTCTGTGTCCCCGGGCAGCAAGCCTGGGCGTCGCTGGACGGCCAGCTCGATCAGCCCCAAAACCCGCACACCCCACCCTCATCGGTCGGCACCATGATCAGATACGGGCGGTCGGGGGGCAGATACTAGACCTGCCAGGTGCCCTCTTCGGGGGGCTGGCAGGTCATGGGTTGACCTCCCTTCCCAGCGCAGCCTCGGGGGCCGTGGTCCCGCCCTCCCCCAACAGATCCTCGCCCAAGCTCAGGATCTCGAGCGCAGCGAAGCCCAGCGTTGCCGCGGCAGCCGGTTCTTCGAGGACCCGCAGCGCCAACCGCTGGGCATGTGCCCAAAGGACCGCCACTGCCGAGACCCGCGTGGCCACCGGCATCGCCACCACCCGCTGCCGGCTCAGGTGGATGATCTGGCGGTGCAGCGTCTGCAGTTCCTCCCTGGGCCCCTGACGCTGGTCCTCCCCTTGCCAGTGGGCCTCAAGCTGGAGCAGACCCGCATCGCGCACCGCCGCCAAGGCCTCAATGCTTTCCGGACCCTCAGACAATGCCAGCAACCGCACCAACCGTTCACCCAGACGCCGAATGACTTCCAGCCGGATCGGCGCTTCTTCAGGCGCCTGTTCCCAAATTGGATTCAAGCGGTCGTCGCAACATCCCAATGATGAGGAGTTGCGATGGGAACGAAGAAGCGAGGACGAGCAGCCGATCGTGCTGGTCGGCCACCGATGCAGTCGCCGGGTCGACCGCCGGGGTGGCGGCGCGAGCACAAGCAACTATTTTGGGAAGCGATCGGTCGCAGGTTGTCGAGTGAGGAGGCCGCCGCTGTGGCCAGTGTGTCGCCTGTGGTTGGAGTCCGTTGGTTCCGTGAAGGTGGTGAAAGTGTGCCCTGAGGCACTACGTCCAGAAACGCCTGGCGGGAACGCTCAAGGGGCCCAACGGAACCGATGTGCCAGGCCCGAAAACCCGTTGGAATGGTCGCCGGCACGGACGTCGTCAGGACAGGAAGTGGGCGGTCGCATGGAGCCCAGAGCAAATCTCCAACCGACTTCCGGTCGATTTCCCTGGTGAGGAGTCGATGAGAATCTCTCACGAGGCCATCTACCAAGCCCTCTATGTACAGGGCCGTGGTGCCCTGCGCCGGGAACTGGTCGCCTGCCTACGCAGCGGTCGGGCACTCCGCTTTCCGAGGGCCCGCACCCAAGGCCGCGAGACCGAACTGATCCATCATCGCGGTCCCTGGCGTCACCTGGAGCAGGTCGAGTTTGCCACCCTCGAATGGGTGGATTGGTTCAACCACCGGCGCTTGCTTGAGCCCCTCGGTTACCTGCCCCCGGTCGAGTTTGGGCAGCGGTATTACCAGCACCACATAACTCCGGCCAGAGAGCCGGTACCCACCTAACCGAGTCTCCGAAAAACCCGGTACGATTCATGCCCACAGGCACACTCTCAGCTGTCCACCTGGTACCGCCGCAGGGCGTCTTCGTCCAGCTCCACACCCAGGCCCGGCCCGTCGGGGACAGTGGCGTAACTATCCCGGAATTCGATGGGGGTGGCCAACAGGTTGTGCACCCGCTGGTGGCTGAGGATGTCGCTGGGATAGGTGCAGTTGGGTGCTGCGCCGCAGGCGTGGATCATGGCGGCATCGAGGATACCCAACTCGTGGCCCGAGCCGTGCCAGACCGGGATGCCGGCCTCGCCAGCCAGGTACGAGCGGGCGACGAACTCGGCCATGTTGCCGGCACCTATGTTGAATACGGAACAGGCTTCGGCGCTGATGGCGCGGACCATGCCGCGCACCCCTTCGCGGTTGAGGTAGAGGTGCATGGCGATAGGGATACTCGTCTGGTCCCGGAGTTTGCGGTAGTCGTCCAGGGCGTCGGCCCGCGGCGGCGGGTCCTCGATCACCAGCACATTCCCCACGGCCTCCAGTTCCCTGACCACCGGCAGGAAATCCCCGTCGTACCAGCCCATAAGATCAACGGTGATCTTCAGCGTGGGGGAAACCGAGGCAAAGATCTCCAGGGCTCTGTGAAGGGGCAGGAAACGTTTCATCTTGATGCCGGTGAAGCCCAGGGCCACGGCCCGCTCGGCCACGACCTTCAGCCCTTCTGCGGTGTGCCCTTTGGCAGACCAGTAATGCACCGGGACCCGGCGCTGGGCCAGTCCTCCCAACAGGCGCCACACGGGCCAGCCCACTGCTTTGCCCACAATGTCGTAAAAGGGCACCTCAAAGGCTCCCGTTTGCCTGGACAGGTCGAAGTCCAGCACGTTTTTGCCCTTCAACGCCTCTGCAGCCTGAAACAGGCGCACCACCCCCTCCGAGTCCGGGCTACCCGTCCGACCAGTCTCACCCAGGCCCACGATCCCCGCATCGGTATGTATCTTGATGATGTATCTCGGGGCTTCGTTGGGCGTGCCGGCGGGCATGATCCCCTCCTGATAGGGCACACAGACGCGAAAAAGCTCGACGTCAGTGATGGTCAACCTCTCCTGCCGGCCGGCCGGGGGCAGAGCTGCCGGTCCCCCCGGACCAACAGCAGATGTGGATCCCTCGCGGCGCACGTCATTCTGCTGCATGATGGTCTCCTAGTTGTATTTTGTAGGCGATGCACAGAAAAGAAAGGTGCCGAGATCCGCGCCCGATGCTCAGGGCTGTTTTGCCGCCTTCCACGCCGGAACACCTCTTGCGTCTCTGAGGATCAGGGTCTGTGGGCCTTTCTTGATCTGGGCGGCGACGATGGCAGGTTTCCCCCCCAACTTGACCCGCGACCCAGTGATCTCGATCCAATCGCGGGCTTTGAGTTGGATAACCTGCCGGCGCAAGAACGATTCCGGGCCCAACTGCACGGCGATGGTATCCTTGTCCGTTTTCAGTTGCAGGCGGATCGCGCTCTTCGGGGAACTCACCACCTCGATCACTTCGCCCTTCAGGGTTTCGATGGTCTGGAAGTCGAAGATCACGATCGGGTCGTGTAGCGATCTGTTTTCCTTGACGGGGGGTATCGCATTTGAGGCATCCGTGGCCTGAGTGGTCTTCGCGCTGCTATCCGGGGTGCTAGTGGCCGGCGAAGTTTGCGCTGCTGCCAGGACACCTTCCAGTAGCGCGATCGCAGCAAGGGGAAGCAATCGGTTCATTCCCATACTCCTTTATTTTGTTGTGAGGACCTAAGGCGGGTTCGATTGCCGCTTTGCATGGGAACTTTTTCTGGAGCTACAAGGTACGCCGGAACCAGCTGGTCCAGTCCTGTTGCGGCTCATACCCTAGGATCTGCGCGGCCTTGTCGAGCAGGTACTTCCCCTGGCCCAGATAGCTGTGCATGTTGAATTCCCGGAAGTAGTCGGGTACGGATTCGATCTCCAGGGCCAAGCGGCAGGCGTGGGCCAGGTCCTTGTAGGTAATGAAGAACGGGTGGAAATCCTGGGCCGTGGCCTTCATAGTGGGAGCTGGCCCCAAGGCATTGAATACAAAAGAAACAGTGTGGATGCCGTAGACCCTGGCGTAAGTCCGGCAGATTTCGCGGCCCAGCAGTTTGGTGACCCCGTAATAATTGGTGCCCACAGCCGGGGGCAAGTCGACGATGTCGAAATCGTGTGCATAACCCTGACGGACGCTCTCCGGCCCGGAGTGGAGGACTTTTTTGATGCCGTGATCTGCGGCAGCCTTCATCACGTGCCAGGCCCCCAGGGTGTTAACCTGAAAACTGAGTGCCGGATCGGGGCGGTTCACGGTGTAGTTCATGATCGCGTCCATACCGCGCGCCGCCGCGTGGACCTGTTCGTAAGAGGTGACGTCCACATGGATGAGGGAGCGGCCGTCCGGGTTCGGCTTGATATCGGCCAGCACCAAGTCGTAGTGCAGTTCCAGGTCCGCGATGATATGGGGGCCGATCAGGCCGGAAGCGCCCAGTAAGAGCACCTTTCTCCTCTTCATGGCTTGTTCTCTCCCAAGTCCCACCGGCCATGTGACATCTGCTCCTCAAGGGTGCGTTGGCTGCCGAAGCTCCAGCAGTGCAGTGCGTGCTGCCGCGAAGGTGGAGTCTAACTCCAGAACCCTGCGATAGGTCTTTTCCGCCAGGGAAACCTTGCCGTACTGGGCGTAGGTAGTGCCCAGGTCAAAATGAGCCACGGCGTCGCGCGGGTGGTGTTTGATGATGTCTTTGTACCTGGCCACCTCCTGGTGGTAGGCACTCAGCTCCTTGAAAATCTTGAGCGTTTTTTCTCCTGCCGCGGTATTCCCGCTCCTGAGGTACGCCATGCCCAGGTTGTAACGGGCTTCGGCGTTCTCGGGAGCCAGTTGAATAGCGTGTTCCAGGAGGGCGACCGCTTCGGGGTACACACCTTCTTTGAAGCGCAGTGCACCCAGCTGGTAATAGGCGTCCCCGTACCGGGGGTTTCCCGCGATGGCCTGCTGGTAGTGCCGGGCCGCCTCCGCGAGGTTGTTCTGGTGCTCGTGGATCACCCCGCGGTGATAGTAGGCCTCGGCGAGGCCGCGCGGGTCCAGGGTGATCGCCTGGTCAAAATATTCCGCAGCGCGCTCCTCTGCGCCCTGTTGCGCGTAGACCAACCCGATATTGTAGAGTACCCGCGCCTGACCGGCGTCCAGCGCCAGGGCCTTCTCGTAGGTCCTGATGGCGTGGCCGTACTCGCCGAGGTGCGCGTACGCCAGGGCCAGGTTGTTATGGGCCTCGACGATCCTGGGATCTAGTTGGAGCGCCTTCTCGCCCATGGCAACCGCGTCCTGATACTGTTCCTCGCCGAAGTGGATCCTACTGAGATTGTAATAGGCCCCTGCAAATCCGCTGTCCAGGGCAATGGCTTTTCGGTGGGCTTCGATCGCGCGATCGACCTGGCCCATCTCCCAATAGACCATTCCCAGGTTGGCGTGGATGACCGGGGACGCAGGCATGGTCCGGAGGATCTCGTGAAGTGCCTGGACCGCCTCCTCGAACTTCCGTTCCTTTGCCAATGCTATCCCCAGGCCCATACCTGCCGCTGCCAGATTGGGGTTTTTCTGCAGCGCCTGCCGGTACTGGCCTTCGGCCTGGGCATATTGCCCGCGGCCCAGGGAGGTGTTGCCGAGCTGGCAGAGTTGATCGGCTTCCTGTACCGCCGCCCGCGCCACTAGCCGCGCAGCCTCCTCTGCCCTCTGGGCGGCCAGATAGAACCACCCCGATATCGCGGCCAGCACCAGCACCCCGATGGCGATCCCCAGGCCGATGCTGCGCTTGGGGTTGTGGTCCCCCCTGGGCCGAGGGTGTTTTTTGCTCACCTGATGATCCCCTCCCCTTCGCGGATCTCGATGATCCGATCGGCGGGCACGGCGGTGAAGGTCTCCAGCTTGCCACTGGGCCATCTGACCTCCAGGCGGTCTACGCTGGTGTGGGCGCCCAGGCCGAAGTTCAGCCGCAGGTCGTTCTGCGACAGGTAACTGGCACCGCTTTTTACCTCGCGGATCTGGGCATTCCCCCCGTAGACGATCTTGACGCGCGCGCCGATGGCGTCGCGGTTGCTGCGCCCTGCAGCGCGACCCTCCGAGGCTCCCTGCTCACCATCCGTACTTACTGCTCCTGCCAGCTTGACCGTCAGCCAGTGATTCTGGTTCGTCCCCTCGTTTCGCAGCAGCACCAGGGCGCTGTTGGACGACGATATCACTAGGTCGACGTCGCCGTCATTGTCGCAGTCACCCAGCGCCACACCTCTCCCGACTCTCTTGTCGCTGAGGGCTTTGCCCGCACTGGAGGTGACGTCCGCAAAGGTGAACGCGCCGCCGGGCTTCCGCCCGTTGTTCCGGAAAAGCAGGCTGGCCTGGGCGTAGGTCGACAATGGGTCGAAGAGCTCGACGTTGTCCAGCACATGGCCGTTGGCCGTGAAGAGGTCCAGGAAACCGTCGTGGTCGAAATCGAAAAAACCGCCACCCCAGCCCACATAGGGCAGACTGACCCTGCCGGTGCTCGAGGAAAAGGATACATTGGAGAAGAACCCGTCGCCGTCGTTGCGGTAGAGCGCATTGGGCTCTCCCTGGAAGTTCGTCACCCAGATGTCCAGGAACCCGTTGTTGTCATAGTCGCCCATATCCACCCCCATGCCCGCCTGGGTCCGGCCGTCCTCACTGTACGCGACCCCTGCGATCAGAGCCACATCGGTGAAATGCCCGCCGTCGTTGCGGTACAGATAATTGGGGGTCTGGTCATTGGCCACACACAAGTCGACATCCCCGTCGTTGTCGTAGTCCCCCCACACCACCCCCAGGCCCTTGCCATCGGGGTCGAAAACTCCAGCCTGCCGCGTCACGTCGGTGAATCGCCCGCCACCCTCGTTGCGGTAGAGAAAGTCGGAAGACCCTTTGTAGTTGCTGGGATGAGGATAGGTCTTGACCTTCTTGGCCAGGCTCTGCCTGGACTTGTCTTCGGCCATGGCCATGTAGGGGACCAGATTCTCGCCGGGATGCTCCAGGGAGAAGGTCACGTACCTGGCCACATAGAGGTCGAGGTCTCCATCGCGGTCGTAGTCGGCAAACGCACACCCAGTGCTCCACTGCCCGGCCGTGACCCCGGCCTCCTGGCTGCGGTCGCTGAAGGTGCCGTCGCCGTTGTTGTGGTAGAGGGTGTTTCTGCCATAATTGGTCACATAGAGGTCTTGGTGGCCGTCGTTGTCGTAGTCCCCGGCGCAGCATCCCATGCCATAGCCGACGAACTCTGCCTCGATGCCAGCCGGCTCGGCCAAATCCACAAAACGGCCTCCGCCCGTATTCCGGTACAGGGCATCCCTGGCCTGGGGGGCGTTTTTCAGGGTCAGCGAATAGCCGTTGACCGCGTAGATGTCCAGGTTGTCATCGCCATCGAAATCCCAGAACGCACATCCGGGACCCATGGTTTCGATGAAGTACTTCTGTGGATTCTCGCCGCCGCCGCCGCTCACGTGCCGGAAGGATATGCCCGCCGCCGCCGTGACGTCCGCGAATTGGCCCCCGGCGGCGCCTGCCTCCCCCCAGAGGGCGATCAGCAGCAATGGTGCGATTGGTTTCATATCACGTTTCGAGGGTTTGGTGAGTTCTGCAGGGATCAATACATGGGAATCCAGGTGCCTTTTACGCCCGTTATTCCATCCACCACCAACCAGAAGCCGGCAGCGGCAAACTGGCCCAGGATCAGGCCGATGAAGAAAGGTACGGTTTTGCGATACCCTTGGGCCCCACTGTACTTAAGCACACAGGACTTGATCAGCCAGGCCAGAAAGATCGAGAACCAGATATTGTTCATGACCCAATCTGCAGCCACGATAAACCCGATAGGGTGGAGGGGCCACCAGAGCAGATTCCGCTGTAGGAGGAGCAGTAACCCCATCACTGCCGCGCCGATGCCTGTCACGAACCAACCGAGGCCGTCGGGTCCCGAAGGGGTAGAGATCTTGGCGGCGGCGTAGTCGAAGGGGTATTGCGGAAAAGACACAAAGTACTGGGAGTAGAGGTTGGCGGCACCATGGTCGTACGCCATAACCATGGTAGTCGCCAGCGAGGCGGCAAGGCTCAGAACTACTGCCAGAACTATGGCCCAGAAAAGCGGTCGCCGGCGGCGAGGTAAGCCTTCGCTCATCTTCAGGCTGTTGGCGACCGGGGCCATGAGGAAGATCAACAGATCAGCGCCCCAGACAAAGGTCGAGGCCATGGCGATCATACCTTTCGCCCCCAGGGTCGATGAACCGATGCCGGAGATGACCAGGTCACAGGGTATCAGCTTGGGGGTCACGGTCGCCAGGCCGGTCTCGACGATGGCCCGGGTCAGGTAGAGAAAAGTGACAAAGGTCCCGAAAAGGAACACCGGGACGATCCACAGCGGCAGGCCAACCTGCCACAACCAGGCCCCCATGACCGCCAGCCCCAGGATCAACCCCGCAACGGCCAACCGGTAGGAGAGAATCTCGTCGGTGTCGTCTATTGGGCGTTGGTGGCCAAAGGCCTTTTGCACTACCGCCTTCAGGTGGAGGCGCGCCGACCAAAGCCCCCAGCAGATGAAGACGACCAGCGCCCCGGTGGTCTGATGCCCCAGGATACCGCCGCCCCCGCTGAAGGGGGCCAGGCGCTCGGTGGTGGTGATGCCCAGCACCTCCAAGACACCCATTTCTACGACCCTGAGCAGGTAAAACACCCAGAGGCCGACGGCAACGTTGGCCTGGATGAAATAGGAGAATCCCAGCATGAGAAAACTCAGCCGGAGGCCGAGGCCCACCGAATCCCCGAAGAGCGAAATCGTGCTCGCCCACTCCATGGTCGGGAAGAAATAAAAGTGGTTGTGCAGCGGCGTGGAGCTGTTGGCGATGAAGGACAGGGCGAGCCCGACCCATAACAAGGCTTTCTTGAATAACGGGGGCAGACGACCCTCTCCGCCTTCCTCAGGCATCATGGCCAGTGCGACCTGGGCCAGGGGGTAGATCAGGCGCTCGTGCTCCACCCACTGCCGCCGCAGCACCACCATCAGGCAGATGGTCGCTAGATAGAATCCCCCGATGAACACCAGCCACCAGAAGACGGGCTCAACCCAGGGGAGCCAGGGAAGGGACACATTCGCCGGCAGGCCCTCGTAGAAATACCGGATCGCCCGGTCGTCCTGGGGAATCATCCAGGAGGGTATATAGGGGAGAACCTGCTCAGCCCAGCTATTTTCCGGCGTGGCGTAATAGAGGGGCCCGGTGATGGTGGCGAAGAGCATGCCGGTGAATCCCCTCGTGGTCACGGCCGTCCCGACGATCATCATCACAAAGACAACAATCAGCTCACCGCGGCCCAGAGGCAGACGCCTGTTGATCAACCGTAGAACTGCCTGAAAGAAGAGCACCCAGACAAACAGGAGGAAAAAGGCGGCAGGCGTGTTGGCGGTGAGCGCCATGTCCGTACCCTGGATCATCAGGGCGCCGTAGGGCGTGCCAACACCTATTGCAATACAGAGAAGTACGCCGACGATAAAAGCTTTTGCTGTAAACGCCGGAGGAGAAAGGCTCATTTATTGGCGGTGAACTGAAAGGGATATACCACGGTCACCGTCGAAAGGGGGACATCGTGCTGCGAGGTCTGTGGTTGGGACAGGGCCGAGGTGGTTTCCGACTGAGGTCCGCCGAAAGCATCGTCGGCAAAGCGTCCTGCCGGCTGGAACCTCCAGCCGTCGATCTCCTGGAGGACGCACTGCCCGACCAGTTCGTTGGCGACGGTGGATTCCCGCAGGGTCACCACTGCTACCTCGCCGTTTGGCATGATGGAGAACTCCACGATCAACTCCCCCTCCAGCGCCCGGGTCTTTTCGTACTCACCGGCGAAGCAGCGGTTCAGATCCGCCAGGTTCTCGTTTACCACCGAGTTGATTGCCCCGACGTCCCGGGCCAGATCCCCTAGCTGGTTTCCGGTGATCTCCTGGGGGCCGTGGATGATCACCTTGGTGCCCGGCAACGCCGCGGCGAGCGGCTCTTCACGCACCCGCTGCTTTTCCACCTTGCGGGTAAAATGAAAAGGGATGTCGACGGTCTGGGTGGGGCGGTTGAACGCGTCGAAGTTGGTGGCAAATTGCTTCAGCACCAACTGCACCCTTTCCACTTTGGAATGCAGGGGATCAAAAACAAGGAAGCCACTGTAGTGCTCTCCTTTGAAGATGATCTCCCCCTCGCTATACAGGGAACTGCGGACCAGGCCGATCCTCTTGGCAAAACGATAGTATTCATTGCCGCTGATCCTCCTCAGGGCCCGGTAATAACCCTCCAGGCTCTTCCGATTGGCCATCGGCGCAACCGTATAGGTTTCCAGGAGATCCCCTCTGTCGGTCAGCAGCACCGCCTTGGTGGGGTCGAGCATCATCTTGGGGAGGGTATAGTTGTAGACCGCCACTTCAAAGACCGAAAACCGGTTCGGGGTGTAACCCAGATTGGGATCGACCCAGTTGCCGTAGGTATAGGGATTGGTCGAAAGTTTGCCATCCTGCGAGTCATCGGGGAACTGCTCGTTCAGTTCCTGGTCGGACAAGTAGCGCACATCGATGCGCGACCCTTCCAGATAATAGGAGACCCGGTTTTCATTGCCTAGCTCGTAGCCAGACGTGCTATCGCCCTGAACCGGGACGAGTTCGGAGGCATAATGGAGGGTCGCGGGAAAAAGCCAGCATCCCGACCACAGCAAAGACCCCAGGGTCAGCAGCGGCAGACCGAAGCGTAGCAACGACAATCTGGCAGTCATCTTACTTCCTCTGGCTGTAGAAGTCTATCTGCTGCTGGGCAATGGAGCCCTGTTGGGTCAGGGCAAAGACGACCAGGTTGACGCCCATTTTCAGCTGGGGTTCATTTTGAAAATCCTGTTCCCAGATACTGCCGTACCCTTTGTCGGCGTACACCACTACCAGCCGGTCGTCGAGGAATATGCCCTCCAGGTCGGAGACCGTTGGCCCCCGATCGCCGTCGCCACCGGAAACCTCGCCGCCGGGCGGAGGACCGTCGGCAAAATCAAAAAAACAGTGGTAGATGGGGTGGTCACGCGGAATCAATCTGAATCTGGCCTCTTTGCCCATGGCGTCCTTCAGCATCTTTCTCAGCGAGGCCTCGCCCGGGCCGAATTCGGTCAGCGGGGCGGCGTTGTCAACCATGATGAAGCCGCCGTTTTTCAGGTAATCGCCCAGATTTTGCGCTTCGTGCTCCGTCAGCACGAAACCCTTTTTCTCGCTGATGTACACAAAGGGGGCCTTGAACAGCTCCCTCGAGTCCAGGGGTAGACGCTTCTCCACCTGGGCATTGATCTGGGTGTAGCTGTTGACGGCCTCCGCCAACTGGGGGATGGCTCGCGGCGTCGGCGGATCGATCTCGCTGGCGATGGCCTGCGCTAGGTAGATAAATCCCTTGATGCTCCGTTTGTCATTGGGGTCCTGGATGACCAGTCCCTTGTATTTCCCCGTGTCCAGGTCCTTCAGGTCGAGGAATTCCTCTTGCATACTGATGCGCTTTTCGGGTTCCTTGAGGCTGGCGGTGACCGCCGGTCCCGTCTCGACGGTGGGCGATTCCTCCCCGATTTCGACTCCGCTTCCCACGACCGGCCCCACCGCTCCGGCGCGCGCCCTGAACGATCCGGAACTGTACTGGTCGAGGCTGCTGCTCCGCATTTCACTGAATCTCTCGAATGAAGCGCGGGGCTTTTCGGCCAGATTCTGCCGCCGCACCACGGGTTTCTTGGCGGGCAGCGGTTTTTTTCGCAGGGTCATCGCCTTCTGCGACGGCGGCGGGGCAACCCGGAACATGGTGGTCAGCGGCGGTGTGGGCTCGCTCAGGCGGATGGGCACAGAGATCTTCCCGCTTTCGATGTCCGTTAACCAGCCCATCAACCCGTAGATTCCCAGGTGCAACACCACGGATATGCCAAGGGTGAAGGCGTACAGCCGGCGCCAGCCTGGGAACCTGTCGAAGGTGCCGAACTGATTCTTCATCGGGTTAGAGCTTCCCCCCTGCGATCCATTCCCGGTGTTCTTTGGCAAAACCATATGCCTCCATCCCGCCCTTGCCCGCCTCGCATAGCTCGATCACCTGATCGTAGACAGCCACTGCTTCCAGCCATTCACTCCGGCTCTCGTGGCACATGCCGATGTTGTTGAGGGCGCCCAGCGCCGCCTGGGTCCCTGGGTACTTGCTGGTAAACTCCGCCAACAGACCCAACGCCCGCTGCAGTTGGTCCTTACCCCTGGAGTCGGTGGCCTCCTGGACGATAGGGGAAATCTTCTCGTACTCGGCATAGGCTTCGAGTTCCCTCACCCCGGCGAGTAGCTGCGGGATCCGTTCGGCTAGTTCGTCCTGGGGAAACCGCTGCTGCACCTGGAGGTACTCGACCTTGGCTCGCTGGTGATCGTGCTGGTTGAAGTAGTAGTCGCCCAATGACACCCTGACCGCAGGTTCCAGGTTGCTCTGGGGGTATTGGGCCAGTAAGCGCCGGAAATACTCTGCACCCTCCTCGGGCCGGCCCAGTTCAAATGCGGCCCATGCGGCGCTGCTCAACGCGTCATCGGCCAACTCCGCCTGGGGGTATTGCTCGAACACCCGCTGGTACCGCGCCAGCGCCTGAGGGAATTGTTGCAGATTGAACAGGCATTCTCCCGCCTGAAACAGCGCCTCGGCTGCCACCTCACTCTGGGGATATTCGTCGCCCACCCTACCGAAGTGCGCCGCTGCCTCGGCAAAGGCCCTTTCGGCGAGGTGGACATGTCCCAGATAATAACATGCGTAGGCCAAATTGGGGTGCCGGGGATATTGGCCCAACAGCCGTTTGAACGTCGCTGCCGCCTCCAGGGGGCGATCTAGCTGAAACTGGGCAACGCCCAGTCCCAGGTCGATATCGGCGGCGTAGAATCCTCCGGGGTACCTGGCCAGCCCTTCCCCATAGATCCGGGCAGCCTCGGCCAGGTCCCCCTGGCGAATATGCGCCATGCCCAGGAGGTAGAGCGCCTTTTCCTTGAGGAAGTACTCGCCCTGGGTTTTGCGGTCCTCTACCGCAGGGGAAAGCACTGCCCGGGCCATCTGGATCACTTGCTCCGGGTTCCCCGTCTCACCGTAGAGTTCCGCCAGGAGCAGCAGGGCATCCACCCGCTCGGTGGAATCAGCCGCAATCGCCGCCAGATCCTCATAGATCCTGACCGCCTCCTGCTTCTGCCCCTGGCGGAGGCGCACCTCTCCCAGCGAGCGCAGCGCTGTGCGCCTCATGTCCACATCGGCACTGGTTGCCAGTTCCCCCAGGTCCGCAGCCGCCTGCTCGTACGCCCCGGCGTTGGCGCCGGCCATGGCCCTGCCGAAGAGGGCACCCTCCCGCAGGCGCGGATCGGCGGTCAACGCCCGGGCCTCCGAGTACTCCGCAGCCGCATCCCCGTAGCGTTTGAGCCCGATCAACGCCTTGGCGCGCAAATAGTGGAATCTGGCCTGGTCCTCGCGGTCCGTGGCTGCCGCAAGGCCTTCCTCGAGTATGCCCAGGGCACGCTCCCATTCCCCACGGCTGTTCAACGCGGCCCCTGCCTCCAACCGGGATTTGGCGAAGAGTTCCCCGCCCGCCCCCACACTCAGGAAGGAGCCAACGGCGCCCTCCACATCGCCGGCGTCGCGCAGCGCGATTCCCAACTCGAAACGGGCGATGGTCGCCTGGGAGGAATCGGCGGCAAGAAGGGCAAACCTGCGGTAGGTGTCAGTGGCCTCCCCGAAGTTTCGCTCCCGGTAGTGCAACCGGGCGATCTGCAGCAGCGCATGGCCAGCATAGGTGTCTTCCGGGTGCGCGGCGCGAAGGGCCTCGAAGCGTGCCAGCGCCTGGCGCCGCGTCTCCTCCTCGTCGAGCATCTGGTAGGCCAGCGCAATATTGAATTCCAGGGCCATCCTGAGCCCACTCTCGGGATAGCGCCCCTGGGTCTCCTCAAACTGGGCGATGGCTTGGCGGTAGGCTGCCGATGCCCCCTCTCCCCCCCCTTCTCCCTGGCCGTAAAGTGCCCGGCCGATTTCGTACCCAACCTTGTCGAGGGGAATCCCTGCCTGCTCGGCAACCTCGCCATAACTTCGCTCGTACAGGCGGTATTGGACGACCGCCTCGGCGAATTGGCCGGCGCGTCGGTAACGGTCGGCCAGCCAGTACTGCATCCGGGCCTGGAAGAGGCGGTCCGGTATGCGATCGATGGCCTCCCTGTAGATCCTGACACAAGCCGCCAGATTGCCCTGGTCGTAGTACATGTCCGCCAGCCGCAGATATGCTTCCTCGGCGAAGCGCCGCTCCTGGGAAAAGTACCTGATCACCAGGTGGTAGGCGGTGTCCGCCTGGGCCATATCGGGGATCCTGGCCCCGGCGTCGCCGATCTTCAACTGGGCTTTGGCCGCCAGTTCCAGCGCGGTCTCGTCCACTAGGCCTGCCAGCTTTTCCCGGCGCATCTTCAGCAGATCCCGCTCGGTCAGATTGTAGACCGCAGCCCTGTCCACCACCTGCTGGTAAGCCGCGATCGCCTCCCGGTATTTCGCCTGCTCAAAGAGCGCCTCACCGATCTGAAAAAGCGCGCGATCCGAGCGGTAGCCGTTGGGATACTGCCTCAGCAGGGCGGTGAAGGCTTCGATGCTCTGGTCATAGTTGCGCAGGTTGAAGTGGGACCAGGCAATGTCGTACATGGCCTCCACGACGTATTCGCTTTGCGGGTACTTCTGGATCAGGGTCTCCGCCTCGCGGATCGTCCGTGGGTAGTCCTTGGCCTGGTACCAGCTGGTCACCAGGCGATTCTGGGCCAGAACCCGCATCTGGATGGTTCCGGCCCGGGTCTCCAACTCCGAAAAAACGGTTGCTCCCTCCTCCACCAGGGCTGCAGCTTGGCGGCGAACCTCCGTTGCCGCCTGCTCGTCCCTCGTCAGGTCTGCCTGGCGAAACTGCTCCTCTGCCATCTTCAGGTAGGCGTTGCCACTCTGGTACAGCGCCGCCTCGCTCACCGGGACGACGAGTTCGCCCACGGCCAATTCGATGGCGGAGACGTCGAGCAGCCGGCTGCGGACCTGGGAAATGGTCCGGTACTTGGCAATGGCCTGCAGGTAGTCGCCGGCGGCATAGAGTTTCTGGGCCTCCTGGAAGGCGGCCCGGAGTTCCGCTTCGGTAGGGACTGACTGGGTCGAGAAGGAGATCAACCCCGTCAGGGCGACGCCCAACAGGATGAACAAGGTGCCCATACTGACCTCTGCTGCCTCGGTTCAATAGATGGAACTGCCGCCGAAACCAAGAAAAACTCTGACAAACACGCTGGTGAAGTTGGTGTTCTCCAGGGAGCGGAAGGGATCGGAGAAATCCCGCTTTTCCATGTTGAGGCCGATATTGGTGGACAGGTCATAGCCGGCGTAGGGGGAGCTATTGGACAGGACCAGCAGGTAGGTCCGCTGGCGAAAGCTGTTGCGGCGATCCGCCCGGTCAGTGACGCGGTACGGCAGGAAGGGCAGCCCCTGGGCGCCTGCTTTGAGCGCGGTGCGATCGGTCAGAGCGCAGGTCACCTTGAGGATGGGGATGAAGCTCCGTTCGTCCGCCTCCACCAGATCGAGACGGTCGCGGGTCCGCCGCAACAGGCGGAATTTGGCCTGCGGCACCACGGTGAAGCGGCCCCGCTGCCAGGTGTAGTCGGCGCGGCTGACCAGCGTCAGAAAACCCATCCGGTCGGCCGGCTGGGGCACACCTTCCAGCGTGCTGATCGCGGATTGGCGGTTGGATTCCAGCTTGAGTTTGTTCTCCACCCGCAAACCCGAAACCCGGGTGAACCGCGCTTCGAGGTAGGCCCGATTCACCAGGCTCTTGCGGTAGGCAAGGGGGTCCTGGACGAAATCCGGGGTGAAAGCAAAGCGCTGGATGCGATAGGCTTCCTGGCTGATCCCCTCGATGCCGACGCCGACCACCGAAGCCCAGCGGAAGACGTCGTCGGCGACATCGTCCTCGACCTGCTTCAACTCGTATTCCATACGCACGGAACCCAAACGCGGCTGTTCCCGCCGGTACGAAAGCCTCGCGTAACGCACCGCGGACCCCCCCGCGCCGGCCAACTGGTCGGCGTCGAGGATGCCCAGGGTGGCCGAAGAATGCGGCGAGAGACGCCGTCTGCCGAAAAAGTGAACCCCACCGAGGTCCTTGTCGTAGGGAAGGTCGGGCTCCCGGTCGTCTTCGCGAAGGTCGATTTCCCCGTTGTTGTTCAGATCGAGGCCCCAGTCGTACTCGTTGGGGTCCACGTCGTACATCAGGAAGGGCTCCGCAAAGTCGGGCAGCGAATTCAGGTTGCGATTGATGTCGGGGACGCCGTCGTTGTTCACATCCTGGGCCGGAAACACCGAGCGGTCCGGCTCGCGCGATGTGCCGCGCAGCACCGTCTCCAGTCTGGCGTCGTTGTCGTCGTTGTCTTCGATCAGCTCGAGAAAGGTCGTGCTGTTCTTGATCTGTTGATAGAGGTACCTGGGATTGTAGCTGATGTCCATGTCGCCGGGCCTGAGGCGCAGTTGGGTATTGTAGGCGGGGCCGGTGGAGAAAAGCTCAGCGCCGAAACCGTAGGCGTCCCCTTCCCGGTGGAGGGTCAGGTAATAGGCCTGGTCTGCGACAGCGTGGCGCGTTCCGTGCCAGTCCTGCAAGACCGGCCCACCGCCCCGGTTCTGCACCTGGGAGCCTGGAGTGCCATCTGGGTAACGGTAGTGGGTCCTGCTCCGGGCAAATTCTGCTCGCAACTCCAGGCCGCCGAGGTTGCCGTGCAGATCCCCGCTGTAGAGGGTCTGGCCGGTGCCGGCACCCACGTCCACCGACACCCACCTGAGGTTGGACAGGTCCTGGGTATTCCCTGGCGCCCGGGCGACGGTTTCGAAAAACGGGGCGCTGTACTTGCGCTGGTACCGCGCTTCCTCGGACGCGACCACATCCACTGAGGACAGGTCGACGCGGTAGTCGTTCCCGATCAGGAAGTCGACCCGGACCGAGCGTACGTACGGCTCTCCTTCCAGCTCGACATAGTACATCAGATACTCCTCCCCGTCAGCGCGCTGGGGCTGGTTCGGGGAGACAGGGCGCAGCGACTGGGTCAGGAGATTCAGGTTCACATTCTGCGCCACGCCACTGCCGGCAGGGTCTTTTAGATAATCCTTGAAATAGAAATAGTCCGCAAAAAGAGGAATTTCCATCCCCCGGTATTCGTCGGAGATCCGCTTGATGTCCGCATCGTAATAGGGATCCCGTCTGAATTCGCCCTGGGTGGTGGTCCGCCCCACCGCGGTGAAATCATTGCGGAAATTTTGGCTGACGATCCCGGGGGTGATGTCGGGCCGCAGCTGGCCGTTGACATACACCTTGGTGGCGACCACCACCGGCCCACCGCGGCCATCCTCGGGCGAATCGTCCGAGACCCTGACGGCGATGACCGCCGGGATGGTCTGGCTGGAATGAAGATCCCCTTTCACTCCTCCGAGGTTTTTCCGGAAATCGAAGAGGTGTTGGTTGGCGAAGTTGGCGCCAAGCCGCAGCACGCCCAGATCCCGCTCGAGCCGTCCGCCCAACAGGATACCCGAGTCATTGGCGATCTCGCTGCGGGTCGCGCGGTACCCGGCGTACCTCCTGGCCGCGATCAGCGAGAGACGGCCCTGGGGAACGCTCAGGTCGGTTCTGACCCCCTGGAGGCCGAGCTGGTTGAGCACCAGGGGCGAATAGCGGGTGATGATGCCGTCGTCGTAGAAAGGACCGCCGTCGGCGATGATCATCCTGGCCGCCCGGCCCTGGTAGTCCTGGCCGCCGATGGCCACTGCCCGGTCGAAAACATTCGCGTACCTGGCGGAGGTGACGGGTCCTCTACCGGTGGAGGTGACCAGGCGGTCGGTGGTGGTCTGTTGCGTCCACGAGTAGAGGTCTTCCCCGCCGATGAGGAAGTTGCCGAAGGCGTCGTAGATGTAGCGCCAGGGGCGTGGGCCCAAAAACGTCTCGTAGTTCGTGTAATCTACATGGGCGTAGGAGATGTACCCCTCGCCGAACTTGCCCAAAAGCGGGCGGCGCGGAATCAGGGCCGGCCTCGCGGTCGAACCCGTGGTCAGGCGCACCTTGCCTTTCTGCCAGGGTGAAGGATCTTCCTGGGCCGCCACCTGCCCGGCTATGGCCAGCAGCAGCACCCCGAGCAAACTCCTGCACCGAGGACAAAACATCTCAGTCGCCCCTTCCCTCTGAAGGCCGCAGGCCGGCGATGAGCCGCACAAAGAGCAGCGAATAGTCCAGGTCTTCGCTTTCCCGGCTGCGGTCCTGCAGCCGCTGCCGCCGTGCCTGGTAGCCTAGATTGAGGCTCATGAGGTAGCCGTTGTAGTCGGAAGTGGTGGTGACCATCGCCAGGTAGTCTTCGGCGTCGTAGTCCAGGCTGTGGTTGTGCAGGTCCCGGTGTACGCTCTTCAGCAGTGGTGTTCCCTGGGCTCCCAGCTTGAGGGTGGTCGCTGGCGTGAGCGCGCAGGAGGCCGTGAACATGGGGTAGAAGGAGATCGCGGAGAAGGGCAGCACGGCGCCGCGCTCGTCGGCAACCTTCTCCAACTGCAACTTTGCCTTCGGGCTCAGGGCGAAGCGACCCAGGTGCCAGGTGAAGTCTCCAGCCACCACGCCTGTCCAGGTATCGATCCGGTTGCTCCGCTGCATCGCGGTCCGGCGCTGGAAATTCGCCTCGTGTTTGAGATTGCCCCTGAGATTCACCGGCCGGAGCCTGGTGCATCTCCAGTCGAGAAAGGCGGTGTTGGCAATACTATTCCGGAAGAGCAGGGGGTCCTGGATGAAGGAGGTGGTAACCCCGAGGAGGTCGCGGTCGCCGAAGACCCGTGTCCGCTCCTGGGTGGGGATCAAGGGCAACGCGCCAAAGGTCCGGTCCGCCACGTAGCGGAAGACGTCGTTGGCGATGGTATCTTCGGTCCGCTTTAGCAGATTCGTCAGGCTCACTCTTCCCCAGAAAGGCATCTCTCGCACCCAGTTGATCTTGGCGTAATCCACCACATTCACACCACCTTTCGCCGGTTCCTCGGTGTCGTAGCGGCCCAGGGTGAGGCTCAGGCCCTGGGCTGGCCGCACGCTGGCAAAGGCGTGGTATCCCCTGAGATCCTGGTCATAGGGAAAATCGGGTTTTTCGTCGTCTTCCCTGACGTCGATCTGTCCATTGTTGTTCAGGTCATCGCCATAGGCGTAGTCGTCGGGGTCGACGTAGTAGAGCAAGAAGGGCTCGTTGTAGTCTGGGATGCCGTTATTGTTCCGGTTGGTGTCTGGCCGGCCGTCGAAATCGCTGTCGAGGCCGGGGAAGATGCCGTTTTCGTCGCGGATGAAATCGAGGAAATGGTCGTCGGGGAAGGGATCGCGATCGTCGTTGTCCTCGACGAGATTGAACTCGAGGGTATTGTTGTAGTTGGTCTTGAGGCTGTTGCCGACCTCGGCCAGGAAAGGGCCAGTGTACTCGGAACTGAGCCGCACGTCCTGGGTCGAGAGCGCGGTATTGTAGTCCGGTGGCACGTTGAAAATCTCGCCGCCCAGGGAGAAATGCTCGAAAGCCCGCTGCATGACCAGGTAATAGGCATTGGCCTTCGCCTCATGGCGCTCACCGTTGATATCGGGGTACTGCCGGAAATCGAAGTTGCGCCCGAACTCGGCGTCGAAGAGGAAACCCAGGATCTGGGTATCCAGGCGGATTCCCGCAACCGTCACCCCGGTCTGTCTGCCGTAGTCGAAGCGAACCGTCTTGAGGTTGGCGCCGTCGGCCACCCTCCCAGGAGCGGCAGCCGCGGGATAGAAGTAGGTGGCGGCGTTGCGCTGCCTCGGGTCGGTGGCGGTGATATCGGCGATGTAGACCTCTGAAAGGCTGATGGCGTAATCATTGGCCACCAGGGCCTCGAACTGGACGCGGCGAGCGCCTTCGGGCGGCACCTTGAACCAGTAGAGCAGGTATTCGGTCCCTTTCACTTCCAGGGGTTTTCCGGGCTGCGGCGTCTCTGCGGGGATGAATTCGTTCAGGAACTGGACGTAGGGTGGGATGGAGCGGTTCTCGGGAAAGAATCGGTCGCCATTGATGTCCTGGTTGATCCGGAGGACCTCCTCTGCCTGCGCATCGTGGCGGGTGATGGTCGGTACGATGTCCTCCCGCAGTTGCCCATTGATCAGCATCCTCACCTTGAAGACCTGGGCGCCGACCCGTTCGCGCGGCGCCTCGCTGGCCACCTTGACCACCAGGTACTCGATGAAAGAAGGCCTCAGAGGGGGCCCGATGCCTTTGGGCTGGTACACCGGCAACGTTCCCTTCAGGCCATTGCGCGCCAGGCCTATCTGGGTGTCCATCCGGTATTGGTTGGCGTAGGTGAGCCCGATATTGAGGGCCCCGAGCTTCTTTTGGTAATGCCCGCCCAGGAGGTAGGTGGCCAGGATGTTGCTCGCCAGGGCTGGTTGCGACCTGACCGCCCCGAAAAAGGCCTCCTCGTAGCCAAAGATCCCCTCGAAGCGATAGACCGGCCGGTCGATGCGTGAGGTGACGAGGCTGAACTGATGTCCTTTGATGTCGCTGTCGATGCGCATGCCGTTGAGCATCGACAGATCCAGGGTGAGAGGGGAGAACCGCGTGCGAATACGGTCGCCGATGATGATCTTGAAGTGGCTTTCGCCATAGGAGTCGTTGGCGACGAAGAGCCGGTTGAGGTAGTCGTTGTAAAAAAGGCTCTTCCTGAGGCTGCTGCCCGGCTCCCGCCCCGGCGTGGAGACATCGTCGAACATCGGATGGGTCTGCCGCTGGTCGTAAAGCATGATGCCATCCATCAGCAGGGAGCCGAACTCGTCATACTGAAGCGTGGTCAGATGTTCCTCTGCCTGGCGGCTGGTCCGCCGGTAGCCCTGCCGCGAGTAGTCCTCGTGCTCCTCGATGGGCCGAAAGAGCAACTGCGCGGTCTGCTCGTTCTCCAATGGGCCAGTCTGGGCCATGGCCAGGAGCGGGAGCCACAGCAGCAGAGTACAGACGAAGGTGTGTATCGGCCAATAGGCCCTGGGGCTCATCGACACGGCCAGCCTCGGTTGTTCACTCGGTAAAGACCTGAATGAAGTACTCCCCCTCGGACACCGACCGCGCGGTAGCCCGGGTGCTGAAGTCGCGCCGGGTCTGGCGGTAGCCCATATTCAGGAAAAGATCGAAACCCGAGTAGTTTCCCTTGTTTTGCAGCAGGAAAACCTGGCTGGTTGCCGCAAAGGCGGCATAGGGCGCCGAGGTTTCCTTATAGCGCTCTTTCAGCCCAGGAAAACCCTGGAACCCCACCCTGAAGAGGGTGCTGGGAGTGAAGTGGTAATCCAGCTTGAGGATGGGTACCAGGTGCCGGGCAGCGTAAAAGGGATCCTGTCCTGAGGAGGGTTTCACGCGCCGCTGCCAGAGGAACTTGTACATGGGTGTCAGGATGAAGTTACCCGCCTTCATGGTGTAATCGGCTTTGTGGACGAAAGCCCACGAACCTTCGGTTTCACGCCCCTGGGAGGTTCCGTCGGGGAAGACAGCGGCTCTCCTGCCGTTGCGTTCCCACTTCAAGCTGTTGGCGACCCCCAAGTTCTTGAGCCTGGTGAAGGCGGTGTGCACGAAAGCCGTGTGAACCAAGCTGTTCTTCGTCGACAAACCGTCCAGGACCTGCCCCCGCGAGCTGGTGATGTCGGTAACGAACCCCGCCCCCTCCAGACCGCTGAATCTCCCGGACGCGGCCAGGTCGTCGGCAATGTCGTCCTGGACGCGCTGGGTGCGGAAGGCGGCTTGCACCAGGCCCCAGTGCGCTGCCTGCCGCGTATACTCCAACAGGCCGTACGCAGCCCGGTTGCGCCCGCCGGTCGTGGGTTGGTGGATGTTGTACCCGCCGCCGGTAAAGCGGATGCTCCAGGGCAGGCCAAAGCTGGCGAAAGCGTGTTGGCCGCGGCTGTCGCGGTCATAGGGATAATCGGCGGTGTTGTCGTTCTCGCGAACATCGACGACGCCGTTGTGATTAAAATCGTCGCCGAACACAAAGTCATCCGGGTCCACGTGGTACATGATGAAAGGTTCCAGGTAGTCCGGTAGACTGTTGGCGTTGACATTGGTATCGATGACGCCATCGCCATCGGCGTCGAGCCCTGGAAAGACCCCGTCGACATCTCCGGAGTCCGCCCACTCGTCGCGGTCGTCGTTGTCATCCACCAGATCGAAGACCACCGGCCTATTGGCAGCGTTGGACCAGAGCGCCAGGGAGGTGGTGTAGGCCGATGGAATGGCAAAGACTTCCAGACTGACATCGCCGCGCGCAACCGGCCGGTTGATATTGGCGTAATAGGCAAACCGGCTCCGCGTCTGCGCGCTGCCCTCCCGGGCGGGGAAGCGGTAGTAGCTGGCATTGTTGGCGGCTTCGGCACTGATGGTCGCCCCCAGGACCTTGGCCTTCAGGTCAAAGGCGACGGTGGAGATCCCCGTGGGAAAACTGTAGTTGAATTTCACCCAACGGAGATTCGAGCCGTCCTGGATATTCCCCGGAGCGCGCTCGACATTGTGCCAATCGTCCCAGACCAGGGTTTCGGTCTTCACCCGGCCCAGCCCGGAGGCGACGTCGATGTTGTAATCATTGGCGACCAGGGCCCTGAAGCTGACCTCCTTGGTGCCGGCGGGAATGTCCTCAAAGCGGAAAATCAGCAGATCAGTTCCCGCAACCTCGACCGGCCGGGCAGCCGCCAGGTCCACTGGTTCGCCATCGGCAAAGAGGCCCACGTTGCCGGTCCGCGGATCGGTGTTGAGCACATTGAAGTACGCGGAGTTCTGGCCCTCGGTGCTGCGGTCCGCCGCGTTGAGGGCCCAAGGGCCATCCTGGCGCAGGAAGGAGACGGAAGCCAGGGGCAGCGGGTACTTGTCCTCCTCCCGCTTGAACACCTTTGAATCGATGAGGTTCCTGATTCTTTTCCCCTCTGGGCGTTGCCCGCTGGGCTGGCCATTGACGAGCATCTCCAAGGCGTAGACCAGGGCGCCGCGGCCGTCCTGTGGCGAATCGTCGCTGATGACCACGAACAGGGCCTGCGGTCCGGCCAGCGAACTGGGCACCACGCCTTTCCGTCCGGCACCGTCCCGCACCAGGGTATCCATATGGAACAAGGTCGACCAGGAGGCCCCCCAGGTCAGCAGGCCGCCCAGGGTGGTCTCCCAGCGGCCACCCAGCAGATAGCTGGAAAAGGGCTGGGACCTGGGCTCGGCTAGCCCGCCCAGTTCGGTGATGGGATCGGATATCCTGGACGCCACGACGCTGAAACGGTTCTTCTGAGAAGCCGCATCCCAGCGAAGGCCGTTCAGCCTGGCTAGGTCGAGAGTCAGGGGGGAGAATTTGGTGCGGACCGCATCGCCGATGATAAACCGACTCGACCAGCCTTTGTACGTGTCCCGGACGATGACCAGATTCTGGAAGAGGCGGTTGTAGAGGTTGCTTTTGAAGAGCAAACTGCCGTTGTCAGGGGCCACGGTGCGGTATTCTTCGAGCCTGAAGACGTCCAGCCCATCCACCAGGTAGTTGCCGAAGGGATCGTAGGTACTCCGCTCCTGTTCGACAAAATAACCGGCCACCGAGGAGGATCCGTAGGAGTTCCCCAGGGAAGTGCCCTTGCCAACCACGATGGGCTGCAACGCGTCCCGGTATCCGCTCAGGGCGTAATTCTCGTAATCCTCCATCCACAGCGGGAAATACGCCCGCGACAGGAACTGCGCCTGAGCCGTGGAGGAGGAGGCTAGCCATCCGACCAGGGCCAGGGTGTAGAACACCCTCCGCGGCAAGAGCCTGAGCCACCAAATCGCGCAGAGGAAAGGCATGACAGCTCCTGATTTTCCCTAGTACACCACCGATACGACGCCGGTCCTCTGCAATTCCCCTTCATCTACCGTCACCCCAAGGCGATAGAGATAGACCCCGGGGCGGACGAGGTTGCCGTGATCGTCGATCCCATCCCAGTACCCCGGCAGGGCACTGGTCAGATGCTCCGCTCCGCGGACCTGGTGGTATCGCCGCGGCAGCTGGGAACCGCGGTAGAGCCGCCTGACCACCTCGCCATCGAGGGCAACGATCTCCAGGGAAACGTCCACTGCCTCGCTGACCTTGGCCAGGGTGTACTCGATCACCGAAAAATCGTTGATGCCGTCGCCATTGGGAGTGAAAACCCGCGGATTGGCCTGGGTGTCCAGCAAGACCTTGTCCACTACCTCGGTCACGTAGGCAGAGAGGGCTCCTTCCTCCGCCGGCCCCACATTGAGGGGATTATCCGACCCCGGCCCAAAGAGCGCACAGTTGAAGGTGTGGAGCGGACCGAAAAGGGCCGTGCGAAAATGGATCTTCACGTCTTGGGAGAGCAGGGGGTCGAACGAAAGCTCCAGGCCCTCCGGGGTGAGCCGCTGGGTCACTTGCCCAGCATAACCTTCGACGCTCTCCAGGGTAGTCAGATCGGGCATGGCGATCAGCAGCCGCTCTGCCCCTCGACCTGCGGTGGCGGTCATATTCAATTCGCAGACAAAGGCCGTGTCGACCCCCATGGGAACCTGCTGGGGGGAGACCCTGGCGCTGGCAGCGGAAGCCGGCAGATCCTCGGCCGAATATTCGATGGCCAGGCGCCTGAGTTGCGGGGACTGCCGCTCATCGTCCGTCGACAGCTTGATGCGGTACTGCAGCAACGCTGCCGGCTCAGGAGAGGAGACCAGCACCCCGCTCTGCGTCATTTCCTCGCTCCACTGACTCCAGAGCTGCCCGTCGCTGCTGGTTCTGAACTGCAGACGGACCTGAGTCCCGGCGGGCGTTTCTGCCTCCCAGGAGGCCCTGCCGAAATTCTTGGGCCGGCCCGCGGACCCTAGATCCAGCGGGGGGGAGAGGAAGCTGCCCTCCTGATTATATCCTTCCCCATAGACCTCGATCTCTCCGACCCTGGGCGAGGTGATGCCGTCGATTTCGGCAACCACCAAGCGCAGGAACCTGGTAGCAATGGGCGAAAAGTCGACGGCAGTGGCGTCAAACTGCGTGATGCCGTGCAGCACACCGACCTCCGACCAGCGGAAAAGGTCTTCGCTGATCTGGACGGCATACCCTTTCAAACTGTTTTCGGCAAAGGAACCGGCGGACCTGGGGGGCTCGCTCAACACCCTCACCCGATTGATGCGGCGCGCCTGCCCCAGATCCAGACTCACGAACTTGTTGAGGCTGTTCACCCCTGGCTGCCAGGAGGTTTCGAGCAAACCGTCCGACACCTCGATGCGGCTGGCGGTGCCATTCAGCACCAGGTTCTTGCCCTCTACGCGGCTGATGTTTATGCCACCCGGGACCCCCACGTTCACATCCCCCGGGAATCCGACGATGGGAAGGGCATCGGGGTTGGTCAGGCCCGCGACTCTTGCCACCTCGAGATCGCCCAACTGTACCAAGGGGGCGGCATTCCAGTCGGCATTCTGAGGGTCGGCCTCAAGCCATCGCCAGGCGAAGGGGCCGTTGCCCGGGGCGCTGACGAAACGCACCTCGCCCTGGACCAGGGCCACCACCAGGCCGTTGCCCTGTCCGCGCCCCGAGTTCTGAACCTTCACCAGGATCTCATTCTTGCCTTTCTTGACCGATACGGAGTAGGTCTCGGCGTCGGTCCAGTTATCGTCAGACCCAAGAACGGTGCCATTGAAGCTCAGCTCGTAGCTGTCTACCGCCGTGATCTCGACGGTGCCTGGGCCGGCCTCGGCGGCGGAAAATTGAGTGAGATAATTGGTGGTGCTGCTCCAGGTGGTGTCCTGCCAGGTAGTGCCAGCGGAACTCTCAGGATGCAGCAACGAGAGGGCAAGGAAGAGCGGCAGTAGGGCCAGGGCGGGTAATCTCATTACAAAAGCCTCTCAAAAAACCCCGTGCGGAACAGGATGCTCCTGTTCCGCACGGGGCGCAGCCGTTCTTACTTCAGGAACGTGAATCTCTTGGTCTCCCGAAACTCCTGGGTCGTGAGCGTGTACAGGTAGGTCCCGGTCGACACCTGCTTGCCCTGTTCATCCAGGGCGTCCCAGACTGTCCGGTAGGACCCAGAGGCCAGAGTTTGGTCAACCAGCGTCTTCACCTTCTGACCAGTGGTGTTGTAGATCTCCAGCCGCGCGTACGTGGCCTGGGCGATCTCAAACTCGATGGTAGTAGAAGGGTTGAAGGGGTTGGGCGTGGCGTCCTTCAACGAAAACTTCCGGGGGGTCACTGCGGTCTCAAGTTCTTCGACTGCAGTAGACACATCGGAGCCGATGACTGCCTTGGCGATGTCGAAAGGCACAAAGCCTAGGGCGATGGCGGTCGGAACCTTGTCGCGGATCTGCTGGGTGGACGGATTGGAGCTGCCGGTGACGAAGTAAAATCCGTCGTAGGCACTTCCATCCTGACTGATGAGGTTGCCTGTCTGCCAGGGAGACTGATTGCCAGCCTTGGTGAGCCGGACATGCATGATCCCGGCGCCGTCAGGCCCGATGATCGCGCCGAAACTGTCGTTGTCCGGCCCGATTTCGGCGATGGCGGAGAAGCCGGCAGCCGCATCGGTGCTGGAAACCGGCACCCCCCAGATCGTCTGGACCCCCTGCTGCTGAGGCGCCATACCCAGCGCGTCGGCCGTGGGTGGAGAGATCGAATCGCCAAAACCGTCGCCATTGTTGTTGATCCAGATCGGGTTCCCATCATAGCCGACCTTCATAAAGAGGCCGAAGTCTGCCCCTCCATCCGGTCCCTGGGCGTCGGCACCCGTGCCCCATCCGCCGTTGCCGAGCCAGATGCCCTGCTCGTCGAGATGGAGCACGGCCGGCCCGTTGGAACCCGCCACGAGATTCCCTTCCTTGTTGACCCCTTCGACGTTGAACCACTCCGACAAGTCGAGGGTCCCCAAGGTTTTGCCGGTCATCTTGTCCAGGATGATGAGCTCGCTCTGCGGCGGGTCCTGACCCCAGTCGCCGTGGGTGATGTAGAGCTTCCCGTCGCGCTCGCGGATGCTCTGGAACTTCGGGGCATTGCTGGTGATATCCGCTGCCGGCCTGAGCCCGGTTCCCTCTGGCCCGAATTCCCGCACCGGCTCGGCGGCCGATCCATCCTTCCACCGGAACTTTGCGACTCCTCCTGCATAAACGCTGGCCAGGTAGCCGATGTTGGGGTCCTCGCTGTCAGTTGCGTACGAAAGCCCCAGATTGGGGAACAGTTCGTAAACCGGGGCGGCGGTCTTGAGGACCGGGTCCTGGAGCCAGTTCTGCGCCCCGATCTGGTACCGCATGATCCCGGCGCCGCCCTGTATTGACAGGGTGTACTGCCCCTTGCGCGGATAGTTGGCATCGACGGACACCCGGCCATAGCCGTTGCCGCTGCCGCCCCCTGGCCCAATGATGTTGGTGTCGTCCAGGTCGTTGAGGCCAACCAGATACAGGGAGTAGTTTCCCTGTGGCACCCGGTTGCCCTGCCAATCCTTGCCGTCCCAAGTCACCGTGTGGGAGCCCACCTCAAATTGCCCCTTGTCCACTACGGCGACCATGTTGGGAAGGCCGGGCTTCCTCCACAGAGCACCCTGTGGAGCGATGGGCGAGGTCGGACCGCCGTTGCCGCCGGTGGTTTTTTGGTCTTTGGTATACACGACCAACCACACGTGGGCCCGGCTGTTATTGAGGGTGAAGGGGATGGTTGCACTGCCGTTGAAATCGTAGCGGACGTCGGCCACGTCGATCCGCAGCACCGTCGGAGACTCGCTCTTGACAAATTCGTAATTGGGATCTCCGGGAACTGCAAAGACCATCGTCGACCAAAGGCCCAGACCTGCTAGCCCGGCAGCCAACTGTTTGATACATTTCATATTCGTTCCTCCTTAGGTCGGGGAAAGCCCCATGGGATTTCCCCGGCCAGGCCAATGGGTTTGCTCGTTATAGCCCAACCGCCCTTCCCCGGAATCGCTGCTCCAATGGTCGAGGCCTCACCTCCTCTCGACAAAGAACAAGAGTCAAACCGTGGCGGCCTTTGGATGCTTGGCTCCGCACGATTCGCGCACTACGAGTTCGACGTCCGACGACACGTGGAACCAGGAATTCGTATCCACGCTTCCGCTGATTCTCTTCAGGAGGATATCCAGGGCTAGGTCAGCCATGGCTTTGAAGTCGTGGCGCACGGTAGTAAGTATTGGCTTCGCTCCCCAGGAGATCCGCAGATCCCCTATGCCTACTACCGCTAGGTCTCCGGGGACATTAATTCCTTTTTCCATGCACCGATTAATACAATGGATAGCCCCTTGATCGGTATAGGTAACAAGCGCCGTAGCTCCTTTCTGCACGATATCTGCTAGCTGCACTCCTTCTAGTTCTACAGTGTGGTCTGGCCAGTAGACTACTAGAGAGGGATCGAATGACAAACCATTGTCTTCCAAGGTAGTTCGATATCCCTCGTATCTTTGAATGATACTAGGCACTTTCCAGCCCGTCATAAAAGCAATTCGCTTGTGGCCGAGGTTTATCAAATGCTGCGTCGCAATGCAGCCCGCCTTGAAGTTGTCCGAAACCACGTAGTCACTATCTACCTGTTCTACATAGCGCTCTATGAGCACAAAGGGCAGATTGGCGCGGCGTAGAGAGCGCAATGTCTCTGTATTCCTCTCATACGCCTCAAGCACCGCCGGGGCTAGTATGATGCCACGGACACCATGGGCCTGAAGCGTTTGTATATAGCGCAATTGTCGCTCAGGATCATTTTGCGCTCCACAGACCAAGAGATGCCAACCGCTAAGATTGCGCTCTTCTATGGCTACATTTAGGTGGGCGACCAGTTCGGAGGAGATCCCGCTGACCAGGGTCTGCCCAATAAACCCGATCAACCCCGACGTTTCTGTCGCTACAAAAGTCCCTTTACCTTGTCGTCTGGCCAATAAGCCTGCGTAGACCAGAGTGTCAAATACACGCCGGACCGTCATACGACTTATGCTGAGCTGTTTAGCCAGTGCATTCTCAGAAGGCAATGGATCACCAGGCGATAGATACCCCGTGGTGATTTTTTCTGAGAAGTGGGCGACCAATTGGTCGTGAATGGATACGACGCTATTTATCTTCAGATTTATTGACAAGTCGTCAACAGAGTCCATCTCAAAATATCCATAAAACATTGTTTATAAACTATTAAAATTATGTAATACTTGTACATACAGGTTGTGGGTATCAATTAACCACATGGCCAGTGATGTTGTCAAGGGTTTTTTGGCGTGACTTCAACCCTCGGTGGAATCGCCGCAGGTCTGCGGGAGCCAACCTCGGTCCGTCGGCCCTCGCTCTTGACCAGACTCGGCGCCAACGCCTATATTATGTTGATCGAAGAGGTGCAAAGCTTTTTTGGTAGCGCCAGAGGGTGCGCGGAACTGGCGCCCAATAAGAGTTCTTCCCCTGACAGGCAGGGTCGCTGCGGCGAAAAGAAGAACTACCTATCAAAAATAGCCGCACTACTGAACGCGATGTTTCGGTGGTGCGGTCTTTTTTTTGTAGCCCACGGCGATTGACCCTGAAAGGGAGAGGCTTCTATGCGGGAAGTCACGGATGAAGGCGATAGCGTGGTGCGCTCCTATTTTGCCGACATCGCCGGGTCCAGACCCCTGAGCCGCGAGCGCGAGGTGCTGCTGGCTGCCAGTATCAAGGAAGGCGACATCGGGGCCCGCGACGAATTGGTGCAGGCCAACCTGCGTTTTGTGGTCGGGGTGGCTAAGAACTACCAGAACCGCGGTCTGTCCCTCTCCGATCTGATCAGCGCCGGTAACCTGGGTTTGCTGACCGCCGCCGAGCGTTTCGACGGCACCAAGGGTTATAAGTTCATCTCCTATGCCGTGTGGTGGATCCGACAGTCTATCTTGCAGACCATCGGCGAACACGCCCGCACCGTGCGCCTGCCCCTCAACAAGCTGGGGCTGCTCAAGGATATCTCCCGGGTTTCGCAGCGCCTGGGCCAGGGCCGCGAGAAGGACCCGGATGTCGAGGAGATCGCCGCCGAGTTGGAGGTTTCGGCCACCGAGGTGCGCGAGGCCCTGCTGAGCGCCCGCTCCACCCGCTCACTGGACGAGGCCTTTGGCGAGGACGGGGAGAACAGCCTGCTGGCCACCCTGGCCGACACCAACCAGGAAGCCCCCGACGCCGAGGTGCTGCGCGAGTCGGCCCGCGAGCAGTTGGAGAGCCTTTTTGTCAGCCTCGACGATCGCGAGCAGCGCATCATACGCCTCTACTTTGGCCTGGATGGCAGCGAGCCGCTCACCCTGGAGCAGATCGGCAGCATCCTCAACATCACCCGCGAGCGGGTGCGGCAGCTCAAGGAGCGGGCACTGGCCAAGCTGCGCCATCCGGCCCGCTCACCGGCGCTCTTGGCCCTGGCCGGCGAGCTGCCCAAGTAAGGTCAAACACGGAACAACGGTTCTAATAGGTCTATACTTTTTGCCGAAAGGATTCACCATGTCTGGCTACAGGCCTCGCGAACGAGATGGGTCCAGCGATCTGAGCAACTGGAAAACCTTCATGGACAAGCTCGAGATCGAGGAAATCGATTACAAAAGGCTCGAGGTGCTGGTCAAGTTTCTGGCCCCCAACGGCAAGATCAAGCCGGCCCGGCGCACCAAGGCCTCGGCCATCAAGCAGAACCGCGCTGCCCAGGCCATCAAGCAGGCGCGTTTCCTGGCCCTGCTGCCCTACACCAAGAGCAGTTGAGAGCAACCGCAGCGCGGCATTTATACCTATGACCCTATTTGCCGGCACCGCTCCGGTGCCGATGACCGAAGAGCAGAAGTTCTTCTTCGACTTGCGCGGCTGGATCCTGCTTCCCGCAGTGCTGAACCCCGAAGAGACCGCCGCGGCCAAGGCCGAGGTGTACGCCGGCGCCAAACAGAGTTACCAGGGCGTGCTCCAGGAATTGCTGGACCACCCGGCCATCACCGGCATCCTCAGCGAGATCCTCAGCGAGGACCCTTTTGTGGGAGACGAGTACTACGGTTTCCGCTGCGAGGGTTCTTTCACCACGGTGCGGCCGCCGGGCTGGAGCAAGATGCAGCGGGGCGACCAGGGTATGCCCCATGTGGTGCGCCCGCCCCAGCAGGCCAATGCCATGCGCTACCAGGTGGCCGGGAACAAGATCTTCGCCGGGCTGACGCGGGTGGTGTGGGAGTTGGAGGAAGTGAAGACCGGCCAGGGAGGCACTACCTTTCTCAGCGGCTCCCACAAGGCCCACTTCAACTACGGCGGCCCGGACCGCTGGCGGCCCAATATCAGCGAGTCGCCCTGGGAAGCCCAGATGCGGGCGGTTATGGACGAGTACTGCTGCCCGGCCGGCTCGGCAGTTGTTTTTACGGAAAGCCTCGTACACGCGGCCAACGACTGGACCAATCCGGACAATCCGCGCTGCGCGGTTTTCAATTGTTATAATTCCATCTGGGCCCAGTGGCACCGCGTCAATCTCAGCCACGAGCAGATCATGGCCATGCCGCCCAAGCGGCGCACCCTCTTCCGCGGCACTTGGGCCCTGGGCGGCAGCGGCAACCACGCGTACGCCGAGGACAACAGGGCGCTCTGAGGCAGAATCTGAGGGCCGCGAACGGGAGT
>SXGU01427246.1_pt1 | contig 33519 bp, 26 predicted proteins | sample 3174531 | NCBI WGS metagenome assembly SXGU01 (sample SAMN11356863, study PRJNA531348) | freshwater metagenome | isolation source: freshwater sample F1-140 | place: China: Fuxian Lake, Yuxi | collected 2017-12-25 | reverse complement strand
GCTTGGCGTTTTCAGTGCGATCGTCTTAGTGAGGCGATGATCCTCGCGAAGAACACAGCTATCCAGTACGGCGACACAAAAATCAACATCATTGATACACCAGGACATGCCGACTTCGGTGGCGAGGTCGAGCGTGGACTCACAATGGTCGACGGTGTGCTGTTGCTCGTGGACGCGAGCGAAGGCCCTCTCCCGCAGACTCGTTTCGTGCTCCGTAAGGCACTCGAATTACGCCTACCTGTAATTCTCGTAATCAACAAGATCGACCGACCAGATGCGCGCATCGCAGAGGTGGTCGACGAGGTATACGACCTGTTCTTAGATCTCGATGCAGATGTGCACCAGATCGATTTTCCAATCGTTTACTGCAATGCTCGCGATGGCATCTCGAGTCTCGACCCCGATGTGCTCGGCGAGAGTCTTCGGCCTTTGCTCGACACGATTGTCGGGTCCGTGCCGGCCCCCGAGTTCGACCCAGAGCACCCGCTACAAGCTCTGGTCACCAACCTCGATGCTTCTCCATACCTTGGTCGTCTTGCGTTGTGTCGCGTGCAACAGGGCACAATCAAGCGCGGCCAGACAGTCATGTGGTGTAAACGCGACGGCACGACGTCGCGTGTGAAGATCGGCGAGGTCTACATTACGGTCGCTCTCGACAGAGTCGATGTCGATGAGGCTGGAGCAGGCGAGATCATCGCTGTTAGCGGTATCTCAGACATCACGATCGGCGAGACGCTTACAGATTCAGAGGACCCGCGTCCGTTGCCGGTTATCACCGTCGATGAGCCAAGCATCTCGATGACGATCGGTATCAACACATCTCCGCTCTCTGGTACAGACGGCGGCTCAAAGCTCACAGCGCGCCTCGTGGGTAATCGACTCAACGCAGAGCTAATCGGAAACGTAAGCCTCCGCGTGCTCGACACCGAACGCCCAGACACATGGGAAGTTCAAGGTCGCGGCGAGTTGCAGTTAGCGGTACTCGTCGAGATCATGCGTCGCGAAGGATTCGAACTCACTGTCGGCAAACCGCAGGTAGTCACCCGCGAGGTTGACGGCAAGACTCACGAACCGGTTGAACGCGTAAGCATCGACGTTCCAGAGGACTACCTCGGTGTCGTCACTCAGTTGCTTGCATTACGCAAGGGCCGCATGGAACAAATGGTGAACCATGGCACCGGCTGGGTCCGTATGGATTACATCGTGCCTGCGCGTGGCCTAATCGGATTCCGGACAGAGTTCCTTACCGAGACTCGGGGCACTGGCATCTTGCACCATGTGTTCGACGGCTGGGCGCCCTGGTTCGGTGAGATCAAGACGCGTCCGAACGGAAGCCTCGTGTCCGATCGTCGTGGCCTAACAACTAGCTACACGTTGCTTACGCTGCAAGAGCGCGGCACGCTTTTCATGGGCCCAGGCATCGACGTATATGAGGGCATGGTCATCGGAGCTAACGCACGTGTCGATGACATGGACGTGAACCCGACGAAAGAAAAGAAACTCACGAACATGCGCGCCGCGGGTAGCGACGACTTCGAGCGTCTTACGCCACCGAGGCTCATGAACTTGGAGCAAGCACTTGAGTTCATCGCTGACGACGAGTGTGTAGAGGTAACGCCTAAGTCGATTCGTCTGCGCAAGGTTGTGCTCGACGCTGGCGAACGTGGTCGTATCGCGAAGTCAAAAAAACCTCAACGTATTTGAGTGTTTTGCCGATGCAATCGGCAGTGGGTACACGTCCGGTACCGTGTTTGTCGATGCGCAGATTTCTCTCAGTTGTCTTGTTCGTAGCGCCACTTGTCGCGATCGCCGATACAACAGCGCATGCGCTTCCAAACACCCACCCCGATTTCAATAACGATGGTCGTGGTGACCTTGTAGTTCCGGCTCAGGGCGAGTCGCTAGCGAACGCTTCGGGCGCCGGTCTCGTGCACGTGTTTTATGGCAAGAGCACGGGGTTCTCTACTGCCAATTCGCAGGTCTGGTCACAAGATGGCGATATCGAAGGCATCGCAGAGAATGGCGACAGTTTCGGGAGCGCGACTACATACGGCGATTTCGACGGTGATGGCTACGACGATCTAGCAGTTGGCTCGGGTGGAGAGAATGCCGGTGCCGGGGCCGTCAACGTTATTTATGGTTCAGCAGCAGGGCTCGCTGCGGCACGCAATCAACTTTGGCGCGAAGGCATTCCAGACATTCAAGGTACTCGCGTCGCGGGCGATGGCTTCGGGTCTGCGCTCGCCGCCGCGGATTTCAATGACGACGGTTATGGCGACCTAGCGATAGGCGCGCCAGGCGATCAGTCACTCCCGGGAGTGGCACGCGGCGGAATCATCATGATCTTATACGGCACGTCGACAGGCCTAACCGTGGCCGGAGTAGCGGTGATTAGCCAGGACACGCCGACAGTCGGTGGAACGGCAGAGGACGGCGACAAGTTCGGATTCGCTCTTGCCACTGGCGACATCGATCGCGATGGCTTCCCAGATTTGGCCGTAGGTGCTCCGGGTGAAGCAACCGATGTAGAGGCTGGCGGCCTCGTAACCGTGTTCTTCGGATCTGGAGCAGGTATCGATGCTGTCCGCACTCAAACGATTAGTCAAGGCTCGGCCGGACTAATCGAAACCACAGAGGCACGCGACGAGTTCGGCACGGCGCTAGCGATCGGTCGATTCGACGGCGATAACTACCGCGACCTAATTGTCGGCGTCCCCGGGGAAGATGTTTCGGGAGTGCAGGATGTTGGTGCGATCATCGCGATCAAGGGTGCAGCTGATTCGTTACAGATGAGCGGAGCGAGCCTGATCCACATGGCGACACCGGGCGTCGCCGGAAAATTGCAGGCCAATGCATTGTTCGGAAGCGTGATCGAACGCGGGAATCTCAATGGCGACGCGTATCACGACCTTGTAGTAGGCGTTTGGGCATTCGACATTTTCCCAAAGTCGAACGTCGGCGCGATCGTCACCCTTTACGGCGGGGCTCAGATGCTCGCCGGAGCTATTCCTGGTGCGATCTTGCACCAAGACAGTTCCGGAGTTGTCGATACAGCAGAGTCTTTTGATGGATTCGGTGAGTTCGTGAGAGCTATCGACTCGAATGGCGACGGCACCGACGGGATTTTTGTCGGTGTGCCATTCGAGGATCATTCCCAGAGGCAAGACGCTGGCGCAGGGCACATGTTCTCGGGAAGTGGCTTGGGCCTCATTGGATCGAGCACAACGTTGTGGTCTCAAAACAGTTCTGGTGTTGCTGACTCCGCCGAAGGCAACGATTTATTCGGAGGCAGTGGCTTCAACGGTTGATTTGCTGCTACTCAACTTGGTTGGCGTGCAGAAACTCGCGCGGCTTTGCGGTGCTCGTCGAGCGATAACCAGTCGGTCTTGCGTAATCGTGCGGCGACGATCAATGCTCCCACCGGCCCTGTGACGATCGACATGATTGAGAACCACCAGCGCCAACGAATAGCTGGCGTGATCCAAACGACCATCACTGCGAACGACACTGCTATCCAGCCGTGGAACCAGCCAATGAGCTTCGTGCCAGCATCTGTTTTCAGAATCTGCCAGCAGATAAACAGCCCTACGTACGTGACCGTTTCGAGGACGGCAATCCAGAACAGCTGTTCCCCTTTGCGTTGAACTTCCGATTTCGGATCGTCCGCGAACTCTGGCATGGCCGACGAGGTTAGGCGTCAAACAGTGGTTCGAATGCCTCGATGTATTCGGCGAGGCGGTCGGCGATTTCGAAGGCAACTTCTGGGTCGCGGAAGTCGTACTTATCCCATGTCTCCGAGATCCGTCGCCATCGGTCGTTACCGATGAAATCACCCATCACGGGTTCTTTGCCGAGTTTCTTGCGCCACTTGGTCTCGTGTTTCGCGAGAAGCTCAAGTACAGCGTCGTTGCGCTCGGGTTTCGAGTGCTCGGCATGGAACCCGATCTCTAGTTCGATGGTCCCTTGCTTCTTCCCTCGCACGAGTTGAACTTCGTAATGCTCTTTGGAGCGTTCCTTTGCACCGAACGTGACTTTCAATCCGTAACTGTGCGCGTACCCACCGAAGTCGGCGTACTTGTCTGGAACTGCAGTAAGTAGAGCATCGCGGATTTGTTCGAAGAAGTCTCCGCTCGAATAATCACTCATCGGGTTGGTCCCGAGTCGGGCGGAGTATCGGTGGATGCAGCGTCGTGGCCGCACCCTTGCGGTAAAGCTGCGCTGGCCTGCCTTCGGTTGGTGCAGTCTCGCCTGTTGGCTCGACGAATCCTTGGGTGCCCAATACTTTGCGTCGGAAGTTCGCTTCGTGCAAAGGCATACCCCAAACGGCTTCGTATACACGCCGAAGCTCGCCGAGCGTGAAGGTCTCATCTACGAAGGCTGTCGCGAGCGTTGAGTATTCAAGTTTGGCGCGGGCGCGTTCGACGCCGTCGGCGAGAATTTGCGCGTGATCGAATGCGAGAGCCGTGCCAGTCCCGGTTTCGCTCCCGGCGATGTTTAGATCGTCGATCGCAAAAAATCGTGCGGCGCTCGCGTCATCGCCAGCGACCGGAATCGTGGGAACACCGACAAAGGCCAGGTATGCAACGGTTACTATTCGCTGTCGCGGGTCACGCCCGGGCGTGCCGTAGGAGCAGAGTTGCTCTAGGTGGCTTGGCTCTAGCGAAACGCCGGTTTCTTCTGCGAGTTCGCGCCGTGCGGCATCGTCAAGGTCTTCGTTGAGGTCGACGAATCCACCGGGTAGAGCCCAATGGCCTTTGTATGGGTCGTTGCCGCGCTCGACGAGTAGGACAGACAGTTGGCCGTTGCGTACAGTGAGCAGCACGGTGTCTGCCGTAATGGCGAACCCATTTGTTGTGTAGTCGTTCGCCGTTGGCATAGCACTAGAAGTAGATCACAGCGATGAGATGCAATTCGTCTCAGTTATCATCGCTCAGCCAGCACTTGTTAGCCGGGAGCCAGAATGACACTCACAGATCTACCTCGAATCGTTAGCGTCGATGACCACGTTGTCGAGCCACCGCACCTCTGGCAAGTGTGGTTGCCCGAGCGTTTCCGTGCTGCGGGTCCACGATCAGAGCGGCGTGGTATCGGCGCAATGAAACACGTTGGTGGCGGTAGCTACGAGCAGAGTTTTGCCGACGATGCTCCGCAAGGAGACTGCTGGATATACGAAGACCTTGTCTATATAAACAAGCGTCACGTCGCCGCAGTTGGTTTTGATCGCGATGACATGGAGATGGTGCCGATCACCTACGACGAGATGAGGCCGGGGTGTTACGACCCGAAGGCGCGTCTTGCCGACATGGATATCAACCACGTCGAGGCATCGCTTTCGTTCCCGACTTTTCCAAGATTTTGTGGTCAGACTTTTTCTGAAGGAAACGACAAGGAACTCGGTCTCGCGTGCGTTCAGGCGTATAACGACTGGATGATCCAAGAGTGGTGCGGCGACAGCAACGGTCGGCTCATACCGCTCACGATTATTCCGCTATGGGATGTCGACTTGGCTGTCGAAGAAATCGAGCGTTGCACTGCAGCGGGCAGTCACGCAGTGTGTTTTAGCGAGATCCCGCCGCACCTCGGCTTGCCAAGTATTCACTCCGGTTACTGGGACCCGTTCTTCGCCGCGTGCCAAGCCACCAACACAGTGGTCAACATGCACATCGGATCATCGTCGCGAATGCCCGCTACGTCGGCCGATGCGCCGACTGCGGTTGCCGCAACGCTCAGCTTCGGTAATGCAATGGCATCTATGACCGACTTCTTGTTCAGCGGTGTGCTTGTGCGTTTTCCGGAACTCACGCTCGCCTATAGCGAAGGCCAGATGGGCTGGGTTCCGTACATTCTCGAGCGCGCAGACGACGTTTGGCGTGAGCACCGCGCATGGGGTGGCGTCAAAGACATCGTCCCAGAGCCGCCGAGCACCTACTACTACAAGAACATGTACGCCTGTTTTTTCCGCGATCGTCACGGCCTCGACAGCCTCGACAAAGTTGGCGAAAACAACATCACCTTCGAAACCGATTATCCACACACTGACAGCACATGGCCGGACACCAAAGAGATCGCTCTCGACATGATGGGCCACCTCCCGGCCGAGACTGTGCGCAAGATTGTGCGAGGCAATGCGATCCGAATGCTTGGCCTCGATCTAGAGCCGTAAATCTGCAGTAGTCCCGTCTAGTTTCGTCCGCCATGTCGCTAGCGCAAGGTTCCGTGATGTATCCGCCGATGCACCACATGCTCCGAGACCTGCGGGTCGAGTTCGAGCATGGCGATGGCGAAAGCCGCGCCTGGATACCGGCGCAGGCGCACACAGCAGACGCTTATGGCAACGTGCGCCTCGGGGTAATCGCAACACTCGTCGATGTGATTGGCGGCGGGCTCGCAGCACTCGCTGGTGCTCCCGGTTGGATCGCGACAGCAGACCTAGATGTGCATCGGTTGCGGCCGGTGGTGGCGGATGGCACGACAATGCTCGAAGCGCACGGTCGCGTGCTGCGCGCTGGTCGTACCACCGTCGTGATCGAGTGTGGGGTACATGCGCAATCGTCGTTGATCGCGATGGCCTCGATGACGTTCGCAATACTTGAGCGTCGCGACTCGAACCCGACGTTGATTCCGTCAGATGGGCTGCCAGTCCGCCACTCGATGGCGCTTGAGGGCAGTTGTCTAGTCACTTCGTTGCTCGATGCGCTTGCAATCGCAGCGATGGAACCAGGCGTTACAGAACTAAACGTCCACCCTTATGTCGTGAACTCGTTGGGAGCGGTGCAAGGCGGTGCACTCGCAACACTTGTTGAGACCGCAGTCGGTTCACTCGATCCGAGCGGACCTCGAGACACCGTCGATCTAAGTCTCAGTTACTTGAGCCTCGCGAAGGTCGGTCCGATTCGCGCTGTCGCAACACCGATCGACGGTGATACGGCGCGATTCGCAATCATCGACACAGGAACTGGGCGTGTCACCACGGCCGGCACCGCTCGCACCGAGGTCCGTCGATGAACGAGTCGTTCAACGACGGCGGGCCAACGAACGGGCGGGGAGTGTCGCGTTATGTCGGCATCGAGATCCGAGAGGTCGGCGACTGGGCTAACGGCGAGATTGTACTTGAAGGCATCGTGGACCTAACCGCGCGACTCGCGGGTAGCGCTGGAGTGCTTGGTACAGGCGCATTGCTCACGATGTTCGACAACATCGGTGGCTTTTGTGGTGGGCTCGCTTCGTTGCCAAATGGTTGGGTAGTGACAACAAACTTGAAGATGCGTCGCACCCGACTAGATGCAACCGGAACTCTGAGATTTCGGAGCACGGTGTTGCGTAAAGGGTCGAACGCGACTGTCACAGAGGTGACGGTCAGTGACACCAACGGTGTTATTGCATTTGGGACTCTGAGTTCTGCCGTGATGGTGCCAGCAGGAGGGGTGCCTCCATGGGTACGGCCAGTAGCGCTGTTGCCGCCGCCGGGTGACGAGTCCGACGGCGTCACTTTCGAGGATTGGTTAGGCGCTAGCGACATTGCAGACGGCGGCATCGAATTACAGGTAGACGATGATTTTCGCAATCCGTGGGGAATCGTCCATGGTGGAGTCACCGCATCTCTTATCGATCTAGCGGCGCTGCGCGCGGTAACTAGCGCCAAAGCGACTATTGATGCTGCGGTGCACTATCTAGCGCCAGCAAAGGTCGGCCCTCTGCGCGCAAAGGGAACGGTACTCGGGCAACGAGGTAGCGACACCGTGGTGAGGGTCGAGGTCGAAGACGCAGGGGTGAACCGCACGACCGCGATTGCCATCGCGGCCGTGCGAAACCCAAGTCGGCCCACTTAGTAACTCCGCCGCTACTAACGGGTACCTATCGGACACGTAGCGGCGCGACTTGAGCGAGAGAGTCAGCCAAGCCGGCTGCGATACGCCCGCGCGTTATCTTCGTCGAACACGACGAACCGAACGACCTGCACGGCGGTTGTCGCAGAGCGCACCGCCTCGATAGCAATTTCGCAAGCAGCTTCTATCGGGTAGCCGTAAATCCCAGTAGCTATCGCTGGGAATGAAACCGTCATCGCGCCGAGTTCGTCGGCGCGTTTGAGAGATTCGATGTAGCAAGACCGAAGCAACTCGGCTTCGCCAGACGATCCGCCGCTCCATCTAGGTCCAACAGTGTGGATGACCCATCGCGCCAGCAGGTTGAAACCAGGTGTTGCCTTGGCCGCGCCGACTTCGCAGCCGCCGAGGAGTCTGCATGCCTTGACCAACTCGGGCCCGGCTGCCATGTGGATGGCGCCGTCGACTCCGGCGCCACCGAGCAGCGTGGTTTTGGCAGCGTTCACAATGGCGTCAACGGCCTCACCGGTGATATCGCCTCGTGTCAATTCGATTTCCATTACCGAATTATGGCCGCCGGGAACGCCAGAAATCTGCTGATCTGTTACGTCAGTGGAGGTGGCGGGAGTCGAACCCGCGTCTCCCGAGCTATCCATGGGACTTCTCCGAGCGCAGCCGATGCTTGAGTCTCGACTACCTGTCGGCCTTCGGCGGCCCAATAGGTTGTCCAGTTCTGTTTGATGTTCCCGCTAGGCCCGGAACCTTCCTAGCGGGTAAGTCACTCAGAGATGACGGTAAGACCCGACCCGAGTGACTGGGGCCGGAAGGTCGTCGCCGCCTTAGCGGCGAGGGCCAAGTTGTCGTTGGCTTGTATTTTTTTGCCAGCTCTTTAACGACGTTCTGACAACGGCGGCTCCTAGGTTCCCGAGAGCAGTCTTGGATCGTTTTGATCGAGGCGCTGATAGTCGAATCGGCGCCTGTTGCGACACCCTTCCTGTCCCAGCTCTCAGTAGCCGTCAGTGGTGTAAGAGTTGAGGAATTGTTGCCCCCAGAGGCCGGCGCGGTTGACTTCGGTTAGGCCAGCTAGATCGCAAACCTCCGCCCATTGGCCGCGGATGACATCGAGTTGGTGGTCGATGATCGTCGTGGCTTCGCCGTGTGTGAGGTGGTAGGTCGTTGCGCGTTCGCGACAACCGACTAGCTGGCTCATTCGGTAGCCGTCTTCGCCGATAGCCATTGCCTGGGCAGTCTCGCCACCTGAGCGTGGTTGCGGACAAATGTCGTATGCGGGGGTCAGCGTGAGCGTCTCGCCATCCCAGAATGCAGCGTGGTTTCGGGCGTGATCGTCATTGTTCCCTACGAGCAGGTTGAAGGTGATTCGTGCGAAGAGTTCATGGAGAGTCGCGTCGGGGTTTGTGAACCGAGCGCGTATTTCTGTTGCTAGATCGGCATAGCTCGCATAGCGGGCGCCGAGTTCGTCGAGGCCAAGGATTGTGAGGGCTGAAACCATGAGCGTCCGTCGGCCTGATCCCGGTCGGTCGAAACGCGTGACCAACAAGACATGTCTTCCGTGCGCGCTAGTGAGTCTTACCGGCGCAACGTCGAGTCCGGCTCGGCGGGCTAGTTCCATGGCGACGAACTCGGCTTGCACGAAAGGCGTGACGTCGGTTGTCGAGCTGAACTTCGCAATGACGTGTCTATTGGCATCAACTAGTAGTGCTTTTGGTCGCGCGCCTCCGATCGAACTGCCGTGAAGTAACGCAGCGTCGAGGTCTGGGGACAATGCAATGCCCTGTTCGACCTTTTCTGCCGATTGTGCGAGCTCATCGACCGTTCCGTATCTCAAGCGGGGAACGTATTCAGTCGAGGAGACTTGGAAATCGAGACCGCCGATGCGGTCTGAGCCTGACTCGAGCAGGTATGCGATTTCATTCAAATTGGAATTGTCGGAAGCTTTCGCTCCGAAGCGCCGGTTGGTGATTACTCTGCGGCCCCACGCATCGGGGCTCGCATCTGCGATACATCCAGCGATCTCGCCGGGCCCTGGCGATATAGGCGCTGTTTGAAGAGGGAGTTCAGGCAGGTACAGGGGGATCGCGTCTGAACGCTCTAGATAGCTGCGCCCGTAGGTGAACGTGATGACGGCTGCGTGTCGGTCGAGCCGACCTGCGACCATCGGATCGATCGCACCGGGCAACCAAACCCAGACGAACGCTTCGGTCGGCTCAGAAATCATTGTCGACCCGGCGAGCTTTACGAACGGACTGCGGTAGCACCGCTAGGCGATCTTCGAGGCGTAACGCTTCGAGTTGGCGACGCTGGTTATCGGCGTCGAAGAGCGGTAGTCCGACGATTGCCGTAGCTTCGAACGCCACACCGAGGCCCACCGTCGGGTCACCTCTTTCGACCTTACGCATCGTGAAGGCGCTCACGCCGACGCGCTCTGCAAGCTCGTCGAGGGTCCAGCGGCGTTCGCGACGGGCAACACGCACATGATCACCGAGAAGCCGGGCCGCTTCGAGCGTCAGGCGTGAATATGGTCGGTCACGTTTCATGAAACATCATTATAATGCTTCTAAACACCTTTTAGCGATGTTTTATTTACTATCAAGCCTCGCAGGCAAGGCGATCGCCGGAGAAATTGGTGGAGGTGGCGGGAGTCGAACCCGCGTCTCCCGAGCTATCCATGGGACTTCTCCGAGCGCAGCCGATGTTTAAGTCTCGACTACCTGTCGGCCATCGGCGGCCCAATAGGTTGTCCAGTTCCGTTTGATGTTCCCGCTAGGCCCGGAACCTTCCTAGCGGGTAAGTCACTCAGAGATGACGATCAGACCCGACCCGAGTGACTGGGGCCGGAAGATCGTCGCCGCCTAAGCGGCGAGGGCCAAGTTGTCGTTGGCTTGTATTTTTTTTGCCAGCTCTTTAACGACGTTCTGACGACGTCGGCTCGCTTCTCCCACTTCAATCCTCGAGATCGAAGCCAAGCACCCCCTTGTCAAAGTGTTCCCCGCCGGTGCAAGTGAACGGTGAACAAGAACAGCTTACGCCTCGGTGGGACACGATCGTCTTTCGACGGGTCATGGACCTGCTTGTTCGCCTCCTTTGTTATCGCATCAGTCGTGGGGCGAGATGATTTCTTCTGTTATGAATAGCAAGAGCAGACCGCCGATGACCGTCGAGATAAAAACGAGAATCGAGCGCTCCCCTCTTTTCACAATTGATAGGAGGCCAGTCACGAAAGACCCGAGGCCTGAGGCCATGCCAATCAGCATCGAAACCGCAAGGAACGGCCGATCAACTATGTCGGCTGCGATGCTTTCGCCAGCAGGCACATCTTCGTAATAGGAGCCGAATAGTGCGCCGACGAGGGCAGAGAAGAGCGGCATCGCGATTATCAAAGCAATCGACCACTTTCCGAGCGTCGTCTTAGGCAGGAAGGTCATTTACTCACCCACCAACTCGAAGATGAGGATCAACAGCACAGTGAGAACTGAGGCGAATACAGCGAAGGATCGTTCTTTTAGTCTCGCCACTGCGACGATCCCGATGACGAAGGATGCGATCAACGGGACGAGCGAGAACGTTATGAACAAGCGCGACGTAAAATTGCCGACGACGATCATGGCGACAATCAGTAGCCACAGATAGAACGACCACTTGCCGAGCTGAGTTTTGGGCGACAATGCCATCGGCACAGCCTTTCTGCATGGGGCATCGAGTTCAATGCCCATGCCCAAATTCTCGTCGGGGCGAGGCAAGTAGGACTGAGGCTTTCGTCTCGACTAGGCGGTGGCTATCGCGGAGCAGCCACGGCCATTAGGCCCTTGCGTTTCTCGCATGGTTCGGAGATATTCATGCGCATCCGTAGTGCTGAATTTGCTGCCATCGCCATCTAATTGCGTGACAGGTCACATCTTGATGTCGATCCGAGTTCCTATCCAGCCGGTTGGCGGTAGCGCTACTGGGTCCTCGGGCGTCTCGACTAACGCCGTTGCGGTCGCTTTAGTCGCCTCGATGGCCTTTTTCAGGATCGATGCACTCGCATCGTTTGCGTAGTCGGATTGGCGTGTACTAGCAGAGATCGTCGAGTCGACAGTGTTCACAGCTATCTAATCGGCTAATGGCGGCTCCTGCTGACAGCGGACGCGATAGTCGTGGGCGGGGTTCGGTAGTCCGGAACTTTTCTTAGACATTAGAAACTCGTGTCAGACAACGTTGATGGCGGAAATTTGTTGACCTCCATATGCGTGAGGCGCGCGGCTGATGGATGAAATAGCATTGGGAGCTGTGCGTGGGCGTGGCGACCCGAAATTATTCTTGGGTGCTTCGGTGTGCTGTATCGCCATATTGGCGAGTCTGGTCGCGCCAATCACTGTTGTAACGCCTATCGCCGCGGCTGCTGGTCCGGTGGTAATCGATGTCGGTTCCGCGAGGATCGTTGAGGGCAATGCAGTAGCGCGCAACATTTCTGTACCTGTTGTGCTGTCGCAACCGTCGGCTACAACCGTGACGGTTAGTTATCGTTTGTTGGCCGGTACAGCTACCGGTGGTACTCCGACTGCGGTTGGCGCGGACTTTAATAATGCGAAAGGCATACTCAAGCTTCTCACGTTTTCGGCTGGTCAGGTACTAAAGAACATCGTTGTCCCGATCTATGGCGATACTCGGGATGAAAACGATGAGACCGCACGCATCGAGTTGTCTCTGCCGACGGGTGGTGCGACGCTTGGGGTAGCGCAGGGTGTTGTCACTATCGAAGACGATGATCCCTACTCAGGTCGGGCCGTATCTGTAGGGGATGTCACGGTCACTGAAGGTGACGCGACGATCAGGACGATATTGGTGCCGATCACGCTGACTTCGCCAGCACCTTCAAGTGTGACGCTCACCTACAAGGTCCTGCCAGGGACGGCTAATTCGCCATCTGATTTTTCTGATAACAAGGGCCTCACGACCACAAAGGTGTTCCAAACCGGGACATCTGGGTTCACGCCGGTGCAAATAAATGTTTCGGTAAAGGCGTATCCGGATGCGCAGATAGAAGGACCCGAGACTTTCACCGTAAAGATCCTCAGTGTTTCGGGCGGATCATCAGTCTTGGGTGACTCAACTGGCACGATCACGATAATTGACAGCGTCGAAACTCCTGTCGCTCCCGATGCACCATCAGCGCCAACAGTTTCGTCTGAAGCACCTGGCGAGGTCGAGGTCGCGTGGATCGAACCTGCCGATGGCGGTAGCGCAATAACCGGATATGGCATCACCTGCGACTCAGAATCGGGGATGGACCGCATAACCGCAGATGCATTGGGTGATGAGACATCCGTAACAATCCGTGGCGCGAAGTTTGGTGAGGAATACGCCTGCACAGTTGCTGCCTCAAACTTGTTCGGTATGAGCGCCCCATCCGCAGCAGCGTTTGCCACCGTTCGATCGCCTGTCGCTCCTGATGCACCATCGGCGCCATCTGTTTCATCTGATGTTATGGGCGAGGTCGAGGTCGCCTGGGTAGAACCACGCGACGGCGGTAGCCCAATCACGGACTACGTAGTTGTATGTGTTTCAGAAACCGGCGGAAGTCCGGTATGGACGGCCACGGCGGGTGATGAAAGTTCTGCGACAGTCGCGTCCGCGTCCTTAGACGAGGACTACACGTGCGCGGTCACGGCTGCCAACTTATACGGATCGAGCGGAGCGTCTGACCCGTCTGAAACGGTCACGGTGGAAGGCCCGCAATTCTCGGAGATCGCAGTCGACAACTCACATTCGTGTGGCGTGCAGGTAGATAAGACTGTTGCTTGTTGGGGTGCAAATGAATCGGGGCAGTCGTCTGCTCCGACCGGAGCGTTCATCTCCGTTGGTACTGGGTACATGCATTCGTGTGGTCTGAGGGTTGATGCTTCAGTTGTTTGTTGGGGCGGGAATGGCATGCAGCAGATTGCCGCGCCGTCGGGTTCGTTCTCGTCAGTCAGCGCCGGTCAATTCCATTCGTGTGGTTTGAGGGTTGATGCTTCGGTTGTTTGTTGGGGGTACAACTCATTCGGGCAGTCGTCTCCTCCGACGGGATCGTTTGCGTCCGTAACTTCAGGTGGTTACCACTCGTGCGGTCTACGTATCGATCAGTCCGTCGTTTGTTGGGGCGTCAACTCCCAAGGGCAGAGTTCTGCGCCGTCGGGATCGTTCGCGTCGGTTAGTGCTGGGGGCGTGCATTCGTGTGGTGTGAGGGTTGATGAGTCAGTTGTTTGCTGGGGTTCGAACGAATCTGGGCAGTCGTCTGCTCCTTCTGGGTCTTTTTCGGTGGTTAGCGCTGGGTACTTCCATTCATGCGGCGTGCGCGATGACCAGACGGTTGCTTGTTGGGGCGACAACGGGTCAGGACGGGCAACAGCGCGCGCTGGAGCGTTCAGCTCAGTTGCTGCGGGGAATGGTCATTCGTGTGGTATCCGGCTAGATCAGACAGTTGCTTGTTGGGGCGGTAACGGTTCAGGGCAGGCAACTTCACCTACTGGTCCGGTGAAGCCCGACGCGCCGCTCGTCGTGATGATCGCATCTTCGACGAGAGGCGAGATCACTGTTTCGTGGGTACAGCCATTCGACGGTGACAGCGCGATCACTAGCAATGAAATCGCATGTACGTCTGACACCGGAGGCCAAGCGATATCAGGCATTGCATCGGGGCTTGTGGATTCAGCGACCCTGACAGGGGCGACAGGGAATGAGCAGTACTCCTGTACTGTCATCGCAATCAATAGTGTCGGTTCGAGCGATGCATCTCATCCATCTGCGGGATTGACAGTCGAGTGGCGCACGGCGCCGGCAGCACCCTTGGCGCCCATCGTTACTAAGATTCTCGGCGAGATAACCGTCACGTGGGTTTCACCGGATGATGGCGGCAGCGCGATCACCGGCTACGGCATCGCTTGCGTATCGCCAACTGGTGGTGAAACGATTCTTGGTGAGACAACAGCGGACGCGAATGCATTTACTACCTCGGGGGCTTCGCGCGGTGAGGAGTACGCCTGCATTGTTGTAGCGACCAACCTCTTCGGGTCGAGCCAGATGTCGCCGCTTTCAAATACTGTTACGACTCCGACTGCGCCAATGACGCCCTCGGCTCTAACTGTGAGTTCACGCGAGGCTGGCAAGCTTGTTATCTCGTGGGATGCGCCTTTCGATGGCTTGAGCCCGATCATGGCATACGACGTCGACTGTGTCTCAAGCGGTAACGGGCTGGCTTTCGCAGCGACTATCGAAGGTGACGTGACATACACCACCTTCGATGATGCGTCTCCTGGAGAGCCGTACAGTTGCACTTCTTCGGCGACCAACCTATTTGGGACAAGCCCACGCTCGCTGCCTTCAGCCATCGTCGTGGTCGAATGGCGGACGGCGCCTGATGTGCCAGCTGCTCCTTCGGTATCGCCAGGAATAATGGGCCAAATCATTGCGCGTTGGGTTGCGCCTCCTGACGGTGGCAGCCCGATCACTGCTTATTCGGTCGATTGCGAGTCGCAAACGGGCGGCGTTTCGATCTGGGCTAGTACGGATGGCTCGACCGATTTAGCTGAACTTTCGGACGCCTCCTTCGGCGACGCTTATACGTGCACGATCACTGCACTCAACCGTTTCGGGGCTAGCCCGGCATCAGCAAACTCAAGCACCGTCGAAGCTCCGGGCGAGCAGTTCTCAGCCGTGAGTGATGGCCGTTACCACTCGTGTGGATTACATGTCGATGCCTCGATAATTTGTTGGGGGAACGACTCTTACGGGCAGGCGTCTGCGCTGGCGGGGTCGTTCAGATCTGTAAGCGCGGGTCACTACTACACGTGTGGGATTCGTCTCGATGCTTCGGTTGCTTGTTGGGGTGCCAACGGTTCTGGGCAGGCGTCTGCGCCGGCTGGGTCGTTCAGTTCTGTGAGCGCTGGCGGCGACCACACTTGTGGGATTCGTGTCGATGCTTCGATTACTTGTTGGGGTGCCAACGGTTACGGGCAGGCGTCTCCGCCCGCTGGTTCGTTCACTTCTGTGAGCGCTGGCGGTTACCACACCTGCGGAGTTCGCTCCGTTGGCGGCGAGATCGTGTGCTTCGGACGCAATAATTATCGACAGTCGTCTGCTCCGACAGGCTCGTTCACAACAGTGAGCGCCGGGGTGCTCCATTCGTGTGGCCTTCGCACCAATGAGTCGATCGTTTGTTGGGGCAACAACGCGCACGGTCAAGCTTCTGCGCCGTCCGGTAGTTTCAGCGTGGTCAGCGCAGGCGACTACCACTCGTGTGCGATCAAGACTTCGGTTTACGACCTTTCGCCGGTCGCTTGCTGGGGACGCAACACCGACGGGGAGACCTCTCCCGTCCCGGGTCCGTCAGATGCGAGTAACCCGGCCCAATCTTTCCTCAGCCTTAGCGCTGGCGGGTCGCACTCTTGCGCTATTCGCATGCGTGAGGACGTCGTGTGCTGGGGAGATGACGGATTCGGTCAGACGATCTTGTCTGGCGGAGCGGAAAGTCCGCATGCTTCACCGGTTCCGAGTGTCACAGCACCTACTACAGGTGGGCTAAGCGTCGCTTGGGACGAGCCTTTTGATGGTGGAAGCCCGATATTGCAGTATTCCGTAATTTGTGATCCCGCGTCGTCCGGTAGCACGTTAGCGATGACGGTTCCGGCTACTGATACTTCTGTTACAACCGCTTCTGGTTTGTCACCTGGCAGACCGTACCGCTGCAAGGTAGCTGCTGAGAACAGCGTCGGAGAAGGCCGTTACAGCGAATGGTCAACTCAGGTATCTACTGCTTTTCTTCCAGATGCGCCTGCCGCTCCAGAAGTCGCTTTGTCGTCGTCGGGCGACATCGAAGTCTCTTGGATTCCGCCTTCGGATGGTGGCAGCCCCATCACGGGTTACCGCATCACCTGTGTGTCCGATACTGGGGGAGTCGAGGTCACAGGTGAGGCGCTAGCCGAAGACGATATGTACACGGTCGTTGGGACAATTGGGGGCGAGCGTTACACCTGTGCAGTGTCGGCAAGGAACATCTTTGGCTATGGACCTAACGCCGGGCAGTCATTGTCTGTATATACGCCTTGGACTCCTAGTAGGCCGGGTATCCCAGGTGTCGAATCAGAATCTGTGGGTGTGCTAGCGGTCTCGTGGGTTGAGCCATTTGACGGCGGGAGCCCCATTACGGGTTACGCCATTGCCTGTGTGTCTGATACGGGTGGAGTAGAGGTCGCAGGCGAGGCGCCCGCTGGTGAGTCGATGATTTCGATTCCTATTGCAACTCCGGGCGAGATGTACACCTGCACAGTTTCTGCGAGAAACCAGTTCGGGACAGGTGAGGAGTCGCCGGCATCGAGTGCAGTGAGGGTCGCGGCTCTCCCGGTAGCTCCCGCCATTCCTACCGTATCGGTTGCGATCACGGGCAAGATTGTTGTTTCCTGGGCGGCACCATCCGATGGTGGGAGTCCGATTACTGGCTACTGGGTCGTTTGCTTTGGCTTAAACGGAGCGCCTCACGTCTATCGGGATGCCGCAGCTGGTGCACTGACGTTGACTGTGAGCGGAGTGCTTGTCGGGAGGCGGTATAACTGTGCCGTATACGCAGTTAACAGGTTCGGATGGGGTCCGCGTTCGGTAACAGCGGATACGGTCACTATCCGTCCGACTTACTACTCCACTGTGAGTTCTGGAGAAAACGGTTCGTGCGGTATTACCACTAGTCAGTCGATCTCATGTTGGGGAAGCGGGCTAGGCACAGCGCCAGTTGGTGAATTTTCTGAGGTGAGCAGGGGCACGAACCATGCTTGCGGTCTACGGGCAGATGGCTCGATTGCGTGTTGGGGCTATGACGTATACGGAGTGTTGACGAATGTCCCGAGTGGTGAGTTTTCTGCCGTGTCGGCTGGCGGAGAACGGTCCTGTGTACTTCGATCAGATGGCACTATTACGTGTTGGGGACGAGACTATGACCCACAGTTGACGAATGCGCCAGTTGGTGAGTTTTCTGCTGTGAGCACGGGTGAGCGCCAGTCATGTGGACTTCGGGTAGCTGGCACGATTGTGTGTTGGGGCGACGAGTACAACGCGGCACGGTTGATAGCTCCAGCTGGTTCGTATTCTGCTGTGTCCGTTGGTGCTGACCATGCATGTGCTGTCACTTCGTCAGATTCGACAATCGCCTGCTGGGGCAACAACGGATCCGGTCAGGCGAGTCCACCACCGGGTTCATTCAGCTCAGTGAGTGTTGGCGGCTATCACTCCTGTGGATTGCGAGTTGACGACACCATCGCATGTTGGGGGTCGAACCTCGATGCGAAGGTCTCTCCGGTTCCATCCGGTTCGTTTACCTCGCTAGATGCTGGCCCTAGTTATACATGCGGTATCCGAACGGCGGACCAGGCAATGGCATGCTGGGGCAAGAGCAGTTCCTACGGGCGGACGACTTCGCCAACTGGCCCGCAACCCCCAGACGCCCCCGGAACCCCGGATATCTCCTCGGAAGTCATGGGCGAGATTGTTGTCTCGTGGACTGCACCGTTCGCGTGGGGGAGTCCGATTACGGGCTACGACGTTGCGTGCATATCAAGCACTGGTGGTGTGCCGGTGTCGGCAGCTACCTCGGCTAGTGCTCTTTCTGTCACCATCGATGCACCGATGGAAGAGGTATACACCTGCACCGTTGCAGCTTCGAACTCCCATGGAAAGAGTGCGGCATCGGTCGCTTCCGCCACGGTAGATGTACGCGGCTTGCAGTTCAACGGCGTTAGTACCCGCGACGGGCAGTCGTGTGGCTTGCGTGTGGATCAGACGATTGGTTGTTGGGGCGCAACATATGGTTATCCGCCCGACGGTTCGTATGATTCGGTGAGCGTGGCCGGTATCCGCGCATGTGGTTTGCGGGTGGATCAGACAATCGCTTGTTGGGGTTACGTTGGTATACCGCAGTTCCCAAATGCGCCGTCTGGTTCGTTTTCTTCGGTGAGTGTTGGGGACTCCAGCGCGTGTGGTTTGCGGGTAGATCAGACGATTGCTTGTTGGGGCGATAACACCTATGGGCAGTTGTCTGCGCCATCGGGCTCGTTCTCCGCAGTGAGTACGGGAGGCTGGCATTCTTGCGGTATTCGTTTCTCGGATTCGGCCGTGGTTTGTTGGGGCGCTGACAGCGCTGGGAGGACAACCGCGCCAGGGGGCGCTTTCTCTGCGGTGAGTGCCGGGAGGTCCGCGTCGTGTGGCTTGCGGGTGGATCAAGCGATTATTTGTTGGGGCACCGATGATTACGGGCAGTTGACCGCGCCAGCGGGTTCGTACAGCGCGGTGAGTGTCGGTGGGTTCCACGCCTGTGGTTTGCGTCTAGATCAGACAATCGTTTGTTGGGGCCGGGATGACAACGGGCAGTTGTCTGTGCCATCGGGGTCGTTTAGCGCACTTAGCGCCGGTACATCTAATGCGTGTGCCGTTCGTTCGTCGGACAAGTCGGTTGTATGTTGGGGCTCGAACGTCTACGGCGAGTCCACTTCACCTAGTCGCCCGACTGCGCCGGACGCGCCTGCTGCTCCGACCATCAATTCGTCAATTACAGGACAGATTCAGGTCTTTTGGGAGGCTCCTGTTTACAACGGCGGGAGTCCGATTACTGAGTACCGGGTCAGTTGCTCTTCGTCGAGCGGTGGACGATCGGGTGCGATGACCTTTGCTGGCAACACTTTTGTGGGGATAGTCACGGATTTGTCACTCGCAGAGCAATACGAGTGTGTCGTAACAGCACACAACATGTTTGGCGATAGCGCCACTTCACCGCTGTCAAACACCGTTATTGTGACTGGCCCACAGTATGTGAGAATTAGTGCAGGTCACTCGTACTCCTGTGCGATTCGCGGAGATAACAAGGTCGTTTGTTGGGGCTTCAACAGCAACGGCCTATCGACTCCGCCGTCCGGTTTATTCTCTGCGGTGAGTGCTGGGATGTCGCATGCTTGCGGTTTGCGAGTAGATCAGACAATCGCGTGTTGGGGCCTAGACGAAAATGGCCGAGCGACTCCACCGTCCGGATTGTTTTCTGCGGTGAGTGCCGGTGCCTTCCATACGTGTGCTCTACGCGTGGATCAGCAAATCGTTTGTTGGGGTGCCAACGAAGCTGGGGCGGCAACTGCGCCTTCCGGCACTTTTTCAGCTGTGAGTGCTGGCTACTACCATACGTGTGCTCTACGCGTGGATCAGCAAATCGTTTGTTGGGGACGCAACAGTAGGTTGCAGGTTTCCGCGTTAGCTAGCGAGTCTGTCGCGGTCCGAACGGGTTCATTCTTAGCTGTCAGCGTTGGGGCATTTCATTCGTGTGGTCTATCTGTAGCGCAGAAGATTGTGTGTTGGGGCGAAAACCTATATGGGCAGTCGGCCGTAACGACAGGCGACTACTCTGCGGTTAGCGCCGGTGGCATGCATACGTGTGGTATTCGCGTAGACGACACGCTCGCATGCTGGGGCGACAATGCTTTTGATCAGTCGCAGTCAGTGCCGCTGGGCTCGTTCCTTGCGGTGAGCAGCGGCGCAATGCATTCATGTGGCGTGCGTTGGGACCAGACGATCGCGTGCTGGGGACGCAACCGTGCTGGGGAGACGGTTTCTCCGACCGGTGCGGAAGTCCCAGACGCGATGGCGGCTCCGGTTATCGCTTCAGTAGTGCGAGGCGAGCTAGTCGTCGAGTGGCATAAGCCCTTCGACGGTGGTAGCGAAATAACGGGTTACCTAGTCAAGTGTTATGCATCTGACGGGAATCCAATTCCGGAGGTACTCGTAGATAGCACCGTGAGATCGTTCACGGCTACGGCAATCGCGGGCGGCCTGATCACGCAATGTGCTGTGCGCGCAAAGAACCTTGTAGGTACAGGCCCTTACGCTCCCCTCAGTCTGTCGAATGCAGTTACGGTTGAGTGGCGTACCGTTCCAGACAAACCGAGTACTCCTGCTGTCTGGTCTTACGTGGCAGGCGAGGTGTCGGTGAGTTGGGTTACGCCGGACACCGGTGGAAGCCCGATTACTGGTTACGCAATTACCTGTGAATCGTCTACTGGTGGCCAGCGGCTAGTTGCAACTGCTACAGCAAGCGCAGAATCAACAACAATCATCGGAGCGCCGACTTCGCAGGTATATATGTGTCAAGTCAAAGCAACGAACGTTATGGGTACAAGTCCAGCTTCAGATTGGTCGAGTGCCGTCACGGTCGAATGGCTGTCGGCTCCGAGTCCTCCCCTGCCGCCGAGCGTTTCGTCAGAAAATATGGGCGAGCTCAAAGTCTCTTGGTTTCCGCCAGTTGCGAACGGCAGCTCCGGTTTCCAGACCGGTGGCGGCCCTATTGCGGGTTACATAGTCAAGTGTGACTCGACCACCAAAGGTGCGCCGGTTACAGAAACCGTGGTGCCAAGCAATCAGCTTTCGGTCGATTTCTACTCTTTACCGTTTCGCAGCATTTATCGGTGCCGCGTTGCGGCATTCAACGAAAGGTTCACGGGTCCGTTTTCGCAATATTATCGGGCTGCCTCCATCGTCACCGAGCAGTTCAGTCAAATAGACAGCGGCACGGACGGGCAGTTCTGTGGGTTGCGCGTGGATTCGACGATTAGGTGTTGGTACAGCACCAGCGCTCTGCAGAACGCCCTCAGGTACCCCGGAGTGAGAGAGTGGTTCGATAATTATTCCCCACCTGGTTACTTCACGTCAGTAACTGTAGGCGGGACCCACGCGTGTGGCCTTCGTTCTGACCAAACAATCACGTGTTGGGGTAACAACTTATATGGGCAGTCGAACACATATGCGGGCCAATTTATTTCAGTGAGCGCCGGCGATGAGCACACTTGTGCTGTGAAGGTGGATTGGAAGGTTGTGTGCTGGGGATCGAACAGCCGCGGCCAGCTAGGGGATTTGCCAGTCCTTGACTACCTGAGTGTGACAGCTGGCGCGTCCCACACTTGTGCCACGCGCCGTATGGACCGAGCGACCATCTGTTGGGGCACGATCGACGACATCGAGGCAATGAATCCTTATGGTGACTATCGCAATATAACTGCGGATACGAAGGGGGGGTGTGGTATCTCAAGCGACGGTAATGCAGCGTGTTGGCATTACGGGATCACAACCGTGTTGATTGACCCCAGTGATCCGAACGTCAATGCAGCAATCGGGATCGGAGTAGCAGTCGTCTGCGGGGCCCACTTGGTGATCGAAATCGGTTGTATTTTATACGAAGCGTACTATGGGCCTATTTATACGCCAGAGGAACCTTATTACTTGGACGTGATAGTTCGATACGGGTACGCAAAGCTGTATTCCACTAGTGAGTTCACGAAAGTGAGTGTCATGGGTGGCAAGGCTTGTGCTGTGGACCGGACCAAAACCATAACTTGTTGGAAACACGAAATTACGCGTAACGGCGGAGCGCTCACGACGCAGGTTGGTCTGTTCTCTGACGTCAGCGTTGGGACCCGGGAAGCATGTGCGATTAGAGAGTCTGATAAGCAGCTCTCTTGTTGGATACCTTGAAACGAACACATTTGCGTATCAATCTTTGAGGCGCGTGCACGGGCTCGCGGTCGGCGTGCGCGCCTGGGGTTCTGCGCTCACCTCGATGCGGTACAGAATTGATATCGCTCATCGCTGACTAACCGACTTACGAATCGGGTAATTGAACGCGTTAGTCGCGTTGGCCTTTCATTGCTCTGTCTGTCTCGCGTTTTGAGTCACGCTCCGCGATGCTCTGGCGCTTGTCGTAGTGGTGCTTGCCCCGGGCAACCGCGATCTCTACCTTGACCCGACCCTCTTTGAAGTAGATGCGTAGCGGCACAAGCGTGCTGCCTTTAGTTTCCGTGTCGCGCTGGATCTTTGCGATCTCGTTGTGGTGCAACAAGAGTTTGCGTTTCCTAACAGGATCAACCTCGCCACGGCTGAACTTGTATGGGCTGATATGCAAGCCCATCAGCCACACCTCGCCACCGTCGATGCGCGCATAAGAGTCCTGCAAGTTCGCGAGACCCTCGCGGATTGATTTCACTTCGCAGCCGACTAGCACGAGGCCGCACTCGTAGACCTCGTCGATGAAGTACTCGAAGCGGGCGCGACGATTGGAGATAACAGTTGCGTCGCCGCGGCGCGATGGTGTGCTCACACCACATTGTTACCCAACGAAGCGACTTTCGCTGAAGTCTCTAGATCGTCCCTTCGAGAACCTTGTGCACAAGGCCACCGGTTCCCCATTTGCTCTGTCCAATCGCCGTGGCCACAGCCTTGGCGTCGTTGCCTCTTGCGAGTGCTGCGAGAATTCCTTCGTAGAGACCATTGTGGAGTGTCTCGACGGTCTCTTGCATGCCTGATTCGTAGCTGGTGTAGTTCTTGACTCCGACGCTGTTGAAGTTCGTAGCACCTGGACTCTCGCGTGTTGTAGCGAGAGGATTGAAATCGGCCGTGCTTCCCTCGGCTGTCTGCCACGCTACGACGGCACGCAGGTTTTCACGCGTTTTTGGCAGTCCGAGACGGCCGAGCAGATCGATCGCCCAGGCAGACTTGTCCGGGTTCTTCGCGGCGATGTCCGACAGCTCCGTAGGCAGTGCATCGACCGGCCAAGCGCCCCCGAACGGGCTAGTTCCCTTTGCTGATTCGAGCGATCTTGCGAAGTCGCCGCCACCAGAACCGAGTGCTGCTGGACCCCCGCCGAAGCGAGCCGCGATCTGTTCAATTCTCGCAATTCGAGCCTGGACGCCTGCGACAGCACCGGCAGCGTTTGAGCCGCTTAGACCAGCCATTCATCTCTTATCGGCGGGCTTGCAGTGTTCGCTAGGGTCACCCCAACGATCAGTTCTACAAGCCAGGGGACTACCAATGTCTGCGATCAAAGGTTCAATTCTCGGCCACCCGGTCTTGCGCAAAGAAGACCCAGGAATACTCAACGGCAGCACCGAATACTTCGATGATCTAGCTGTAGAGAACATGGCGCACATCGTTTTTGTGCGCTCGACGGTCGCTCATGGGTTGCTCGGCGATGTCGATATTTCCGAGGCAGAACAGATGCCAGGCGTGATCGCCGTCTATTCAGCAGACAACCTCGAACTAGCGGACCACCACGGCTTCATCATGTTGCCTCCAACCGCCAATCGCCCCCCGCTAGCTAAAGGCAAAGTGCGATTTGTTGGCGACATCGTCGCAGCCGTCGTAGCCGAGACACGTACACAAGCGGTCGACGCGAGCGAGGCTGTGATCGTCGACTACGACCCACTAGACGCCGTAACCGATCTCGATGCGGCAGTCGCTCCTGGCGCGCCACAACTTCACGAAGGCGTCGAAGGCAACGTCATTTACCAAGCAGCCGACATGGGGATGGGCGCGCCAATCGAAGGGCTAATGGACGATGCCGACGTAGTGCTCTCTGGGCGTTTCCATAACCAACGACTTGCGGGTGTGCCCATGGAATGCAACGGCATTGTCGCAATACCGGTCGACGGTGGCGGGATCAGCGTCTGGATTCCAACTCAGGCGCCCAACAGCGTGCATGGAGAACTCAGCGCATCACTAGGACTCGACCCATCGATCGTTCGAGTGCGAGCTGCAGCTGTCGGTGGAGGTTTCGGATCAAAGGCAGCAGCCGCTGTTGAGTTCGTGATCACGTCTACCGCAGCACTGAAGCTCGGTCGGCCGGTCAAGTGGACAGAGACTCGCTCAGAAAACATGGTCGCGATGGTTCAAGGTCGAGGCCAGGTGCAGTACGTCGATCTCGGCGTGAAGCAAGACGGCACGATCACTGCTCTGCGTGTCAACCTGCTCGCCGAAACTGGCGCATACCCAGCTGTTGGTGCGTTCTTGCCGTTCTTCACTCAGACGATGTCAGGTGGTGTCTATGTGATACCGAAACTTGAGTTCAATTGGAAGTCGGTAGTAACTAACACAACACCGATCGCCGCGTACCGCGGTGCTGGCCGGCCCGAGGCCACACAACTTCTTGAGCGCATTCTCGACATGGCAGCAGATGAACTCGGGATTGACCCTGCAGAAATCCGTCGCAAGAATCTGTTGCCGAAGTTTGAGGCACCTGGCATCGGTGCGTCGAGCGGCCTCACCATGTACGACACAGGCGACTACGAGATGGCGTTAGACGCTGCGCTTGATGCGGCCGGCTACAAGGCGTTGCTCGCAGACCAAAAAGGACGGCGCGACCGTGGCGACAGCGTGCAGCTAGGTATCGGCATCGGTACTTATGTTGAGATCACTGCGCCGATGGGCTTGCACGCAGAGTGGGGTGCGGTCGAGGTCCAAGACGACGGCTCCGTCAAAGCCTTCGTAGGTACAGCAGCGCACGGCCAGGGCCACGAAACAGCGTTCGCGATGATCGTGTCCGAACTAATGGGCGTTCCAATGGACAAGGTCACACTTATCCAGTCAGACACCGATCAGATTCCTAAAGGCGCAGGCACTATGGGAAGCCGTTCCTTGCAGACCGGCGGTGTCGCGATTTACCGCAGCAGCGAAGCAGTAGTGGACGTTGCTAAGCAACTCGCCGCGAACTTGCTTGAGGCCGCAGCAGCAGACATCGTTGTCGGCGACGGTGGTCTACAAGTCGCTGGAGTGCCAGCACGACTTGTGTCGTGGGCGCAACTCGCTTCCGCTGCCAAAGACCCTGCAACCAATGCTGGCATCGAAGGACTCGAAAATGGTTTGCGTGCCGAAATTGATTTCGACGCTGGTTCGTCGAGTTTCCCGTTTGGTACTCATGTCGCGGTTGTCGAAGTTGACACAGAGACCGGTCGCGTGGAACTCCTGCGCCACATCGCGGTCGATGACTGTGGACGGATCATGAACCCACTGCTCGTGCGCGGTCAGCAACATGGAGGCATCGCACAAGGGATAGCGCAAGCGCTCTATGAGGCAGTGCAATACGACTCCGATGGCAACCCGGTCACGGCAAACCTCATGGACTACGCGATTGCGAGTGCTGCAGAGTTTCCGAGTTTTGAGGCAACGAACACAGAGACTCCAACACACCTCAATCCGCTCGGCGCAAAGGGCATCGGCGAGAGCGGAACTATTGGTTCAACGCCAGCAGTGCACAATGCTGTAATCGATGCGCTTAGCCATCTCGGCATCAAGCACATCGACATGCCGCTGACAGCGAATCGTGTCTGGTCAGCGCTCCAGAGCGTGTAACAAACAAAATTGCTATGGGAAGCCTGCGTCTGACTCAACTGCAATACCGGACGATTATCGGGCATTGTTACGACCAACTTCCCGACGAGGGTTGCGGCTTGTTGATAGGGCCGATGGCGGGAAGCACTCCAACAGGAGTCGTCACAGAGGCACGGCCCTGCCGTAATGCGGACGCATCGGCCGTTACCTACACAGTCGAACCGAAGGACATGCTCGTAGCCATGCGTGCTGCAGAAGCCGCCGGCAATGAAATCATCGGTGTCTGGCACTCACACACCCACACGGTGCCGTACCCAAGCCCTACCGATGTGCGCCAAGCCGTTGATCCTGTTTGGTTCTATCCAATCGTGTCGTTCCGCGAGGGCGAACCAACGATTCGTGCATACAGAATCATCGACGGCGAGATCTCGGAAGTTCAAGTCGAGGTCATGACCTAGGAACAATTGCCGACTAAATAGGTCGGAGTTCTAGGCTTGGGAATATGGCGATAGAAATCAAGCTCCCGACGGTGCTTCGCGCCCACGCTGACGGTCAATCGAGCGTCACGGTCGAGGGTGAGACAGTCGGTGCCATTTTCAGCGACCTCGTCGAACGCTTCCCTGGCTTGCGCACCAACTTGCTTGCCGCCGATGGCGGTTTGCACAAGTTCGTCAACGTCTATTTGAACGATGACGACATTCGTTACCTTGAACAGCTGAACACCGCGGTTACAAATGGCGACGAGATCACGATCTTGCCTGCGGTCGCTGGCGGCGCATGAGTCGGTTCGACTCTGTCGCTGACCTGATCGGCAACACCCCACTCGTCGCGATACACGCGCTCTCCCCGAACCCGAACGTCAAGATTTGGGCGAAGCTCGAAGGCCAGAATCCTGGTGGCTCGAGTAAGGACCGCATCGCCAAGAAAATGCTCGACTTGGCCGAGCAAGATGGCATGCTCACCCGCGGTAGCGGGCAAACAATTCTCGAACCGAGTTCTGGCAACACCGGTATCGGCCTTGCACTAATCGCAAAATTGCGTGGCTACCGATTACGAGTTGTGTTACCAGAAAATGTTTCGATCGAGCGTCGCCAACTGCTCGAAATTTTCGGCGCGGAGGTCGTGTCGTCACCCGGCGAAGAAGGCAGCAACGGCGCAATCCGTCGTGCTGAAGCCATCGCAGCCGATGACCCGAGTCTCGTCATGTTGTTCCAGTACGGCAACCCGGCCAATCCGCTCGCGCACTATGAGGGCACTGGCCCAGAGATTCTTCGTGACTGCTCAGAGATAGATGTGTTTTGCGCAGGTCTTGGTACTAGTGGCACGCTCATGGGCGTTGGGCGTTATCTAAAAGAGAACAAGCCCGATGTGAAGATCTTGGCGGTTGAGCCACCCGCAGGCGAACTCGTACAGGGGTTGCGCAACCTCGAGGATGGCTTTGTGCCACCGATATTTGACCCGGCGTTTCTAGATCGCAAGACAATCGTGCGACCTCGCGAATCCGTTGAGTGGACTCGCAGATTGCTTAGCGAGTGTGGAGTCTTCGCTGGAATCTCATCTGGTGCGGCGGTCGCTGGCGCTGTCAAACATGCACAGACAATTGACGCTGGCAACATCGTGGTTCTTTTGCCAGACGGCGGCTGGAAGTACTTGTCCTCTGGCGCATGGACTGACGAACTCGACGTTGTCGTCGACCGCGCAACACGTATCAACTACTGGTAGGTCGGCAGTCTTGAACGACATTGCGGCAGCAGTAAGCGTGTTACGAAACTCGCAGTTGGTCGCGTTTCCAACCGAGACTGTTTACGGCCTCGGTGCCGACGCTGCATCAGAGGTTGCGCTCGCAAACCTTTACCGCGTGAAGGGCCGTCCGCTAGATCATCCTGTCATCGTGCATATCGCGGACGCATCGCAGCTTGATGTGCTTGGTGTCGGCGTTCCAGAAACGGCGAGAGCGTTAGCCACCGCATTTTGGCCAGGACCGCTAACGCTTGTTGTGCAGCGCAACCGTTCGAAGGTGAGCGACGGTGCCACCGGCGGGCGCGACACCGTTGGTTTACGAGTCCCACGCCATCCGCTCGCTCTCGAATTGCTCACAAATTTTGGTGGCGGTGTCGCTGCGCCGAGCGCGAATCGTTTCGGCAAAGTGAGCCCGACCACTGCAGCGCATGTCCGTGCAGACCTCGGTGACGATGTCGAAGTAGTTCTCGACGGCGGACCTTGTATCGTCGGCGTTGAGAGCACGATCGTCGACTGTTCACGCGGCGATGAGGTCAGAATCTTGCGGGTCGGCGATGTCGGTATCGACCAAGTAGCGGCAATCATCGGGACGACTCCGATACTTGCAACGACTGGTGAGATCAGCGCGCCGGGAACTTTGGCTTCGCACTACACACCAGATGCTCAAGTAGAGATTGTCGATGCGCGTGAACTTGCTCCGGCGGTCGAACGGCACCAGCAAATGAACGAAGAGGTGCGTGTCGGGGTGTTGGCGCTCGCAGATGTTTTGATCAACGTGACCGGTGTCACAGTCTTGGAATCTCCGGAGACAGTCGTTGAGTTCGCGCAAGTTTTGTACGCGCGACTTCGCGAAGCTGACGACAAGCACCTCGATTTGCTTCTCGTAGTGCCGCCACCTGCTGGCGGCATTGGCAACGCAGTCAGGGATCGTCTTTCACGCGCTGCTCGGTAAACTGCTGGTCCGATGCAAGCAGATAAGAACGCCGTAGGCGACCCTCGCCCGATAGGAGTTTTCGACTCTGGAGTAGGCGGACTCACGGTGATGCGTTCGCTCATCGATCTCCTGCCCAATGAGTCCTTCATTTATTTCGGCGACACAGCACGTACGCCTTATGGCCCGAAACCAGCAGCAGATGTGCTCAAGTTCTCGATCCAAATCAGCGAACTACTCGCAGAACGCGACGTAAAAGTTCTGGTCGACGCATGTAACACATCTACGGCCGTCGCACTCGAAGCGTTGACCGAAAGACTGAACACTCCAATCGTTGGAGTGATCGAGCCAGGAATTCGCGCAGCACGCGAAGCCACACGATCTGGTCGTGTCGGAGTGATCGGAACGGTCGGCACGATCGAGAGCGGCGCATATGAACGAACTGCAGCCGTAGTCGCGCCCGAAATCGCGTTGATTGGTGCGGCATGCCCAGGGTTCGTTGAGTTCGTAGAGGCTGGCGACATCGATTCGCACCAGGTGCATGTACTTGCACAGCGACTCCTAGCTCCGGTGATTGAAGCAGAGGTCGACACGCTTGTCCTTGGCTGCACGCATTACCCGATGCTTGCGCGCACGATATCCGACGTAATGGGTCCTGATGTTGTACTAGTTTCGAGCGCAGACGAGACGGCTTTTAGCGTGTCTTTAATGTTGGCTGCCGACGACATCCATGCGAGCAAGAACTCAGCAGCGACCCATGAATTCCTGACTAGCGGGAATACCGCAACGTTCGCGGAACTCGGGTCACGTTTCCTCGGGCCCGAGGTCGAGCAGGTCAAGGGCTGGTCCTGGTGATTTCGCTCACGACACTTGGTTGTTCAGGCTCGTATGCGTCGCCCGCAGGTGGCGCGTGTAGTGGCTATCTGGTCAGAGCCGGTGACGCCAACATCTGGATGGATTGTGGCAACGGCACATTTGCTGCTCTGCAAAGACACATCAACGTCGCCGACCTCGATGCCGTCGTTATCACGCACACTCACCCAGACCACTGCGTCGACGTCTATGGGCTACACGTGTTCAACAAGTACGCGATCGGCCGCGAGGGACTTGCGGTACTCGCCCCGAAAGGAGCGAGAGAACAGCTAGGCGCGCTCATCTCGGGTGGCTGGGGTGACGTCTTTGATTGGAACACGGTCGCAGATGGCGACACGACAAAGGTTGCGCAAGCGTCTCTGAGTTTTTCTAGAACCGATCATCCAGGCGAGACGCTTGCAGCAGAGGTAGCAACGGCTGACAAGCGGCTCATCTATACAGCAGATACCGGTCCTAAGTGGTCGCCTGAGGTGTTCGGCGCGGGCGCAGACCTATTGCTCTCGGAAGCCACATACTTGCATAACGATGTGCGCGCGCCAATCCATCTGTCGGCAAGACAAGCAGGAGAACTCGCGAGCAACGCCGGAGCGAAGCGTTTGGTTCTGACTCATCTTTGGCCAACGGTCGACCCTGTAGCCTCCGCCGCCGAAGGATCCGAAGCTTTTGGTTCCGTAGTCTCATTAGCTGCGCCTGGCGCAACATTGCATATCTGAAAGGCGCAACTTGTATCGAAGAATTAGCGGACGCGAATCAAACGAATTACGGCAGGTCACGTTTACGCGCGACTACACAGAGATGGCCGAAGGTTCTGTCCTTGTCGAGTTCGGACGCACCAGAGTTTTGTGCACGGCATCCATCGAGACCAAGGTTCCACCGTGGTTGCGTGGCAAAGGCCAAGGTTGGGTCACAGCCGAGTACTCGATGCTGCCTGGTTCTAGCCCGGAGCGGGTCGGTCGCGAAGCAGCGAAAGGCAAACAGTCTGGGCGCACGCAAGAGATCCAGCGTCTGATTGGCCGGAGTTTGCGTGCCGTAACCGACCTGAAAGCAGTCGGAGAGACGCAGATCACGGTCGACTGCGATGTTTTGCAGGCAGACGGCGGTACGCGCACCGCATCAATCTGTGGGGGCTGGATCGCGCTACACGATGCGTGTTCGCGAGCGATCGGGCATGGCCTCATGAAGTCTCATCCAGTCACCGAAGCGTGCGCCGCGATCTCAGTAGGGATTCACGATGGTGTCCCGATGCTCGATCTTGAATACGCAGAAGACTCAACTGCAGAAGTCGACATGAATGTCGTCATGACACAAGCCGGTCGGTTCGTAGAGGTCCAAGGAACAGCAGAAGGTGTCGCGTTTTCACGTGTCGAACTTGATTCCCTGTTGGGTCTCGCTGAATCTGGGATTGCTGAGATCATCGCAGCACAACTCGAACTGGTTTCGGTGCCGCCTCCTGCACGTCGATGAACCGATCGTTCGTTATCGCAACAGGAAACCTCCACAAGGCAGAAGAAATCGCCGAGATATTTTCGGGCCGAACGGGCGCTGCGATTGAGGTATCAGCGATCACCGCACTAGATGGCGGTCTAGTCGCATATCTATGCTCGGAGCCGGCAACGACTGCATCGGCGCTAGCGGCGATCGACCTTCCTCGTCACGCACCAGACGTAGAGGAAACCGGTGCGACGCTGGCGGAGAATGCGCGAATCAAAGCCGTCGGCGTAGCGCGAGCTCTCGGCGTGACAGCGATCGCAGATGACACTGGTCTAGAAGTCGACGCTCTCGGCGGGTTACCAGGTGTGCATTCGGCTCGTTACGCAGGCCCTAACGCTACCTACGAGCAGAATTGCGAGAAATTGCTAGCAGAGATGACGGAGCGCAAGCGCGCGTCTCGAACGGCGCGTTTTGTTACCGTTGCACTCAGCTTCGATCCAACGACCGGCGCGGAGATAGTCGCGACTGGCAAGGTCGAAGGCACGATTCTGGATTCGGCGCGTGGCACCAACGGGTTCGGTTACGACCCTCTATTTGCGCCAGCTGGGGGAGGCGGCCGCACATTCGCCGAAATGTCGATGCAGGAGAAACAGGCGGTCAGTCATAGAGCAAGAGCGTTTGAAGCGCTAGCAAATATCTTTGTTTGAGAATTCAGCAACGAGGGGGAGAAAATTCGTGCCTGTAGATCCGCAAGTCCAGATGTTGCTCGATCTAATGGCTGGTGCTGGCCAGGCCCCGATATCTGAAGCCACGCTTACAGCGACCCGCGAGAGTTTCCCTGTGTTGGTGGCGATGACTGCAGGTCCTGGGCCAGACAATGTAAGTGTCGAAGATCGCTCGATACCCGGACCGCACGGCGATATCGCGTTGCGTATTTACATTCCAGAGACCGCTGATGAATCCCGTGGCGTCGTGGTGTTCATCCATGGCGGAGGCTGGACTATTGGAACAGCTGCGGGCTATGACCCGATCGCCAAGATGGTCGCGAACGATGCAGATGTAGTCGTCGTCTCAGTTGACTACAGGCTAAGTCCTGAGCACCCTTTCCCTGTTCCTTACGACGAGTGTTGGGCAGCTTTACAATGGGTAGTAGCGAACGGCGCAGAACTAGGAGCCGATGCGACGCGAGTCGCTGTCATGGGCGATAGCGCTGGTGGAAATCTTTCTGCCGTCATGGCTAACCGCGCATCTGCTAATGGTGGCCCGAATATCGCCGTGCAGGTCTTGATCTACCCTGCGACAGACGCAAACTTTGACACGCGTTCCTATGTCGATAACGCCGTTGGATATTTCTTAGAACGCGAGACAATGCAATTTTTTTGGAACTGCTACACGCGCAGCGGTGCCGACCCGCTCGACCCGCGGCTTTCTCCACTTCGCGAAGAGTCCCTCTGCGGGGTTGCTCCCGCACTTGTCATTACGGCGGAGTTCGATCCGCTCAGAGACGAAGGCGAGGCCTACGCCGAGGCGCTCCGGACCGCAGGCGTCGAGGTCGAGCACACGAGATACGAAGGCATGATCCACGGCTTCGCGATGATGCCAGCGGCTGTTGGCGCCGGGGCGACAGCACTCGCCCAGGCGACCAAAGCGATACGGACGGCGTTCGGTAAAGTCTGAGATCGCATGGCCGTCATCGATATCGCAGGGTTTGTCGCCGACCTCAAAGACCACGCGCTCGAGCACGGCTTTCACGTACACGACGAGCGACACTTCGTTGAGAGCTACTCGCTACGCCAGACATTTGAGGTTGATGTCCACCCGGAGGAAGGCTGCGAGGGTCCAGTCGATTTGTATCTTGCGTTAGAAGTAGATCCACGGGTTCTGCTTGGGTTCGAAGATGCCGTAGTTGCCCTCCCAGAGGACGAAGACCCACAAGACGCGTTCTTTTTTCCGCTCAACTTCACCTGGGCGCTGCCACCCCTTGCTCACGGACCCGACCTATTGGTCCTAGCCACAGAGCTAGCTGGGATCGGCGGAGTTGATCTTCCGCTCGAACTCAGCGCCATTGACTCTTTCCCGAGCGCCACAGACGCACCCGAGCGTTCGTTGCGGATCGTGGCGCACCAAAGGGTGTCGCTGCTCAAGATCAGGGTCGGCGAAGAGGTCCCGTGTGAGACCCTTGACCGCTGCCTAGTTGTTAGTCGATACCTCCTAGACCAAGCAGAGCGTTGGCTTTAGTAGATAATTTGTCAAAGTTTTTCTTTACGTTTCGTCCGCTAACGACGATAATGGGTGAGCGGAGGAGGGCGAATTGGATACCCGACAATTACTCGACGAGATGCGCCGTCTACCGGTGCAACATTCTGTGGTCATGCGCGTCCTTGGCGTGCTCGACGACCCGAATCGTTCGGCATGCGACATCGCGCACTCGTTGGCTGTTGACCCTGCGTTATGTGTGCGGGTCCTGCACCTAGCTAATTCGCCGTTCTTCGGCCTATCTGGCAAGGTCGGCAACGTGGAGCACGCGGCTGTGTGCCTTGGAACCTCGGTGATCCGCTCTATGGT
>SXGU01293186.1_pt1 | contig 33545 bp, 21 predicted proteins | sample 3174531 | NCBI WGS metagenome assembly SXGU01 (sample SAMN11356863, study PRJNA531348) | freshwater metagenome | isolation source: freshwater sample F1-140 | place: China: Fuxian Lake, Yuxi | collected 2017-12-25 | reverse complement strand
CCCACGCCCACGCCCCTGATTGGGAGGCGCTTCGCTTGGCCCACCCCCACGCCCCTGATTGGGAGGCGCTTCGCTTGGCCCACCCCCACGCCCCTGATTGGGAGGCGCTTCGCTTGGCCCACGCCCCTGATTGGGAGGCGCTTCGCTATCCATCGAGTTGCTGCTTGAGAAGTTCGTTCACGAGGCCCGGGTTGCCTTTCCCGCGCGTTGCCTTCATAACTGACCCGACAAGGAAACCCATAGCGGTCGCCTTCCCGGCGCGGTAATCGGCCACGGCCTTGGGGTTGGATGCGATGGCGTCGGCCACGGCGGTGGTTAGCGCGTCGGTGTCCGAGACCTGCCCGAGGCCCCGTTGCTGCACGATCTCGCGGGGCATCGACCCCGTGCTGACCGCCTCCTCAAGGACTTCGGGCGCAGTACGCACACTGATCGTACCCGTGTCCAACAGTTTGATGAGGTCCGCAAGGTGCGCAGGGGTGAGGAGGATCTGGCCGATCTCGGCGCCGGTGGTGCCCAGGATGCGAAGGACATCGCGGGTGATCCAGTTCGCGGCGGCTCGGGCGTTGCCGGAAAGGTGCGCGGTCTGTTCGAAGTACTCGGCGAGCGCGCGTGTCTGTGTCAGGGTATCTGCGATGTCATCGGTCATTCCATATGCGTCGGCGAAGCGATGGCGCTTGGCGTCGGGTAGTTCCGGTAGTAGAGACCGCAACCGTTCCACTTCGGCCGCTGGTGTGACGATCGGCGGAAGGTCGGGTTCGTGGAAGTAGCGATAATCATGTGCCGCTTCCTTGCTTCGCTGGGTCACCGTGATGGCCCGGTCGTCAACCCAGCCCCGCGTCTCTTGGACGATCCGGCCGCCCGCATTGAGGATGTCGCGTTGGCGTACGATCTCGAACTCAATGGCCCGGACAACGGACCGGAACGAGTTCATGTTCTTGACTTCGACCTTGGCACCGTATTCGGCCTGGCCCCACGGACGCAGTGAGACATTCGCGTCACAACGGAACGCACCCTCGTCCATGTTGGCGGTGGAGACGCCGAGATAGCGGAGGATCTGGCGCAGGGCGCGCAGGTACGAACCGGCTTCGTCGGCGGTGCGGAGGTCAGGATCGCCGACGATCTCCATGAGCGGAACGCCGGCACGGTTGACATCCATGAGGGAGTACGTCTCGCCGCTGATGTCGCGCACGTGCTTGAGGGTTGCGGTGTCTTCCTCGAGATGGACCCGTGTGATTCCGGCGCGACGCATCTGCCCGGGGTTGGCCGGATCATCGAACTCGAGCCAACCGGCTTGCGAGAAGGGCAGGTCGAACTGGCTGATCTGGTAGCCCTTCATGAGGTCGGGGTAGTTGTAGTTCTTGCGGTCGAACTTGCTGAATTCCGGGATATCGCAGTTCAAGGCCAGGGCGGTGATGATTGTTGCCTCGACGGCGGTACGGTTCATCACGGGCAGCGAACCTGGCATTCCAAGGCACACCGGGCAGACCAAGGTGTTTGGAGGAGCGCCCGAGTAGCGCGAGGAACAGCTGCAGAACATCTTGCTTTCAGTCACGACTTGTGCGTGAACCTCGAGACCGATGACTACCTCGTAATCCGTGGCCGGTGTTGTCCCGGCATGATGAGTTCCTGTCATTTCGTGACCCTGCCCAACCCTTTTGGCGCCAGCTTCAAACACGCTTCACTTTCCCGAAAAGAGTGGCGGGTTTCCTCTGGTCGCTGCGTCGATATCGCAAGAGGAACGTCTGCAAGCGTGGATGGCACGTGGTGGCCTATGCGAGGCATCTTCACTTGGCCTCCGTCCCCTCCCGGAGGTGGAGAGGGGAGTTGCCAAACTCCCCGGCCCCCTTCCCGGCGTGGGAAGCGGGCGCACGAAGGCGTCCGAGGAAGCGCGCCATGCGGTCGAGTGCTTCCTCCAGATTTGCGGTGCTGGTTGCGTAGCACATGCGGACGTGCCCTTCCCCACTTGGCCCGAAGACCGAACCCGGGATGGCGGCGACGTGTTCCTCTTGCAGGAGGCGGTTGGCGAACTCGTCGCTCGTCAGTCCGGTTCCGGTGATGTCCGGGAACGCGTAGAACGCGCCTTGTGGGCGGGCGCAACGCAGGCCAATCCGGTTGAGGCCATCCACGATGAGCGTGCGCCGGCGGGTGTATTCGGCGAGCATGGCCTGGACGCCTGGTTCCCCGTTGCGGAGCGCCTCGATGCCGGCGTACTGCGCCATTGTCGGCGCGCTCAACATGCCGTACTGGTGGACCTTCATCATCGCTTCCACAAGATGATGGGGGGCGCACGCGTATCCGAGGCGCCAACCCGTCATGGCGTACGCTTTGGAGAAGCCGTTCAGAACAATGGTCCGTTCCCATGCACCCGGCAACGACGCGACACAGGTGTGCGTCCATCCGTCGTAGACGAGGCGCGCATAGATTTCGTCCGAGACAATCAGCAATTCGTGCTTGACGGCAAGACGGACGATTGCCTCGAGATCTGCGCGCGACACGGCCCCACCCGTGGGGTTATTGGGGTAGCCGAGAACGATGGCCTTTGTCCGGGGTGTGATTGCCGTCTCGATGGCGGCGGCGGTTATCGTGAACCCATCAATATTGTGCGTCGGCACATGCACCGGCACTCCGCCAGCGAGTGAGACACACGGCGCGTAGCAGACGTAACTCGGTTCCGGGATGATGACTTCATCGCCGATGTCCACGGTTGCGCGGATGGCGAGGTCGAATGCCTCGGAGACGCCGGTGGTCACGATGATTTCGTCATCGAAGTGGTAGGTGGCTCCAAATCTGGTGGAGAGATCGGTGGCGATCAGATGCCGCAACTCGGCCAGTCCCCGGTTGGAGGTGTAGCCGGTCTTGCCACGGTCCAGGGATGCCTTTGCCTCTTCACGGATGTGTTCGGGCGTGACGAAATCCGGTTCGCCAACTCCGAGGGAGATGATGTCGGGCATGGTCGCCGCAACATCGAAGAATTTCCTGATCCCTGACGGTGGAATCGCCTCGACGCGGGCGGACACGAAATTCCTGGGTTCGCGGTGCGGTTGGCTCATGGGTGCGGTGCCTTTGGACTGCCGCCAGTTTTGCCCGCCGGTGTGGCCAAAGTTGGGCGTTGTCGGTGGAAAGTGGTCGCTTCCTCAAAGGCGAACGCCGCCGTGAAGAGCGTTGCCTCGTCAAACGCCTTGCCGATGAGTTGCAGACCGACGGGAAGGCCCTGATGGTCGAACCCGCACGGAACGCTGATCCCTGGGAGCCCGGCGACGTTCACCGGGATAGTGCAGACGTCGGACAGGTACATGGCGAGGGGGTCGTCGATCCGGGCACCCATCTTGAACGCCACGGTTGGCGAGACGGGTGAGGCGACGACGTCGACGGACTCGAAGGCGCTGTCGAAGTCCGCCTTGATGAGCGTCCTGACCTGCTGGGCTTTGCGGTAATAGGCGTCGTAGTAGCCGGAGGAGAGAGCGTAGGTGCCAAGCATGATCCGTCGCTTGGGTTCGTTCCCGAAGCCTCGCTGCCTCGTGGCGTCCATCGCACGGGTCATGTCGATCTCGTCGAGGGCGGCGAGGCCGTACTTGATGCCGTTGTACCGTGACAGGTTGCTGCTCGCTTCGGCCGGGGCGATGATGTAATAGGTTGCGAGACCGTGTTCGGAGTACGGTAGCGAGACCGGGTGGACAGTTGCCCCGAGGCCCTGCAGGGTCTGGATGGCCTCGCGGACAAGGCGCTCCACATCCGGTTCCATGCCCGCGGTGAAGTACTCGGCGGGTACCCCAATCCGGAGGCCTTTGACGCCGTCCCGGATGGTCGAGCGGTAGTCGGGCACGGGAACCGGCGCGGTGGTGGCGTCCATCGGGTCTGCGCCCGCGATTGCCTGAAGGATCATCGCTGATCCCTCGACGCCGATCGAGAACGGCCCCACTTGGTCGAGCGACGATGCGAAGGCGACGACCCCGTAGCGTGAGACCCTCCCGTAGGTGGGCTTGAGGCCAGTCACCGAGCAGAGGGATGCCGGTTGGCGGATTGACCCGCCAGTGTCGGTGCCGAGTGAAAGGAGCGCTTGGCCCGCAGAAACGGCGGCAGCGGAACCGCCAGATGACCCGCCCGGCACCCGACTGACGTCCCAGGGGTTGTGCGTTGGGTGGTAGCCGGAGTTCTCGGTACTGGAACCCATGGCGAACTCATCCATGTTTGCCTTCCCGACGAAGACGGCACCGGCGGCGCGCAAGCGGGCGACCACGGTAGCGTCGTACGGCGGAATGAAACCTTCGAGGATGCGTGAACCCGCCGTTGTCTGGACGCCAGTGGTGCAGAAGAGGTCCTTGAGGGCGACGGGGATGCCGGTGAGAGGGGGCGTTGCGCCAGGATCACTGCCACCCAGTGCGATGTCGGCAGCGCGCGCCTGCGCCAGCGCCTCATCGGCGGTCACGGTGATGAAGGAACGCACTTGGGTTTCCGTGCGTTCGATCTGGCCGAGGACGGCGTGTGCCAGTTCGGTCGCCGAAATCTGCCTGCGGACCAGTAGGTCCCGGGCTTCAGGCGCAGTGAGTGCGGTCAGGTCGCCGGATATGCCCACCAAGTATTCCCTCGTCACGTGCATGTGTCGGGTGTGACCAGTCGGTTGGCCGGTCGCGCCCATGTGTCCGATGTCTCCAACCGTCCCGAGCTCCGCGATTGCCAGTTGGATGGCACCCACCTCGGAGGCCTCCTCTCCATGGCGATGGGAGAAGGGAGAGAGTGTCGCGTGCCTCGGGAATGCGCCTATGTCTCGAGGACCGCCTGCACCCGGAAGAAGCCGTCCTCCTGCCGAGGGGCATTGGCGAGAACCTGTTCACGGGGAAGTGACGGCCGTACGACGTCGTCCCGCATGACCGAATGCAGGTCGAAGACCTGCGCGGTCGGCGAGATTCCCGTGGTGTCAAGTGCTTGCAGGGCCCGAAAGTGTTCGAGAACATCTGACAATTGTCCCGCGAACCGCGAACGATCCTCGGCGGTTATGCCCAAACGGGCGAGGGTTGCGACGTGGTCGACGTCTTCGGGGGTCAGGTTCATTTCCCGATCCTCAGGCTAACGATACGATTGGTTCTACGCGCTTCGCTCATGGTGCTTCCGGTACGCAAGTGATCGTATCTCCGGCCCCGATGGGGTTTCCACGCCCCCGTCCCGGCTTTACCACCGCCCGGGCTCGCCCGGGCGACTGGTGTGCCCTGGACAGCAGCGTCGGTCAGGGTTCGCCTCATCGCGACCTGCATGACAACGGCCGTTTCCGTCACTGTCGATGACGGATGCATGGTCTCGTACTCGTAAGGGTACCGTGAGATTTGCCGGGACCGCGGTTGTTCCTGCATCAGATTGCCTCTTTCGTCGGTCAATACCCGGTTGGGGGTTGGCGCGCGTGCGAAGTGAGGCAAATTCGAAACAGGCGAGGCAACGGGGTGGGGATATGCCGGGATGGGGGAAACGCATCCTTGACCAGCGATGCCAAAAGTGAGTCACCCAACGCTCACGACCGCCCTGACGCGCCGGTGGCCGAACGATGCCACGGGTTGGGACGATGGTCGCACACCGCCCGATGCGCCGTGGTGCGGTCCACTTGTCACCGCAGTTGAGATGCGTGCCTGTCGGATGATGGCGCGACCAAGGTGCTCCGACGGGCTGATCTGCTTCGCAATCCCGGCGAGAGTTTTCGATGACCGGTTCGATCGACTGCACCTCACGCTGGCACTTCAGGCACTGGTGCACGTGACCCCCGAAGCGCGCCCGATCAGCGGTGGGCATTGAACCGATCAGCAAGTGCAGGGCATCGCCGGGATACCCGACGGGGCGGGCCGGAGGCGCATCGAAACAGAAGCGGGATTGAACATTGTGTGTCAGACATGTCAAAGGGCCGGGTTTGCGTCAGGAAGGCGGTTCGGTCATCACCACGGATTGGCCGGTTGCAGATCCATGAATTTGATTGGCGGGCACTCTTCACGACGCCGGGACGCGACGAGTCGTGGGGTCCGGAAGACGACGACCCGCTTGCGTCGGGCTGTGATCGGCCCGCAGGAACCCGCGAAGCTTCTGCAGGGCGAGGCGCATCGTGGTCTTGATTGTTTCGACCGGTTCCTCGTGCATGGTGGTGATTTCGGTTTGGGGTAGCCCTCCAAAGTACGCACGTTCGATAGGGCGCTGCGATGCCTCCGGTACGTGTTGACGCGTCCGCCGGACCGCTTCTCGGGTTTCGACAGGGGCCGCTCCAGGGCGGGATCACCATCGGCCGCCGAGGCAGTTGCCAGAACGGTGTCGATGTCGTTGTGCTAGCCCCGCGCGCGACGTCGACGCAGATCGTTGATCGCCCGGTCATGGGTGATGGTTCTGTGACTTGAGAGGCGTGATACCGGTCAGGCAGTGTAGGCACGAGAGTGCCAAACGGATTGGTCAGGTACGTTGGCTTCGGGTCTTCGAGGCCGGTCACATGGTGTTACGGAATGCGGGTCAATGGTGCGAAGCCGGTAGACAGCTTCTTTATCCCGACGGTGTCGAACTTCACCTGGATCACGACTTCGGATCCGCGCCCGGGTTCGATCTGGATGACCGTGCCATCCCCGAAGGAGGGGTGACGGACACGTTCGTCGAGACAGTAGGTCGGCGAAGGAGGGGCGGGAGTTGCCACGGGTGGCTGGGTCTGGCGGGTGCCCGGTGTGAGATCGCTTGCCCGGCGCAGTCCGGGAATGTTTTCCAACCCGGGTCGCAGAGGGGTCGGGGTGGGGCCGTTGAATGGTCGGAGACCGGGATTGCCCGGGCCGTACGCGCCGGGTGAGGCCTGCCGGGTCTCGGGAGGACCTCCGACCCGAGTGGCTTGACCGGACCATGGCCGGATAGGCGTGGGGGCGCCCGGTGGGAGCGGACGGCCCGATGCAAGAGGACGGTTCGGGAGACTGGATGGTGATCCGTTGGCGCTGCCTCCGCCCCATGATCCGGCGCCGCGTGATGTGCTGTGGCCGGGCCACGCGCCGGACTGCATCGCCATGACCCGTGCCGCATCGAGGCGGAAGCCATTTCCATCAACCCACCGGACGAGTTCTCCAGGAATCTCCCCGAGGAAGCGCGAAGGGTCGTTTTCGACGAACATCCCTCGGAACGACCGCGAGCGGCAGCCAACGAGATAGAGTGCCTGCATCGCCCGCGTGATCCCGACATAGCAAAGGCGTCGTTCCTCGTCGATATTCCCTTCCTCGAGGGCGCGGGAGTGCGGAAAGATGCCCTCCTCCATGCCGACGATGAAGACGGCAGGGAACTCCAGGCCCTTGGCGGTGTGAAGGGTCATCAGGGTCACGACGTCATCACGTGGCCCTGCCCGGATGGTGTCGGCATCCGAAACAAGGGCTGCATTCTCCAGAAAGAGACGAAGACCCTCGTCGGCACCCGATGCGCCGTACTCGGTGACCACGGATTTGAGTTCCTGGACATTTTCCCACCGTTCCTCGCCGTTATCGTCACGGTGTTCGAGTAGGTATTCCCGGAAACCGGTCCGCTTGATGAGCAGGTCGAGGAGGTCGGGGAGCGAAAGGGTACGAAGCCCCGTGATCAATGCGTCGAGGTCGCGTGCATAGGCGAGGAGGAGTTCGTGGGCACGTCGGTTCCAAGGCAACGGACCTATCACCCCGACCTGTTCGCCAGGGTCCGGACGTTCGGTGTGGGTGATCAATGGGTCCGGACGTTCGGAGGCTTCCGCTCGTAGCAATGAGATCAGTCCATCGACCACTGGGCGCGATGTCTCGGCCGTCCAGGCGACGAACTTGTCAATGGTCGTGTCGCCAAGTCCTTTGCGGGTTGCGCCGGCACGCCGGAACGCATCGGTGTCATATGGATTGATGAGGAGATGCAGGTAGGCGATGACCTCCTTGATCTCCCGCCGATCGTAGAACCGGGTACCTCCGACCATTTGGAATGGCAGGCGACGGCGCACCAACTGTTCCTCGAGGACACGCGACTGCGCGTTGGTGCGGTAGAGGATTGCGATCTGGCGGTAGGCGATGCCGGTGCCGATGAGGCGGTCGATCTCCCGGATCACGAACTGGGCTTCGTCAGTCTCGTTCCCGGCCACGACGCCGGTGATCGGGTCGCCCTTCCGGTTTGCCGTCCACAGTTCCTTGGCGTGGCGTTTGGTCAGTCCGGCCTCGATGGCTTGGGCGGCGCCAAGGATCGTCTGGGTCGAGCGGTAGTTCTGTTCGAGGCGGGCCGTGGTGCACTCGGAGAAATCCTGTTCGAACTGCAGGATGTAGCGGACGTCTGCGCCGCGCCATCCGTAGATCGCCTGCGAGTCGTCACCCACTACGGTGAGGTTTCGGTGTTCGCCGGCGATAGCCTTCACGAGGCGGTATTGCGCTTCGTTGACGTCCTGGTACTCGTCGACGAGGACGTGCCGGTACCTGTTGGCGAAGCGTTGCCGAACGTCCTGAAAATTCTCAAGCAACTGAAGCATGAGGTTGATCAGATCACCGAAGTCGACGGCGTTGGACGCCTCGAGGGCGTCCTGATATCTCCGGTAGAGGGTTGCGACGGCGGTCTCGAAGAGATTGTGGGCATCACTCGCACTGGCGGCTTGCGCCGGACTGACCATTCGGTCCTTCAGTCGCCCGATCGCACCAAGGACTGCGTTTGGGCTGACCAGTTTCGGGTTGAGCCCGGCGTCGGCGAACTGTCGCTTGAGGACGCGCAACTGATCGTCGGTGTCGTAGATGGTGAAATTCCGGTCGTAGCGCCGGGCGAGCAGTTCGATCTCCGAACGCAGAAAGCGGGCACAAAGTCCGTGGAAGGTTCCCATCCTGACTTGGCGTGCCTGATCCTCGCCGGTCAGTTCGGTCACGCGGTGGGTAAGTTCGCGGGCCGCCTTGTTGGTGAATGTGACCGCGAGGATTTGCCATGGTGGGACCTGGCGTTCCCGGATGATGTAGGCGACCCGGTAGGCGATGACCCTGGTCTTGCCTGATCCAGCGCCTGCGAGGATCAGCAGGGGACCATCCCCGTGGGTGACGGCATTCAACTGGGGTGGATTGAGTCGGGTGGCAAGGAACTGCCGGATGTCCGGTGATGGTGCCGGTGTAGGGGTGGGTTCGTACGTACGTTCCATATCGGGCCTGTGGCATTAGTCTACGGGTCGGTTCCGCCGGTTCCGAGGCCGGACTTGGATCTTCCGCGTCAAGTCGGCGGGTTCGCTTGACGGTACGTACACTGCAAAGGCCGGTCAGGACGACCCCCGACTAGGGTGCTGTGACTGGTGCGGTCGGTGGGTCCGCAAGATTGTGTCGGGTGAATGAGGGAGTTCCGGTGGCGACGACGATTGCGCATGGCGCGCTGATGCAGGCCGCGTTTTTTCTCGGTCCGAACCAGATGGAGTTGCGCGAGGCCCCAGTGCCGGTGCCCAGTCCGGGCGAGGTCCTTCTGAGGGTCAACGCCTGCGCCGTGTGCGGAACCGACTTGCGGATCCTCGGTGGAGGCAAGACGCGTGGCGTCTACCCGCCGCGCGTACTAGGGCATGAGATTGCGGCGCACATCGTCTCGTTCGGCGAAGGCGCGGAGAATGTGGTTGGTCTGCCTATCGGCCAACGGGTGGTCTTTCCGCCGGGGATCACGTGTGGTGCCTGCCGCTTCTGCGTGATCGGGATGGAAAACCACTGCAAGCGTCGTGAGGCTTTTGGCTACAAGTACGACGGCGGGTTTGCCGAGTACATGGTTGTCCCGGCCCATGCCGCACGTCGGGGCATCCTCATGGCTATCCCGGACACGCTTGCCGATGCCGAGGCGTCGCTTGCCGAACCGCTGGCGTGTGTGGTGAATGGGCAGCGAAAGAGTCAGGTGGGTGTCGGGGATGTCGTCGTGGTGGCTGGGGCCGGTCCGATTGGCCTGATGCATGTCCAGATGTCCCGTCTGGCCGGGGCGCGGTCCATTATCGTGAGCGAGCCATCGACGGCGCGACGCGAACAGGCCATGGCGATGGGCGCGACAATGGCGCTCGATCCAACCCACGACGAGGTGCTGGATGTTGTGCGGTCGGTAACCGGAGGTGATGGGGCCGATGTGGCAATCGCCGCCATCGGTGTGCCGGGTCTCGTGCATGACCTGTTGCGCTGGGTGCGACCCGGGGGTCGGGTGAACCTCTTTGCCGGGTATGCCGGGTCGGGTGATGCCACGGTCTCGGCCAACCTGATCCATTACGGCGAACTGATCGTCACCGGTACAAGTGCGTGCACGAGTGAGGATTTCCGGGTGGCGCTCAACCTTCTGGCGAGCGGAAGGTTCGATGCATCCGCCTTGGTCTCGCACCAGTTCCCCCTTGCGCAAGTGCAGGAGGCCTTTGACGTCACTCGCCGAGGTGAGGGACTTCGGGTGGTTGTCACACCATAAACTGGGTTTTCCCCGGTCTCTAACGATGCCACGTGGGTCATTCGGAGAGGTCTTTGCGCAACTCGCACACCGCAACCTCCCGACTGAACCCGAAATGTTCGTTGATTGGAACCGTGCGTGGATTGCGCTGACTGATGCACGTCCCGATTTCTGCGATGCCCTGTTCCCGCGCCCATTCGACGCCCGCCATCTTGAGGGAAAGCGCAAAGCCCAGGCCTCGCGCTTGGCGGGTCACTCCTGTCAAGGCTTGCGACAGGATGTAGGGAAGTCCGGGAACCCGGCGCAAATACGTGAGGCCGACATATTCCTCGCCCCGGCAGGCGATCAGGAAGGCCTCTGGAATGGTCGTTGGGTGATCGGTCACTTGCGGGGTAAAGGTCTCAATTGAAACTGCGTTTACTTGGACCGGTCGGGGTACGTATGCCTCAATCCCGGTATGGAGGGCATGAAGCCTTTCTATTCAGTTTGGAATGCGCGATCGCTCGGTCGCCAATGTTCTGATGGTGACGCCGGCGGAGGCGGTCCGGTCACGTTCACCTGAGAACCGTGATGGGTTGAACATCGCGACATCGAGGTGCGATTCCCATAGCCGGTGCGTTTCTTCGAAACCGTGTTTGCCAAGGAAGGCAAGACTGCCGACCGCGTTTGCCTCCACCGACCCAACGAGTTCGCGAGCACCCAACGGTTTCAGGAACGCTTCGGCATGCCCAGGCAGGCGTGTCCCCCATCCCCGTCGTTGGTGGCTTGGTGAGACGAAGACGAGGACGCTGTACCGGCTTGGGTCGAACTGATTGGGCACGTGCCTGGCATCGCAGCATCCGATCACGTCGCCGTCGTTGGATACGGCCACCCATCTGTGGGCGCGGTAAGTGTCTCCAGGCCATCCCTCATCCTAGGCGCGGAGTGACTCGACCGTCAGGCCGTCCTCACCTTGGATCTGGTTGAAGATCCGAACCGTCTCAGGGTAGTCATTCCCGGTGGCACTGAAGTCGCAGATCAGTCCGAAAGCATCGTCCATTTGGCGATCACAGGCCACCGCGGAGTCCACGCGGTTGGTGACTTGCAGCGTTCACTCGCTGTCGGTGCCTGCGTCCAGTTCATCCTCTGGCATACCCGGAGGGTCACTGTCGTCTACGGATGAGGCGAAGGCATCTCGGACAACCGCGGTGACGATAGACGCGCGGAACCCACGCCGGGCGAGGAACGATCCTAGTCGGCGCGAGAATGCTTCCCGGTCCAAACCGGCGAGGGAACCGACCCGTCTCTCGATGGCAGTCCGGGCGCGGGTCAACTCCTCGCCATCGTCGACAACAGCGAGGGTGATGGTCTCGGGGGCGACGCCACGTTGTGCCAAGTCGTGGCGGAGGCGAACCTCGCCATGCAGGCGGTGTTCACGCCGGGTTGCGACCCAGGCATCGGCGTATGTCCCATCGTTCAGGTAGCCGAGTTCCAGCAATCGTGCCACCGTATCGGTGACCACGTCGTCTTCGAAACCGGCGCGGGTCAATCTGGTTCTCATCTGCTTCACGGTGTGCGCGCGTGAGGCGAGGGCGTCAAACGCACGGGCGTTGGCGCGCGGGCGCGGGTCACCAGTCGGTTCGATCGGTGCGCCATTTGCGTCACGGCGTCGGCGCATCCCGCGTGACCGCTCAGCGGACTGTGCCCGACCCAGAGGCGCTTCATCGGCGTCGCGCTTCCTGGCGGCACGTGCATGCCAAGACGAATGCCCTGAGACTTGGACAGAACTGAGGCGCGATGGAAGGTGGGAGACGCGGTCGCCCAGTGGCTCGTCCGACCAGGGCGAGAGGTCCGAGATGGACAGCGGGGTGGGTGCGGGCGCGTCCGGGTCGCGACCGGCACGCATGAAGCGTCGGCGGATCATTGCGAACAAGTGTACCAACAAATAGGTACAAGTGTTCTAATCTGCCTTGGCGTCAATGCCGGTCAGGCACTCTCGTTAGTGGACGACCTGATGTCTCGGCGGGACAGGATGTCTCGGAGTCGCTGATATCTCGCGAAGACGCGTGTGGGTGATTGGATCGGTTCCATCCACTCGCGCGTGCGGTTCCATCCACCGGGATAGGTTTGGTGCAGGCGGGTGCGGCTTCGAAGGATTGGTCGCAGTCCCCGAAGCGCGGCGATGCGTCCGCGAAGAGGACTGAGATCGCGACGGGTGACCATTGTGTACGGCAATGATGCAAGGTCGTAGCCGATGATGGCCGGCAGGTATTCCAGAAGCCCGGGGGCCGGATAGCACCGCGCGATTGTCCAGACCTTGTTTCGCCCCAGATGCCAGTTCTTGAACGGTGATCCCTCTCCGGCACTGGCAGAGTGAGCGTGACGGACTACCGAAGAGGGGGCGACGACGCTCTCCCATCCCGCTAGTCGGGCGCGCCATGCGAGGTCGACATCCTCGAGGTACATGAAGTACGACGGATCGAAGCCACCGAGTTGGCGAAGCATTGCCCGCCGATAGAGGGCGGCACCTGCGCTTGCGCCGAACACAGGGACTGGTGGCCCGGGCTTGATTCGGTGGTCGCCGGATCCACGGTCCCAAGCGATGCCGGCACGGTCGATCCGGATGCCTGCAGACTGAACCGTTTCCGGATCGTGGGCAAAGACCATCTGGCTTGCGACGCTGCCGATCCGCCCGTCCTTGGCAGCGCCTGTGACCAAGGCGTCCAACCATCCTGGTTCGGGGACAGTGTCGTTGTTGAGGGTCACGACAAACTCGCCCTGCGCCTCACTGGTGGCGCGATTGTTAGCTGTCGCGAAGCCCTCGTTCATGGGGTTGCGGATCAGTCTGACCCGGCAATCCTGGGACGCGATCTCGGCAATGACATCGGGAGTGCCGTCGCGAGAGTCATTGTCGACAACAATCACCTCGAAGCCGCCCGGTGCCTCTTGGGCGAGCAAGGCAGGCATCAGGCCGTCCAGATGCGTCCGGCCATTCCATGTGACGATGATCACCGTCGTTCGTGGGTTCACTTGCGCACCTGAATAGGATCCCAACCTGGCGGAGAGGTGGGCATTGGAGGTTGCCAACCGCTGAAATTGCGGTCGCCGTACCTTGTCGAGGGACCGCAATCGGATCGTACACTGATCATGACAGCGAGTGGGCTGACCGGAAGGCGCGTCTGGTCGCCGATGGCACAGGAGTGACCGAGATGTCTGACGAGGTAGACGCGCCGATTGCGCGCATGATGATGAGCGTGGCAGGCCACTCCATCACTGCCTACGTCCAGATGCGGGCCATGGCCGAGGTGCTGATTGCCAAGGGTATCTTCACTCGCGAGGAACTGGAAGTCCAGTTCGAAACGATGCGCGTGCGCGAACTTGCGCGCACGATCGACGAGTGGTTCACGCCCGATATCGCGTATCACGTGAAACTCGCCTTCGAGTCAGAGGCGGCCCACGCAGAGGTGGACGGAGTGGCGCCGGCCGAACCGGACGAGATTGCGCGGGCACGTGCGATGCAGTCGGACTGAGCTGACCCGGGTGCGTCTCGCGGTACCCGCACATCTGCCGTACCGTTTGATGCGAGTGGCGAGTACGACCAAGAGCAGTATGGGCAGGTCAGGGGCGACGGGGTTTGGCGAATGAGTTGGATCCCGAGGTTGGTGCCCCTGCCCGCGCTTCCCGGATCTGAAGGCGGTCGGAATATAACCCTATCTAGTGCGACTGGGGCGGGTTCATCAGTGGGGTGGGTGGGATCCAACGGACGGGCAGGGGTGTCCGCGGACCGCATGTCAGGCGACCCGCCTTCCAATCAGGGGCAGTCGGGTGGGCCAAGCCAAGCCCCTTCCAGAAAGGGGCGATTGGGAGCGGTGATATCGGTTCTCCGCGAACTTTGGCACTATCGCGATCTGCTGAGAAGTCTCGTTTCGCGTGACCTTTCGGTGCGGTACCGACGATCCGCCTTGGGGTTCGTCTGGTCGCTGCTGAACCCACTTTTGATGATGCTTGTGTTCACGATCGTCTTTCAGGTCGTGAAACCCCAGTCGGTGCGCAACTATCCGCTGTTTGTCCTCGCCGGGATGTTGCCATGGAACTTCCTTGCCGGGGCAATCAGTGGCGCAACGCGCAGTGTGACCGGGAATGCCCACCTGATTGACAAGGTCTATTTCCCACGGGAGATCCTGCCACTCTCCGTGGTGATCGCGCACCTGATCAACTTCCTGTTGAGTTTGGCCGTGTTCCTCCCACTGGCGCTGCTTCTTGGGGCGCGGTGGAACGGGTGGATCTTCGCCTTGCCTCTGGTGATCCTGATCGAGGTCATGATCGTCATGGGCATCTCCATGATGTTGGCGGCGCTCAACGTCTTCTATAGGGATACCGAACAGGTCCTTGAGGTTGTCTTGACGGCGTGGTTCTTCCTGACGCCGGTCTTCTACGAGCTCGAGCTGCTGCCGAACCAATTCCTGGGCATTGACGTTTGGCGGCTGGTCTACACGCTGAACCCGATGGCAACGCTGGTAACCGACTACCGCTACGTGATGCTGTACGAGACGCCGATCATCCGCCACACGCTAATACCTTTCCTGATCGGCATCGCGCTGCTTGGTTCAGGATGGTGGGCCTTCCGCCGAGTTGCCCCATCGTTCGCCGAGGAGGTTTGACCGCACCATGGCGCGTGTCGCAGTGCGGTGTGAGGACGTCCGCAAACGGTTTGTGATCAGGCGCGGGCGCGCCCGAACCTTTCAAGAAGCCGCCATGGCACTCTTCCAGGGTGGGCAGGCGTTTGGGCAACGCGACGAGTTCTGGGCCTTGGACGGGGTCTCGTTCTCAGTCGAGGCAGGACGGACGCTCGGGATCATCGGGCGCAATGGTGCTGGGAAAAGCACACTGCTCAAGCTGCTTGCCGGGACGATGCAACCGACGTCGGGCCGGATGATCGCCAACGGCAAGGTCTTCGGCCTGCTCGAACTGGCGGCTGGGTTCCACCCTGATCTGTCGGGTCGCGAGAACGTGTTCCTGAATGGTGCATTCCTGGGACGTTCGCATGCCGACATGGCGAAGCGCCTTGATGAGATCATCGCGTTTTCGGAACTCGAACAGTTCATCGACCAACCGGTCAAGCACTACTCATCTGGCATGTACATGCGTCTCGGGTTCGCGGTTGCCCTCTCAGTTGAACCGGACATCCTGATTGTCGACGAGGTGCTTGCCGTTGGCGATGCGGCGTTCCGTCAGAAATGCCTTGCGGCGTTGGCGACGGCGAAGGCGCAGGGCCGAACGATCCTGTTCGTGACGCATGACCCGGGCGCGGTCCGCCGTTTCTGCGACGATGCGGTTTGGCTTGAACGGGGCAAGGTGCAGGCGGCTGGACCCGCCCTCGATGTGCTGCGGGCATACCTCGCAACGACAACGACGCACGGCGCCGGTGTTGTTCCGGAAGGGCCTCCTACCGATCCGTACGCGACGCCTCGCGGACCGATCGCGCTTACCGGCGTCGACCTCCTCGAAAAAGGGGAGGGCACGCAGACGCCATTCCGAGAGGCGCGGACGGTTCGCGCGCCGGGCGATGAGTGGCGGATGCGACTTCGGTACTCAGTCAGCGAACCGGTATGTGGGGTGTCGTTTGGTGTGGCGGTGCATCGCGACGGTGGCACGTACGTTCTCGGGACCGGAACGAGTGGGGCAAGACATGACCTCCCGGTGGGCGATGGCGCAGTCATTGTGACGACGGAAGGCCTCCCCCTTGCACCCGGCTTGTACTCGGTGTCGGCCGGCCTCTGGTTGGATGGCGCTTCGCCGGAAGATGGCGATCCGCCAGATCACCGTCTGACACGGGCGGCGAGTGTCGCCGTCGAGACGCCCAGAATACTGACTGCCGGACTACTCGCCCCCCGGATTGAGTGGGAGTGGCCGGAGGATGCGCGTATCCAGACTGATCCGGCACCCCCCTTGCCGACACACGAAACGCGAATGGGACGGGGGTTTCACGGGCGGTTCCTTCCGGCACCATCCCGCTTGACGGTTGGCGGTGGGGAGGACGAATTTCTTGGACCGGGATGGCACGCACCCGAAGATTGGCCGCCGGCGATCAGATGGACCGGTTGGATTGACGACAACGGCGGGTCGTTGGGTGCCTATGTGGATGCCAGTGCCGGGGGACGCGGATCCGATCACCCCACGACCAGCGAGGGTGTTGCGAACACGCACGGACGAAGTGGGGGCGACCTTTCCCCGGTTGCGACGGAACCGATGGCGAGGCAGAGATTGCCGGTCGGGACGATGTTCCTGACGCAGGATGAGTGGGCAACCGCACTTGGCGTGACGCTGTGTCGACCCCACGCGCGTGCCGATGATGCCGACCCGGTGATCGTGACCATCCGGGTGGACGGCGGACCGGTCGGCCGACTGACCCTCGGCGCGGCGCTCCTCGAACCCTACACGTTCCCAATCGAACCAGTGGACACCCCACGCGAGATCACGGTGACCATTGAGGTCGAAAGGCCGGTCCTCCTTGACCCTGCCGGGACCGAGCGTCGCATCCTCGGGGTTGCCGTGCGTGAGGTTTGGGTCGAATGACGGCCCTTGGCGAGACCGATACGGTGCTGCCGTTCGTGACGGTGGTTGTCCTCAACTGGAATGGGCTGCGCCTGCTTCCTCCCTGCCTCGACGCCGTGGCGCGGACGGACTATGCGGCCGGTCGATGGGAGACGGTCGTCGTTGACAATGCCTCGACTGACGGATCGGCCGAGTGGGTGGAGGCGAACCACCCTTGGGCGCGCGTGCGGCGCAACCCGGCAAACTGGGGGTTCGGTCGGGGCAACAACCCGGCGATGCGTGATGCGCCGGGTCCGTTTGTGGTGCTGCTGAACTCCGACACACGAGTTCGTCCGGGTTGGTTGCGGGCCTTGGTGGACACGATGGAAGCTGAACCTCGCGCGGGCGCCGCAACCGCGAAGCTGCTTTTTCCTGATGACGGGGCGAGGCGTGGCCAGATCCAGAACGCTGGCGGAATGCTCCTGCCGGACGGCAGCGGACGCGACCGGGGAACCGTTGTGGCAGCCGGACAGGTGTCGCACGAATTGGACGACGGACGGTATGACATCGGGGAGGAGGTTTTCTTCTTCTGCGGGGCCGCCGTGATGTTGAGAAAGGCGGCGCTTGAAAAGGTCGGCTACTTTGACGAACGCTACTTCATGTATTACGAAGACCTGGACCTGTCGTGGCGCCTGCGCGTGCACGGATGGACCGTTGTCTTCGCGCCTGGTGCCGTTGTCCAGCATGAACATGCCGCAAGCAGTGGTGAGTGGTCCCCCCTCTTCACGTACAACGTCGAGCGCAACCGGCCGCTGATGCTGATGAAGCTGGCGCCGTGGCGCCTCGCGGTGACCGAGACTGGTCGGTATGTTGCTGAATTGGGCTTGAATGTCGCCCGCGTCGCCTACTGGGCCATGCGTCATCGCCAACGCGGTCCCCATGCCTCACGGACACGGATGCAGGCACGCGTGGTTTGGTCGTGGTTGCGTGATCTGCCCGGGGTGCTTCGGGATCGCCGTGCCATCAATGACGCCCGGGTGGTGCCTGATGGGGTAATCACGCAGTGGATGGGTGCGGTCAGGGCACCTCGACTGGCGGGGGTTCGCAACCATTTCGCACGAAGTCCCCGAACGGTGTCGGGGCGACGGGTGGGCATCTATAACCAGTTCCTCGCGACGATGGGTGGCGGCGAACGCCACATGGGAATGGTGGCGCAGGTCCTCGCGAAGGCGGGTTTCGAGGTTGAACTCATCACCCACGTGCCAGTCTCGATCGACCGCCTGAGCGCACGATTTGGTCTTGATCTTGCCGGCGTGACTGTCCGGACGACGCCGTTACTCCCATTCGATCAGTTGCGCGAGTTGACGGCGGAGTACGACCTGTTTGTCAACGCAAGTTTCATGTCATGCCTCCCGACAGTGGCGCATCGGTCCATCCTTCTCGTTTTGTTTCCGTTTCCGCTGGATGTGACCGCGTTTGGCCGGTTTAAGGCATGGGTGGGGGCACGCCTGCACCGGCAACTTCTCATCCCGCGCTACGGAACTGGCTTTTTCGGCCCACAGGAACTGGCTGGTAGCCGCTACCGGTTCACGGCGGGGCACGGACAGGTGGTTCTGGAGACACCTTGGCCGGGGCGTCATCTGGATGCGCGGATTGTGCTTGGCAGCTTCCGGCCCGCGGGGACAGCGCCAGTGAGGGTCACGATCACCGCGCGCGCGCCCGGAGGTTCACGACCTTGCAATGATGGGAGAGAGGAGCAAGTGCCACCTCCCCACCCCATCGCGCCTGGTCCCGATACGCTTCGCTCGGCCCACCCCATCGCGCCTGGTCCCGATACGCTTCGCTCGGCCCACCCCATCGCGCCTGATCCCGATACGCTTCGCTGTGAAGGCGGGGATGACGTCGTACTCTGGAGTGGCGACGTGGCGACGACACCCGGAAACTATCAGACCATCGACGCACGCATCCCCGGCCACTTGACGGCCTCCGGATCGGTGGAGGTAACAATCTCCTCACCGGTGTACCGGCCCTTCGAGAACGGTGGCGATGCTTCCGACCCCGATGACTTTCGTGAGCTGGGGGTGGCGGTAGCGCGGGTGATGATCCGCCATCCGCGCCACCATCTCTATGAACTGGTGTTCGAACGCCTGGTGCCGGAACTCTCCCGCAGGCTGCACGGACTGCCTGATCCGCGAGCGATGGAATACCTGTCAACCTACGATGCGGTCCTCCCGATTTCCCGGTTCACCGATACATGGTTGGCGCGGTACTGGTCGGTACGCGGGACAGACATCCTCTATCCGCCCGTCGATGTCGCGCAGTTCATGCCACGGGCGTCGAGGGACCGGGTAATCCTTGGGGTCGGGCGGTTCTTTCAGGGAAGCCATAACAAGAAGCACGACGAGATGATCCGCACATTTGGTGAATTGGTGCGGGACGGCGTGCTGTCGGGATGGGAACTGCACCTCGTGGGCGGATCGATGCCGGAGGCGCGCCATCAGAAGTACCTCGCCAGATGCCGGGCACTCGCGGCCGGGTTGCCAGTGCATTTCCATGTTGACGCTCCGGCTGACTTGCTGACCGACCTGTACGAACGTGCCACGATCTTCTGGCACGCGACCGGGTTCGGAAACGATGAGAACCGCGACCCTATCTTGTTTGAACACTTCGGGATCACGACGGTGGAAGCAATGGCCGCGGGGTGCGTGCCGGTGGTGATCGGAAAGGGTGCGCAACCTGAAATCGTGGCAGACGGTGTGTCCGGGTTCACTTGGACGACACGTGACGCTTGGAAGGCTAGGACAGTCCGGGTTGCGAATGACCCGGCACTCGCCTCCCGACTTCGGGCGGGCGCACTGCTGCGAAGCCGGGACTTTGGCGAGGACGTCTTCGCCGCGCAGTTGCAGCGGATCGTTGAACGCCTCGGTCTTCACGACACCCGATCGTCGATGGCTTATCACCCTGGCGGGAACGACGAGTTGCAGGAAAGTGACGCCATCACCGCGGATCACTCGCCGACGGATAACGGGGAGTGAGGGTCGACGACCCGAATGCCTGAGATGCGTCGATTACGTGTGATCGGCGAAGACGATGCGCCTGTGAGGTTGCTGACCGTCGCGTCTTTGAGCGTTCTTCTCTCAGTTGTCTTCCTCGGGTGGTTCGGGGGCAGTGTGGCAACCGGCCAACGCGGGGTTGGCGCAAGTCTTGCATGGCTTGTGCCGGCAATGTTGGTCGGCACCGTTGGCGGGTTCGCCGTTATTGCCTTGGGTTGGCTTCATCAGCGTCGCGACACCCGCCCGGATGGTTTGGCGAGGGTGTTGCCGGGAGGCGGGGCCTCACGGCCATATCTCCGCCCCTTCGTTGCTGATTACAACACGCTGCGCTTTTTTTGCTTGGAACAGGGAGCGATTGCAGTCCTGATCAGTTCGCTTTGGATGAGTGACGATCTGAACCATGCGTGGGCGACCTTGCCCCGTGTTCGAGGGGTGACGGCCTTGCTGGCGCTCATTGCCGTGGCTTCACGACTGGCAGTCGGTGTGGTGGGATGGCGCATCCGGACCGGTTATCGCCGAACTGGCGATTTCCGGAACGACGGTCCTGTCCTGACAGACCTCGGTGTGATGCGCCCGTGGGGAAACGCCGGGGATCGGGCCACGGTGTCTCTTCTCGTGCTTGGCGGTGCCCTTGCCTTCTTTGTGGCAACGGCGTCAGGCGAACTGGTGACGCCTGACGAATGGACGGCACACGGCGCAGCGGTCGGATTGGTGGAACATGGGCGCCTGGCCGTCTTCGATGGCGAACCCTATCCGTTCACGGTAGTCGGGATCGTGCGTCGGCCTGATTACCCCGGGGATGAGGCGCCTAGCTTGATGTCGAAGTACCCGGTGCTTTCGTCGCTGGCGCTATCTCCCTTTCAGGCCGTCGCGCGGTTGCTTGGCGCGCCTGAACCGCGGACCGCTAGCCAGTATCCGCTGTCGCGCCGTGCACCGGACCTCGTGACGCTTGGGTTCGGGCCATTCCTCGGCGCGTTGACCGTGATGGTGACCTATCTCATGGCTCGATCACTCGGGTATCGCGGGGCATCGTCGCTTTTGCCGGCCTTGGCGGTTGCCACGGCCTCCTTGGTGTGGCCGTATTCGCGCACTGTTCTCAACATGGCACTTCCAGCGTTCCTGACCGGGGCGGCCGTGGCGGTGATCGGGTACCTGCGACGCGCAACTGGGTTTGACCATCTCAATCGTGAACCCATGGCCCCTGAATGGAAGGCGCTTCGCTTTCCCCCCGATTTCAATGCCGGTCGCATGGCTGCCGTTGCCGGCGCCTTACTCGGCCTCGCCGCAGCGGCACGGTACGAATATCTTGTCCTCGCCTTGCCACTTTGGGCATTGCTCGCCTGGGTGGTGTTCCAACGGTCGGGACTGGGGGGCGGGGCATTCCTGTGTGGACTTGCCGTTCTGGCTGGCTGCGCGACCGCCCTGCCACTCACGCTTGGCCATAACATGCTGAAGACCGGTCATGCCTTCGATTTCGGCTATGGCGGGGAAGGCTTCCTCTCGTCGTTGCTGGCAAAGCCGTGGTATGGGTGGTTCGGGCTTCTGTTCAGTCCAGGATGCGGGATCGCCGTGCATGCGCCAATGATGTTCGTTGGTCTCGTGGGGCTCGTCTGGCTCTGGGAGGACGCCCCGGAGACGTCGGTTGCAGTTGCCTCCATGGTTGGTCTTGCGTGCCTCTATTACGGAAGCCTTGAGACAACGTGGTGCGCCCAGACGACATGGGGACCGCGCTACCTGGTTGGGGTTGCACCGTTGGCGTGCCTGCCGATCGGGGCGATTGTGAAGCGGATGGGGCGACCGCGTGGAGTGAGCGCGAACCCATTTGCGTGGCTAGCAATCGGACTGCCGTGGGCGCTGAACGTCGCAGCGAATGCCTTGTCCATCGTTGTTGATTTCAGCCGGGGATGGCAGGATCACTGGTCCCTCGGGGCGACCTACCTGGCGACGACGTGGGTGCCGTACTTCTCTGGCATAACGGCACATGTGCGACTGGCGCGCTTGTGGCTGCACGGCGGTGGCGCCAGCCTTGACATCCACTGGCTGCGTGCACCCGATGGCACCCCGGCAGTTTCCGGTGCCCTGATGATGGCCGGGTTGCTCGTGGTCTCGGTGACTGCCTGGGCAGCTGCGTGGCAGCTCGAACGCTTGGCAAGCGAAGGTGGTGGCCCGGTCACCTGATTGTGACCGGCCACTGGTTATCTGCAATAACCCATCGCGCCTGATTTGGAAGGCGCCGTGCTTGGTCCAACCCATCGCACCTGATTGCAATACGTTGCACTTGGCCTCTGGCGTCCTTACCGGGGCTGGTCAGGCGAGGAATGGCTTGAGCCGTCTGAATGCCTCGTCGAGGACCGTGCGTCTCGTCGCGAAGTTCAGTCGAACGTGTCCGGTGCCAGTCGGCGAGTAGCCGAGACCATCCGAGAGACCAACCTTTGCATGCTCGAGCAGGAAGTCACCCGGCTTTTCCTTGCCCCACTCGTAGGCGCGCACGTCAAGCCACGCCAGGTACGTCCCCTGGGGCGGGTGATAGGCCACACGCGGGGCGTGGTCATGAAGGAATGCGGTCAGTTGGTCACGGTTTGCACGGAGATCGACAAGCGTTGCCTGATGCCACGCATCGCCTTCGGGAGTGGTGATGGCGGCGAGCCAGGCGGCTTCGGAGAGGACGTTGGGGTAGCCGGAAACCAGACCATGCGTGATGGCACGCACTCGGGCGATCAACGCCGCATTGTGGCTGATCGTGATCCCGGTGCTAAGACCAGCGGTGTTGAAGGTCTTGGCCGGGCCAGTCAATGTGATCGTGCGCATCGCCAGTTCGTTTGAGAGGCTTGCAAAAGGGACATAGGGGCCGTCGAAGACGAGTTCGTTGTGCAGTTCGTCACTGACTAGCCAGAGGCGATGGCGGAGTACCACGTCGGCAAGTCGTTCGAGTTCGGCACGCCGCCACACTCGGCCGGTCGGATTGTGCGGGTTGCAGACCATCAGAACCTTGGTGGCCGGCGTGATGACGGATTCGAGATGATCGAAATCGATCTCGTAACCATTCGGGCCGGGGATGAGGGGATTATCCTGACGTTGGAGGCGTGCAGATGAGATCGCATCGAGGAACGGACCGTAGAGGGGCGTCTGCACCACGATCGCGTCATCTGGTGACGTCAGGGCTCGCGCAGTCGCGTGCAGTCCTGGCACGCATGAGATGAAGACCGCGTTGTCCGCCGGAAGACCGTGCAGGCCGTGCCGTTCGCTCAGGCGTGCAACCAGTGCTTCGGCGAGGCGCTTGCCACCATGACCGGGGTACCCAACCCGGTTCTCGGTGATCCGGCGCACGACCGCCTCGGTTATCACTTGGGCGTGAGGCATGTCCATGTCTGCAACCCACATCGGGATGACGTCACGTGGATAGTGGTTCCACTTGGTCGAGAGGGTGTCGTAGGGGGCGTCCCACGATGCGGAGTGTTCAGTGGTTGTCATTTTTCCATCCTATGCATCTGATTAATCCCGGTTTGTACATCCCCACCCCATTACCCCTGATCGGAAGGCGCTTCGCTGAACCCACCCCATTACCCCTGATCGGAAGGCGCTTCGCTGAGCCCACCCCATTACCCCTGCTTGGGAGGCGCTTCGCTGAGCCCACCCCATTGCCCCTGATTGGGATGCGCTTCGCTTGGCTGCTGGGCCCGCGTTGCGTCTACTGTCGATACGGGGCGGGGGTGGCAGCTGCATGTCGCCGAAGTCAGACACGGCGAACTGATGGGGCGCGTACGGCGATCAGGAACGCTGCGACGATGACGCCGACACAGGTGATGATTATGCCGAGACGCGTGGATGGCGGATCGAAGGTCATTTCAATGATGTGGTTTCCGGCCGGCACCGGTATCGACCGGCCGAATGGCATGTCGGGTGAACGGTTTCCCCGCACTTCATCCCCGCCCCATCGCCCCTGATTGCAATACGCTTCGGTTGGCCCACGCGATGGCGACTGATCGGAAGGTGACGCGATTGGTCCGCCCCATGGCGCCTGATTGCAATACGATATCCCGTCTATTGAGACGCGCCAGCCTGGATAGGCGCTGTCTGCGACGATGATCGTGGCATTGGTAGCAAGGTTGGCGGATATGACCAGACGGTCTGGTTCGTCGGTTACCCACGTTGCGGTTCCGGCTTCGGGCGGGACAAGGCGCAGTCGCTTCGCTGGCCAAGGCGAGTGGTCATCCCCCCACCCGATCGCCCCTGATTGCAATACGCTGCGCTCGCCCCACCCGATCGCCCCTGATTGCAATACGCTGCGCCTGCCCCACTCCATCGCCTCCGTGTTTACATACGCACCGCCTGCATCGGGCAGTGAGGTCGGACTGACGGCGCTCATGCCCCACGCTTCCCGAACCCACGTCTCGCTGGTTGCTGGAGGATGCATGGCGAGATGCGTCAGGTGGACGCGCACACCGGGGATGGTCGCCCGCAGCGTGGCACTCGCGATTCCTCCGGGAAGTGCGACGGGAATGGTGGCAAGGTACTCGAAGGTATCAAACCGTCCGCCGACGGCACTGACCATGCGAGTGACGAGAGCGGTGGGTGCTTGGCCATGCTTGACGACGGAACGGACGTCTGGGCGGCCCCACGCCCATTCGGCAGTTTCGATGCCTGCACGGAGTGGGTAGGTCGCCGTCGTGCCGTCCGGGCCGGTCAGGCGGATTTCCGCAGCGGTCTGTCCCTGCAAAACCGTTGTGCCTTCCCCGAGAAAAGTGATCGCCACGAGGTGGCCGGTGAGTACCGGTTCACCCAAGCCATTCCAGACGGGTACTTCCGAACAACAGTCTGCGGTGGTCTGCCCGAGGTTAATGGTGGACACTCGCCAATCACGCGCGGCTCGGGATGGATCGCTTGGAAGGGCGTCGGTCTCACGCATGATGATTGCGCGGACGGCTAGGGGAGAGAGGCCTGCAGGGTCGAACCGGTTGGCCCATAGCCAATGGTCGTCGTCGTTGCCAACCTTCGCGAAGGCGGTCGCGGCGGTTCGTAGGATGAGCGGGTTGTACGCCTGTGCGTCTCGTGTCGCGGTGAGGAGACCGAGGTTCGGTGGCAGTTGACCGGTCCGTGCGGAGGCCGGAAAGTCACCGAGGAAGTGGCGAGGCAGGTCATCGTCGTGCCAGACAAGTCCGAGATAGCGGTCGTGCCCGATGCGCGGGGCAATCGCAGTTGCAGACGCGTAGGCCGGTGCGTACCACGTGTCAGGGTTGAATGACACATTCTGGGTCATCAGTCGCAGCGATCCGAGGTCGGCGAACAGTGCAATCGCCAAGAGAACCCCGGCCGTTGGGAGTTGTCGGCGCTGGTTCGACGACAGGATCGCCAGGACGACCAGTCCGAACCCAACCGCGTGGAGTTCCTGGCCGACGGTGAGGAAGGGTGTCCCGGTGATGCGCCAGAGGTTTGTGAGAAGCCGACGGAAGTTGTCGTAGCCCTCCGAATGCCAGAACTGGAGTATCGTAACGACGGGAAGAGCGGCTAGAAGTCCGCAGACGATGGGGAAATGCCTTATCCCCACCCCATCGCCCCCGATTGAAATACGCTTCGCTTGGCCCACCCCATCGCCCCTGCTTGCAACACGCTTCGCTTCGCTGGTTGGCTGGGTAAGGGCGTCGATGACTGATGCGGCGAGTATCGATAGCGCGAAAGCGCCGATGATGCCGAGGCGTGCCGGCAGGTACAGAATGCGAAATCCCGGAAGCCACGTGTAAAGAAGCCCGAACAGTGGGGTTCGAGTACCCCATGACAGAAGGATGGAAACCAGGGCCAAGCCACCCCAGATGATCAACCGGTCATGGTGGTTCGTTCGCCAGAGGATGGCCGGTGCAATCACGGCGAGGCAGAGGGCGACTATCCCGACTGACACTTGTGCACCTTCGACGGCGCCCGCTCCGGCGGCTGGGCGAAGCCACGACAGGAGGGTCAGGTATCCGTCAGCCGCAAGGCTTTCGAGGGGCCTTGTGGAGACGTAGGTCGTCTCGGCGACGAACTCGGCGCCCGGTAGCAGGACCACGGCGGCCATGGCGGTGGCAAGCAACCCTGTGGTGGCGAAACTCGGGATGATGAGGCGCAGTCGTTGGGCCAAGCGGTCATTGGCGCGTCCATGACCCAGAAGCACCGCACCACCAATGGTCAACCACGACAGGTAGGCACCGGCTGGCCACCCACTGGCGAGTTGGAGTGCCGTGGATGTCGCGAGGAGGCCGATGAGGCGGGCTGACGGTCTGGACAGTGTCGCCAGATGCAGGCCCGCGAAGACGACCCATGGCATCCAGGCGAGGCTTGTAAGGACGACCGGCATCCCGGCAAGGCCCGGTAGCCACGGTGCCAAGGTGAATGTCGCCGTGCCAGCCGTCGAGGCTAGTGCGCCGACCCGGACGCCATGCCGAAGGCAGAACCACGTACCGGCAATTGCAATAGCAAGGTGTGCCCAAATTGAGGTCCGTACCGCACTCCAGAGATTGAGGCCCGCAAGCAGTGGCCAGTTCGGGACATACCATGTTCCGGTGCCGGGATCGGCAGCAAATGGCATGCCGCCCCCCTGCCATGGGTTCCAGAGGGGAATGTGCCACTGCGCGAGGCTGCGGGCAATGTGCGCGGCGTTCGGGACGTATTGAAGCATCAGGTCAAGGTTCTGGGGAAGCCGATCTGGCCCGGCGACTGCCCACAGGTACCACGTGGCGAGAACGACGAGTGGGATCGAGGCGAGACCCGAGTACCCATGACCCTGTGGGCGAGAAGGCACGACGACCCTGTTCGGTGAGGGAATGCCGGCGACGGAGGATGCCGGATCTGGACCTCTCACCCGTGGGCCCTCGGGTACGTGCCGTTCCGTGTTGCTCACCCCTGCACCTGCAACCAGTCGAAGATCAGCAGGATTGCCGTGACTATCCCGACTGTGATCAGGCGAGAGCGACGGATCACGCCGAGTGCCGTGAGCAACTGGTTCATGGAGCCGAGGATTGCCCCTTGGAGACCCAGGAGGACGATGCCCGATACGACAATGACGCCAGTATGTGATGCATGTGCCGTCCAGATCATGCTAGGCCAGAAGTCAAGTCCAAGACCGTATTCAGGGTGCGGTGGGACCGGCGCACTGACCCCAAACCACGTCCACGGAGGGCGCAGGAGGACACCTTGGGTGAAGTCCGGTCGTGATGGCATCACAAGATGGAACGCGTCTGCGCCCAGGAGCCAGATGTTTCCCAGGATGGGACTGAACGGTGGGGCGTAAAGCATTGCGGTGTCGAGCAAGTCGTCCTCGGGGACTTCGACGTGGATGGTGGGGTGTTCACGGTCGCCGACGTGGCGGAGTTCATATCCCTTCACGTAGGGTGGCAGGTTAGCCAGATCAATGTTGAAGCTTCGGAACCCGAAGAAGGCATATCCATCGCGTCCGTAGGTGCCAGTCCACTCGCCACGGGTGTGCCGATCGAGGCGAACCTCCCGCGAGGATCCGGCTATTCCGGGGGATATGGGATCAAAGGTCATCGCCGAGACGACCGCGGTGTCTGGTCCAGTCTGCCGAATTGCCACGGTGACCGGGTTGGCCGGGTCGATACGGATGACGGCGCGGACCCACACACCTTCGCCCAGACCCTTATCGAGTTCAATCCGCCGCGTGTCAATCGCGTCGGTGATCGTCATCGTTTCCGTCCGACCCTGTCGATCCCAGTCGATAACGTAGAGGCTCAGGTTGACATCCCTGAGGATTGGCGCTTCGCTTTCCGGTGCGGTGATGGTCACCGAGGCATCGGGGAGACCCCACAGGTACCCAAGACCGCGTGACCGGCCGGTCACGGGGTCGGGGTCGCGGAGTGCCATGACAAGGCGGTCACCTTCTCGCGCATCCCAGTAGTCCTGGCCGCCATGCGTTGCGCCGAACCGTGTCATGGTGGGCACGACGTGGCGTCGGACCATCGCCGGGTATTTTTCCGGATGCTTGGCGATGGCGATCAGCTGGATTGCGACAGACAAAACGGCCAGGCCAATCAAGAGTGCGCGCCCGAAATGGCGTGTGATGGCGATGTCAATGACCGGCGCGGTAGCGAGGGTCAACCATGGGACGGTCATGAGCAGGTAGCGGGGGCCCCACGATCCGCCATGCCAGACCAGTTTCATGCTGTAGAGCAGGATGGTGACGATTGGAAACACCACCGTCAGCGCGGACCCGGAGAAACGATGGCGCCAGACCCAGAGTACCGACCCGGGAATTGCGAGCAGGAGCCACGGGGCGTAGAGGAAGAGGCTTTTCCCCGAGCTGAACACGAGGCCCCGGAAACCTGTCCAGAACGGCAGGGACAGCCAGTCGCTCGTGATGCGTGAGAGATCAGAGGTGAGGACAATCGGGGTCTCGCCCGTCGTCCAGAGGCCGACACTGATCGCAGCCGTGGCGACGGCGAAGCCCGGCAGAGCGACAATTCCGGCAAACCGGAGGGCATCGCGTCGCCGGTCACGTCGCCACGGTTGCGACGTGATGAAAAGTTCGGCAATGACCGCGATGCCCCCGAGAACGGCGGTGTATTTCGCACCGACCGCAAAGATGAGGGCCAGCATCGCCATGTAGGCCATGAGGCGGACATTTCGCAGCGGCCCTCCCCTTTCCCTCTCGGGGAGGGCCAGGGGGTCGGGGCCGGTACTCCCCTCTCCCTCTTGCGCAGGGGGAGGCGAAGCATGTGGGTGACGGTCACGATAGTTTGGGGTGGCTGGGGGCTGATCGTCCCCGTCAGCGCTGGTTCGGTGATCGAGGTCTGGTGATGGTGTGTCCGCGCGGGGAGTGGTGGTCGGTGGAAAGATCCGATGGATCGCCAGCACCGCCAAAGCCAGTGCAAGGGAAGCGGTTGGTTCGGCGAAGTCATACTTCGCGTACGGCCACGCGAGGGTGGCCAACCCAAATGCAGCGCCAACGATGAGGGCGACGACCGGGCGGTAGCCGAAGTTCAGGGTGACGCAGTAGAGCGCCCAGACGGTAGCGGCGGTGACCACTGCATTTGTGACGCTGAACCCAAGGTGTGCGAAGAAGTCGCCTGTCTGCCGTTCGGACCAGAACCGTTCGCCGGTTCGTGCGTCGTGCCAGATCACGGAAGCTGGCGCCCTCGCCGGCAAGGGACTGAGTGGGGGCGGTTGTGACGTGGCGATGGCGACCGCGCGAAGGGAAAAGGCACCGGCCTGACCAAGGCCACTGGAACCGGTGATTTCCCATCGGTCGATTGCGACCGGCACCGGCACCGGTAGCGAGGCAGCGTAGAGATTTCCCCGCGGCTGGCCAATCCAGTTTCCGGCAATGCGTGCGCGTGCATGAGCGACTGTTCCCCTGATATCCGGTCGATCCCATGCCCACTCGGCGGTCTCGATCCCGGCGCGAATGGGGATGGCCACCGTGTTCGTGGCAGTGACGAGACGCAGTTCGGCAACCGTCGTGCCGTCTGGCACCGCGACCGTGTTGGCCAGAAAGCTGACTATGGTGAATGTGGTCACTGGCGAACCCGGAATGATGGATCCCGGCACCGGGAAGGTCGCGGTCTTCCCGGCCGTCACGATTGGCCACTCCTCGACCCGGAACACATGGCCGTCAACGGTCAAGTCGTCGCGTTCGGGAGCAAAGGTCCCGAGAGCCGCTCCGGCAAGGATGAATGGTTGCCCGATGATCGGCAGCCCGACCCCCCACCGGGCAAACGCGGTCTTGAACCGGGTGAAGTACTTGTGATCCTCATCAAGGAATGCGGTCTTGGCCATCTCGAACGCAAATGCGCCGTCAATGCTGTACCCGTGCCCACCGCCGGTCATCAAATAGATCGCGAGCACCATGACGGCCAAGTTCAACCCCATCCCGTGCCGCCGGACATGGGTGCTTTTCGTTTGCGCGGTTCCTGGCAGTCGCGCCTTCATGAAGGCAATCACGCGAGATCACCCCCTTCTCGCGAAGCAACGGCGTTGTCGGTTTCGTTCAGGAGGTTTGGCAAGCGGACATCCCGGTCCACCTGTGCCTCGGAAGCGATGGGACTGGCCGGACCACTGTGGTTCCACGCGCGGACCACCATGCCCGCCGCGACGGCTAGTCCAGTAAGAAAGAGCCCCTCGAGTACCCAGACTGAGGACATCACACCGGCGTGCGAAGCGAACATCTGGCGCGCCGCAAGAGGCCAGAGGTCGATACCGAGGCCGAACTCTGGATGCGGACTATGTAGTTCCAGTCCATGCACGTAACGCCACGGAGGCGAGGACAGGGCACGTTGCTGCAAAGCGGCATCAGCCGGACGTAGGAAGCGGATCAGGTCGTTACCAAGTAACCATGCGTGGGCGAGCAAGGGGCTGAACCCGGGCGCGTACAGCGTGGCTATCTCCGATCGCTCGGCCTCACCCGTGTCCACCCAGACCCGCTCACCTCCGGTGACCGCACTAATGTACGGTGGGAGTTTGCCAACGTCGCGGGGTCCCATCTCCCAAGCAAGGAGGAGTGCGCCGTCGCGTCCATACCGGCCGACCCAGTTACCGCCCGCTGCCCGGTCCACGATTGGCGACACCGGCCCGTTCATCCCGGTGTCTGGGTCGAAAAAGAGTGCGGAAACGAACGGGAATGCCGAACCGGAGTCGTATGCGAGGAGGGTCACTGGGTCACCGACGCGCGCATCCACCGTCCATGTGATGTATTCACCACGGGCAAAGTCCGTCACCATCACTGACTGGATGTCAGAGGCATCGACAACCGTCATGTTCTGGTACCGGTTTTCTTCGGGTAGTCCGTCGTAGTTGCATACGTAGACCGTGAGACGGAAGCGTGTCGTGCGGTCGGGCCAAAGCTTCAGAACCATGGGACTGTCCCTGTTGATTGCATGCCCGAGGCCGCGCTGCGGAAGCGGGTTGCCGTGGATGTCCGGCGGGGCACCGGGTGGGGACACCAGTTCGGACCGTGCCTTCTCTGCACGGTAGTAGTCCGCGTAGGTCGATGCCAAGGTTCCGCCGAATGCAATCCCGTAGTCGTCCAGTTGCGGGGATATGTGGTCACGGAACATGATCGAGTAGGCATTGGGGTGCTTCAGGACAGCCTCTGTCTGGACAGCCAGTCCTGCCAAAGCTGTCGTGATCGTGGCCCACCGGGCAATCCGGCGCCACCCACGCGTCGCCCATCTCTCGTCGCTACGAGGCAGGGGGTGGGGGCCGCTCCCCACGGCAGCCCCGATCACCGGAAGTGTCAGGAGCATCATGAAGGGGACCATCGGCACAAGGTAGCGCGGGCCCCAACCGCCGCCGTGCCAGCCGCCCTTGCTGCCAAAGATCGCGAGGTAGAGCAGCGAGACCGTGACTGGAATCCAGGCCCGGGATCGGTGACGCCTCAAGAAGGACACGGCACCTACCGAGGCGAGAAGGATGGGAGGCGCGAACCAGACTAATCCCTTGCCGCTCGACAGCACCAGGCTGGCAAGTCCGGCCCACAGCGGAAAGCCAAGCCAACCGCGCATCAGGCCGTCCCACAACTGGGTGATCAGGATTGGCGCCGACACACCACCTGCCAGAGCCACGATCCCGACCAGGATGCCTGAAACAGCGATGGCAACTGCGGTGACGGTCCGAGTAATGCGCCCGGGGTGCACGATGGCGTCGATCGCGATCAGGCCGATGAACCAGAGGGCGGTGTACTTGGTGATCCCGGCCCCGACGGCGGCAAGCGCAGCGATCAGGTTGAACAACACAGTTCGCCGGGTCGTTGTGGCTTCGATGGAGGAGATGCGGGCGGCAAATGCGCCGATGGCGAACGCTCCGGCAAGCGTCTCCGAGAAATCAAAGCGAGCGTAGGGCCACGCAACGGTTGCCCCGCCGAAAAGCATAGCGAGGGTCAGGGCGGTCCGCCGGGATGCTCCATACCAGGCAGCGATCGGAATGAGAAGTCCGACAGTTGTCGCGCCTGGGATCACGTTTGCAAACCCGAAGGCGGCTCGAGTTACCCAGTCAGCCGTCCGGTCCGCGGAGCCGCTCGTGACTGCGGTCACCGCGCTTGTGCCACGTTCGCCTCTGACCAAGACGGCGCGCACATGAAGCCGCCCAATCTCGTTGATGGCGTCGAACCTGATCAATGATGCGATCCCCTCCCCTCCCCTCCCCTCCTGATTTGCAGTCAGATCGCCCTTGGCGACCGGAGCGGACATCCGGTAGATGCCGGCATCCGGGTTGCCGGTCCACGATCCGGCTACATTGGCCCGCGCATGAAGTGGTGGGCCTTGGACTGGATCGTCGTATGCCCATTCCGAGGTATCGACGCCGACCCTGATGGGAATGGCTGCGCCAACAGCCCTTCCATCAGCATCGAGGAAGGTGGCGGTCGCGATTGGCGTTCCGTCCGGGATTTCGCGCGCGAAAGAGAGATAGGAGACCAGGGTCCATGCAGTGATCTGTCCGGTCCCTGCCGGGATTGGGAGGGTCAGTGAGGATTGGTCCAGTGGTGCATTTACGCGATCCCGACTGATTGGAGGTTCGTCGGCGAGCAAGACGAGGTAGGGACCGGTTTCGCCCGGAAGGTCCGCCAGAACCAGACTGTCCGTCGGTGGCATGGCGTGGGCGATACGTTCGCCAATCCACACAAATGGCGCGCCAAAGAGAGGCAGGCCCGGGCCCCATCGGCGCAACAGGTCGCGTTCCTTTTCTAACGCTGCGACCACGCCACGTTTGGCTATGTCCCGCGCGACGCGGTACGAGAAATTGCCATCGACCGAATACCCAATCGCTCCGGTGGTGGACGCGTACAGACAGGCAAAGAAGGCGAACACAATCCCGGCCAATCGCCATGGCGATGCCTGTCCGCGGGGGCTTCCTATTGTCTGCGCCCCACCTTGGTTGCCTGACACAGGTTCGCTGCCTTCAGGCCGCCATGCCGAAATGCGGTACGTACCTGGCGAAGCCTGTCTGCTCATCGGGGTGGCGAAGCGACACCAAGGCGGTGCCTCGCACCAAGCAACCATGGTGCCTGACTGGTAAGCACCGCTTCCCTGATCCTCACGACAGCGAAGGCGGCCAGGATTAGCAGGAATGGTTCGATCTGCATGCGTAATCGGATTCCGGCAAACACAGCGGTTTTTGATGCGATGTTGAAGGCGACGTATCCAAGAAGGGGCCACCACGCCTTGCCATGCAAGAGGCCCATTACCGCCCCGGCGACCATGAATGGGAGCAGGACGCCGTAACTCAGGAGACTGACAAGAGCGTAGCCCCGGGTCGCATCGTTCGATGGGGTCAGCTTGAAGAGCAGGAAGAACTTCGACACCATGAACGTGGCGGTTCTCAACGGATCCTCAAGCATGTAACCGATACCAATGCGCTGCATGAGCTCGGCGCGTTCGGGTTCGGTCATCGTCCCGAAATCAGGAAAGGGGACGGCCCGGACGGTCTGATCCGCTGTCATCAGCGGGTGGTAATACTTGTACAAGTTGTAGCCGAGCTTGGTAGTTGTGAGGATAGGCCGGTCAAACGTGAGGTAGTTCCGTATTGCCCATGGAGCGATCGGGATTGCCATGGCCAACCACCCGACCGCGATAAGGGGGACCCACCCGGAGGAGATCCGGGCGCGGAGGCCCGATGACCAGGAGTGTTGCGCGT
>SXGU01561649.1_pt1 | contig 33660 bp, 30 predicted proteins | sample 3174531 | NCBI WGS metagenome assembly SXGU01 (sample SAMN11356863, study PRJNA531348) | freshwater metagenome | isolation source: freshwater sample F1-140 | place: China: Fuxian Lake, Yuxi | collected 2017-12-25 | reverse complement strand
CCGCTGCTGGTCAGCAAGAAGCCCACTGGCACATTGGTATTGCGCGATCTCAAACCCGGCCGCCGCCTGTTCATGTTCGCCACCGGCACCGGACTGGCCCCGTTCATGAGCCTGATTCACGATCCGGAAACCTACGAGCGCTTCGAGAAAGTGATCCTCATCCATGGTGTGCGCTGGACCAACGAACTTGCTTATCACGACTACATCGAGGAAGACCTCAAGGAACACGAATATCTGGGCGAGCTCATCCGTGACAAGCTTGTTTATTACCCGACCGTGACGCGCGAACCATTCCGCAACGAAGGACGACAAACTGAACTGATTCTTTCGGGCAAGCTCTTTGACGATCTGAATGAGCCACCGCTCGACCCGGCCACCGACCGCGGAATGATCTGCGGCAGTCCGGCGATGCTGAAGGAAATCTCGGCGATGCTGAATGGCTTCGGTTTCCAGATCTCTCCACATATCGGTGTCGCTGGCGACTACGTGATCGAGCGGGCGTTTGTCGAACAGTGACCTCCCTTGTATAGAACCGCTTGACCGATGAACCTGTCCGAATCCGTACTTCCTGCCCGCGAAGCAGTCCCCTTTGGCTGGATTCTGGTGTTCAGCGCCTGGCTGATCGCGACCATTTCCACGCTCGGTGCCCTTTTTCTTGGCGAAATCATGGGCTATGTCCCCTGCGTACTCTGTTGGTATCAGCGGATTGCGATGTTTCCCCTGGTGTTCGTCCTTGCCGCCGGCCTTTTTCCCTTCGATCGGCGTGTGGTCCGTTACACCCTGCCGCTGGCGCTGGCAGGCTTGGCACTCGCCTTGTTTCACCTGGCGTTGATCGCCGGATGGATTCCTGAAAGCATCAAACCCTGCCAGCAGGGCGTGCCATGCTCGGACGTGCAGGTCACCTGGTTTGGCTTCGTGACCATTCCACTGCTTTCCGTACTTTCCTTTTTTACCGTCACCGGATTGCTGGTGACGGCCCATGTCAAAGGCTCGAAATGAAACAAAAGACAGTTTTTATCGCTTCCGCAATTGTCCTGCTGTTGGTCTTCATTGCCGGTGCCCTGTTCTATGCCAGTCAGCAGGAAAAAGCCGCTACCGCACTTGCCGAAGCCAATCACGCGGCGCTGATCCGCATGCACTCACCGGCGCTCGGCAAGGCCGACGCGCCTGTCGTCATCGTTGAATTCCTCGACCCGGCCTGCGAGACTTGCCGGGCGTTTTATCCAATGGTCAAAAAACTGATCGCTGCCAATCCGGACAAGATTCGCCTGGTCCTGCGCTACGCACCGTTCCACAACGGCTCGGACAAGATCGTTGCGGTACTCGAAGCGGCGAGGAAGCAGGGCAAGTTCTGGCCTGTCCTCGAAGCCCTGTTGGCCAGTCAGGCAGACTGGGCACCGCACCACACTCCGCAAGTGGCGCTGGTCTGGCGGCATCTGGAGGGCATCGGCCTGAACATGGAACAGATGGCTTTCGACATGTTATCGACGGATGTCGATAAGGTGATTGCGCAAGACCTTGCCGATGCACGAACGCTCAAAGTGACCAAGACCCCGGAGTTCTTCGTGAATGGACGCCCCTTGCCAAGCTTCGGCTACGAGCAATTGAAGTCTCTTGTCGAAGATGCGTTGGCCAAGGCACGATGACAGTCAACTGACGAAAAATCGAATACAGCGCACAACCACCGAGGAAAGGTGGTTTCTTTGGAATGGCAGGTTCGCTATCAGCAGCCAAAAAATTGCTTCCAATTGCATTTGAGTGCGAAGGGTCGTTTGTTGGTCCTGGCCAGGACCAAAACTTGCCCCGCGAGATTTTTTCGTCTCCTCCACAGTTTTTTCGGTTTGTTTTCTCCACGTGGTGTCTTGCGTGATGAACACGTTTTAGTTTTGTTGTCGTGGTTTTGTTGTTTGAAACGTAACAAGTTGATTTTTATTGTATTTGTTATCAACCAACAAAACGTGTGAGACATCCACGTTTTCGTTTTCCCCCTCAGTTTTCCCTGTTTTTTCTGTTTTCCCGTTTTTTTGTTCTGTTTTTTTCTCGCGGTTTTGGTTTTCCCAAAAAACTTTCCAAAAGTTTTCTCAAACCACGCAGGTTTTTGGAAAACATCCAACGTTTGACAAAGACCCGGGGGAACACGGGAAACATACAAGGTTTGTCTTGGCTATTCCAAGCTCGGAAACAACCCACCGAGGCCTAAATTTCCCCGGTCATGCTCATCTCGTGCAGGGGGAAAGATTTCATGTCCGCATTCAAGGTTCAAGACCACGTTCAGTTCCGCACTCTCACACCGGATGGCCCAATGACCGGCAGCGGCCAGATCGTCAAGATTTTCCCCACTGGCCAGAGCCACTGGTTGCACATCAAGCAAGTCGACGGCAGCGTCCGGATGCTCCTCGAGGCGACGACGACGGTTGATGTGCTGGAGCTCGAGCCCGCGTAACCCTCGGGCAATCACTCCGGTTGCCCGCCCAAATCCTCATGAAGTTTTCGGTCCGGGAATGGCCTGAGTATCGCGTCTGGTTTGCCATCATCCTGGCCGAAGTCAGCTTCGTCGTCCTCAGTCGTGTGGTGGTGGGACACCTCGACATTTACACGATGGAAGCAGAACTCATCCGATCCGCCGGCCGCGTGGTGATGATCGGGTTTTACGTGCTGCTGTTTCGCCACCTGCTGGCATCCCGTCCGCTGGTGCCAAGCCAGATCGGACACTCCCTGTTCCTGGTACCGATATGCGTTTTTCTCTGTGTGCCGCTCCTTGTCGGGTACATGGCGCACGTGGATGGAACAACCAAGGCCCTGTTCGCCGCCACCAGCATCATTGTCGGGTTTCGCGAAGAGATTGCCTTTCGCGCGGTGATTCAGACTTTGCTGGCGCGACGCATGGGGAATGTTGCATCGATTGGCGTAACCACGCTGATTTTCGCGGCGTGGCACATCGGCGTGATCCCCTGGGAGCCATTCGCCTACGGCCAGGTGATCGCCGCCAGCATCCTGCTGGGTGTCATTTACGCGCGCACAGGCAATCTCATGCTCGTGATCGTTATTCACGCGCTCTACGACGCCCTGTGGTCTTTGACGCCGATCCTGGATCGGCCAATTATTCCGTACCGCTACGGTCTCGTGTTGCTGGCGCTGGCCACGGTTGGGATTGTGCTGTGGGGAAGATTTTTCAAGGGTGCTGAATCCACGCGGGCCGCGTAGCCGCCTCAGGTAGCAGCAACAGCAAAGGCAAAAGCAACCGGGGACAGGAATGTGGGGATGCACCCCATTCCTGTTTTTCCTTACCGGGCGGGACTTTTTTCTTGATGGCGCATCCATTGAGCCTTCGACGTTCCAGGATTCATGTCTTGCCGGCGGTGAGAGGAAAATCGAGGTGGCAATTCTGGCTTGTGCACCGGCGAAATTTTTTATACCCTAGACGCATCCGACATATTCTGATAGGTGGCAACCATGGAAACATATTTCCTCGACACGGAAACAACGGGGCTGTTCAGCCACCCCTTTGGCGATGACCAGTTGCTTGAATTGGCCATAGTGGATTCCTGCGGCCATCCGGTAATCAATACGCTTGTCAAACCAACCCTCAAAACTTCTTGGCCAGAAGCCCAGCGGATTCATTGCATTTCCCCATCCGACGTTTCAAAAGCGCCCAGGTTGGACGATTTGTTGCCCGAGATACGCGAGCTTGTGGCCGGAAACGAGATCGTGATTTACAACGCCGGATTTGATGTGGATTTTTTCCCTCCAGGGGTGTTCGCAAAAGCGAAAGTTGAGTGCGCAATGCGCGCATACGCGGAGTTCAAAGGGGAATGGAACCCCCATCACAGAAATTACAAATGGCACAAATTGTCGGTCGCCGCCGCGGCAACTGGGTTCCGGGAAGATGTGATCTTTCACCGCGCTCTGGGTGATGCGCTTGCTGCGCGGCATGTTTGGTTGCATGTTCAACGAGAGATGACGATTGTGGCGTAGGCCACCCAGGGCTCAGTAAATTCACCAGGTTTCTGGTGCCGTCCGTCCGTAGAATCCCGCCTTTGCACAAGGAATTCGCATGGACATCGCCAGCATCGCCCTGAATCGTCATACCTGTAAGGCGTACGACGCCTCGCGCAAGATTTCCGCCGACAAGATCGAGCAACTGAAGACCCTGCTACGACATGCGCCGTCGTCGGTCAATTCGCAACCCTGGCACTTTGTCTTTGCCGCCACCGACGCCGGCAAGCAGCGCTTCGCGAAGGCAACAGAGCATCCGGTATTTTCGGCGAACACGCCCAAGATTCTCAGCGCCTCGCATGTCGTCGCGTTTTGCGCGCGCACCACCTTCGACGACGCCCATGTTGCCGCCATCCTTGAAACCGAGGATCGTGCAGGCCGGTTCCCGACGCCAGAAGCCAAAGCGATGCAGAACAAAAGCCGCAACTTCTACGTCAATCTCCATCGGTTCGACAGCAAGGACACCCAGCACTGGATGGAAAAGCAGGTTTATCTGGCCTTGGGCACACTCCTGCTCGGCGCCGCCGCGCTCGAGATCGACGCGACGCCGATCGAGGGTTTTGACCCCAAGGTGCTGAACGAGGAACTGGGCCTGCGGGACAAGGGCTTAACCAGCGTCGTGCTGGTTGCGCTGGGCTACCGCGGCGCCGAGGATTTCAATGCGAAACTTCCAAAAGCCCGGTTGCCCGCCGAGGAAGTCATTTCGGAAATCTGATCCATGCATCTCAAGGTCGATGGCCATGCCTTGATTGCGGGTCTTGCCACGTTACGGAACAGACGGAAATTGCCGCCGGCGCGGATACAGGCCTGTCCGCAGTCCATGGGGAAGCTGGCCGATGTACGTTGTGGCGACGTCGCGTTTCAGGTGCCGGTATTCGACAGGCGGTGCTGGTCCGATACGGTTGAGTTCGATGGCAAACTCCTCGGGGATTTGTTAAAGATCCCCGCCGACGATTTGTTCATGGACATCTGTCGGGTTGAATACATCGCCGGGCGAATCGTGTTTGCGGAAAACCTTACCGCTCCCGCGAAGATCGTGCCGAGCGAGGAAGGATAAAGAATCCTCCGGCGGCGCCGATAACTCCTGTTACAGGAGATAACGATCATGGATGCCATTAGTATTGCCGCCCTGGCCACCGACATGTCGCAAGCGAAAACCGAGAGCGCGGTGCAGCTTGCCGTCCTGAAAAAAGCGATGGATGTGGAAGCTCAGGGGGCCATGCAGTTGATCCAGGCCGCCGCTCAGGTAATACCCAACAACCCGCCCCACCTCGGCAACAAGATCGACACCTTCGCCTGATTCGGAAGACAGCCCTGACACAGCTCGGGCTTAGGCTTAAGAATTCCCCGTCGGCATCAGTCGCTCCCGCAGCTTTGACCACCTGCGTTCCACCTGTTTGCCCTTCACCGCCATCGCCAGCGCCTTCTTCTGGCCCACCAGGACGACAAGCCGCTTCCCGCGCGTGATGCCGGTGTAGATCAGGTTGCGCTTGAGCATCATGTAATGCTGCGTTGAGATGGGGATCACCACCACCGGATATTCCGAACCCTGGGACTTGTGAATCGTCGTGGCGTAGCACAGCACCAGCTCGTCTAGTTCGCCGAACGGATAGACGACCTCCCGGCCATCGAACTCCACCGCAAGTTCCTCGTCGTCTTGATCGATGGCGGTCACGAACCCGATGTCGCCGTTGTAGACGTCGCGATCGTAGTTGTTCTCGATCTGCATGACCTTGTCACCAACGGAAAAACGATAGCCGAATTTATCGACGCTCCCTTCGCCGGGCGGATTCAGGGCGTCCTGCAAGGCCTGGTTGATGCCGCGGGCGCCGGTGAGGCCGCGGTTCATCGGGCACAGCACCTGGATGTCGCGCACCGGATCGACGGCGAATTTTCGTGGCAAGCGTGTCTGGACCAGATCCACGACGGTTTGCGCGATGGCATCTGGCTCCTCCGCGGCCACCAGATAAAAGTCCGATTCCTCGCCCTTTTCCGGAAGGCTGGGAAAATTGCCGTGATTGATCTGATGGGCCGCGCGGATGATGCGCGAGGTGGCGGCCTGGCGGAACACTTCCGTCAGGCGGATTACCGGCACCGATTTGGAATCGATCAGGTCTTCCAGAAATTGTCCGGCGCCCACCGACGGCAACTGATCGACGTCGCCGACAAAAATGACCGCCGTTGGCGTGGCGATGGCCTTCAGCAACTGGTTCGCCAGCGGCACGTCGATCATCGAACACTCGTCGGCAATCAGGAGATCGCACTCCAGCGGATTGTCCTCGTTGCGCTTAAATTGCCCGTTCAAAGGATTGACTTCCAACAGGCGGTGGATCGTCTTCGCCTCCAGGCCGGTGGATTCCGAGAGGCGTTTGGCCGCCCGTCCGGTGGGAGCGCACAGCAGCGGCTTCACGCCCTTCGCGGCCATGATCGTAAGGATCGACTTCACCAGGGTGGTCTTGCCCACACCCGGTCCGCCGGTGATCACCAGCAACTTGGACGATAGTGCGAGGCGGATGGCGTCCTTCTGGCTTTTGGCAAGGCCAATCGAAAGTTTGCCCTCCACCCAGGGGATCGCCTTGTCGGCGTCGAACGCCGGCAACGTGGTTACGGGAGACTGAAGGCGCCGGAGCTGCGCCGCGATGGACTGCTCGGCGAAGTACAGCGGGGCCATAAACACGCAGGGTTTCCCATCCACGGTGTCGGGATACAGAATCTGTTCCTCGATTTCCTGGGCGATGGCGGTCTCGATGATCTCCGCCGGGATCTCCAACAACTTGATCGCAAGCGGGACCAGCTCGGCGTAAGGGAGCCCGCAATGTCCCTGGGACGACGCCTCCGTCAACGCATACGAAATCCCGGCGCGAGCACGCATGGGGGAATCCTTGGCAATGCCAATTTTCTGCGCGATCGTGTCGGCGCTCAGGAATCCGATGCCACGGATGTCGGCGGCGAGACGGTAGGGATTCTCCTTGACGATGTCAATTGCGTCGGCGCCGTAGGTCTTGAAGATCCGGACGGCTTTCGAGGTGGAAACCCCATGTGCGTGCAGGAACACCATGATGCCGCGAATCACTTTTTGGTCGGCCCATCCCGAAGTGATCTTGCGGGCGCGGACTTCGCCAATGCCGGCGATCTCGCGCAAACGCTCCGGGGATTGCTCGATGATGTCGAAGACGGCGGCGCCGAATGCCTTGACCAGTTTGCCGGCATACACCGGGCCGATGCCCTTGACCATGCCGGACCCAAGGTAACGCTCGATGCCGGTAAGGGTGGTGGGCGGCGAGATGGTGACGAATTGCGCCTTGAACTGGCGGCCGTGTTCGCGATCCGTGACCCACAGGCCGGAGGCGCTGGCGTATTCGCCTGGGGTAACGGCCGGGGCGTGGCCGATCAGGGTGACAAGCTCCCGCTCGCCCTTGACCTTCAGGCGCAGGACGCAGAATCCGTTCTGTTCATTGTGAAACGTGACACGCTCAACGAGGCCCGCGATGCGTTCGAACTCGACGGGAGGTGCTGATGGCGCGGCCATGCTCGATTTTCACGCCGTAGGTCTGGGCCGGATGGCCTTGAGGCAATCCTCAAGATTGCCGACCACGATCGTTACCGGCACCGCCAGCATGAGGTTGTGTGTGAGATTGAAATCTTCAATGGTCATGCCATTTGTATCTTTGGGGCAACCATTCCCATCTTCAACCCCCATCAACCGCCGCACTCTCTCCAGGCAAGTTTCTTCGCTGGCAACGTAACCGAACACCTTTTTCCCGAGAGCCAACGCATACCCTACCTCGAAAACGGTGCCGGAATCTGGTTCGGCGCCACGAAACGGATTGAGGTTGGCGACGACGATCTGCGCCTTGCGGATCAGGGTGATGTTCGCTTCATAAATTGCCTTTGCTTCGGTTTCTGGGTTTTCCATCGGGGACAAGGCCTCGAACCCGAATTGACGGCAAAGTGCCCGTGATTTTTTTGCAAATTCCTGGGCGTCTGGGCGGAAAACATCGGGGCCGGCGAGGTAGATTTTCATGATTTGATTGTAACCCGCAATGCCCGTAGACCCGCATGGGGCTTGACTTTAAGAGGCGCATCATGTAGAATGCATGCCATGTTTGGAAAAGCCATCCCCCTCGTTTCTTTCTCTATACGCCGCTCCGATTAACGGTCTGCGGCGCTGCTTTTCCTCCTGATTTCTCTGTAGCCCCCCAGACCCTCTGCGGTCAATTCCGAGCGCTTGCTCGGACGTTCGAAACTGAACTTTGGGGGTTCCAAATGCAACACCATATTCAACGCATCATCACCGCAGCCGAGGCAGTTGCGACGGCCTGCACGGTAATTGGGGCCTTCGGCATGGCCTCTGGATCCATCAGCCTCCTCGAAGGCTATACGGCACTTCTCGCAGGGACCTTGACCACGCTCGGGCTTGCACTGCACAGGCGAGATAAAGGCTTGTTGGCGCGCCAGGTGGTGCTCGCATCGATCCAAGGCTACGCCATTTCGGTGGGAGGCTAAACATGGATGACTTTCTTCCTCCTGATGTAGTTGATGCGGCTCTTGCTGAGTTTGAAAAGGCTACGGAGCCCGTCACAACGGACGACGAAGTTGAAGATGTGCTGCTGGTGACGTCCCGGCACGACATCTTTCGTGATTTCCGTGATCCGCATAGCCTTCGGCTGCGGGGTGTCTCATTTCCCTGGGAAATGCCCAATGCCAATACCTACGATTACTACCGTAGTGGTACTGGTTGGATGGTGTTTTTAGAAGCGGACTTGAGAGCAGTGACTGTGCGCATCCGCCATGACAATCCGATCGATGAGCCATCGCCGACACTACTGGGTAGGACATTCTCGATCTTTTCCGATCGAGACCCCGGTCACTACGGGCATCTGATGAAAACCATCATCGAGGCCATTGATCGCGGCGGTGAATCTCCGCTGTGGGCGATTGCGATGTCGGAGTACTTGCCATCGTACATCAGGGTTGAATTGGAAAAGCCATACGATCAGGAGACATCCCAGGTCTTCCTCACCCCGTTCGGATTTCAGCTTGCGGGTGCCGATCTCGCTCGCGTGTTCGAGAAGATGAAGATCAGTACGTCGATCTACGGGAGGCGGTCATGACGATTGTCGTTCGAAACATGCCTGACTGTGCGGAAATCACGTTGGCTGGGCCAATTCAAGCTTCTTCGATTTATCCAATTTGCGACACGATCGATCAGGCTGTCGAGCAGTTCTATTACGATCATGTTCGGTTTCGGATTTCCTCAGATGGGGGTGAAACAAAATCGCTCAGATATATGTTGTCCCAGATGGAAGACTGGCACCGCCGTGGGGTAACGATTGAGACTATTGCGATGACTGAGTGTTCGAGCGCTGCTGCGGTGATGTTGTCGATGGGAACACGCGGCCACCGGTACGCTGATATGAAACATTCGCGCCTGATGTGGCACTTCGCAAGGATGCCATCTGATGCAGTTCTTGGCCGGGAAGTAGCTCGGCATCCAGGCGGGCTCACGGCCCGAGCAGGAGATGCTGTCGCGAAACAACTGTCGAACATCCAAGAAATCATCAAGCGGGATGATGACTTTATGGTCAGCGCCCTGATGAAACACATCTGTGGTGGCAACGTCTCAAAACCGGATGACTGGCTTGGTGAAGAATTTCTACGCCGCAAGTATCACCTCCAGCAGCGCCGTGAGCAGATGATTTCTGATGCTGCGCAATACGCATGCCATTGGACCGATCGTGATGAAAAGTCCATCAGGATTCTGTGGGATCAGCTTTACCGCGAAACTTACTCTCCTGATGTCGCGGCCGCATTCCTTGAAGTCGAACTTCGGACGATGCTTGATCAAGACAGGAATTGCTCCCCGCTTGAGGCATGGATGCTCTTTTTGATTGATGACCTCGGAGGATCACACAATGACTGAAAACCTGAAACCGCATCCTTGGTCACCCCATGACACGATTTGCATTCCAGAGCATGCCGCACTGCATGGTGGCAATCCCAATGTTCCAGCCGAAATGTTATCCCGCGGGACACTGATTCTGGGGGAAACCGGCGCGGGGAAGAGCCTGTCGGGGGTGATCCCTGTTCTGCGTGGAATTTTGAAGCATGGCCATGAAAAAAGCCAGTGCGCTGCGTTGGTGATTGACCCCAAGTTCGAACTGCTAGATGTCGTTCGGAAAGAGGCCGGTGACCGGATGATTGTTGTTGGCGGTGGAACAGGACCGCGGGTGGATTTTTTTGAGGATACACGCGGGAATATTTCGGTCAAGGATGCCTTGACTAAGGCGATCAGGTGCTTGTCAAGGGAGGGGGAGGCGATCGTCTCAGCCCGAGGAGACAATGCCTACTGGAACAGCGCCGGCTTCAACCTGGTGCTCGCACTTACTGAACTGATTGGAGCAATCGAAGCAAAAGGAATGTCACTCATTGAGATGGTCAAGATTTCGGAATACTGGCCGTGTTCATCCAAAGAAAAAGCATCCAGTCACGATGTTGAACGCTTCCTTCGAATTGCAAAACACGTGCGTAGTCACTGGGAGCCGAACCCTGGTGAGACTGATAAATTATTCGCCTCGCGCATCCGTGTGTATCTTTTGACTATTCAGCAGAATGCTTCGGCACACTTGAAAAAGGAGCGGATCCCACGTCGAAGCTCACAACACACGGATGTGATGCATGCACTGCGTCTCATGTCGCGATATGCCCGCCGGCATTTTGGTGGAGAAGAGTGCATCGGCTTTCTTGAATGCTGGTCGCGACGAATTTGCGATAGCGCTGATGATATTGCGACGGCTCTGTGGCGCGCCAACAATCCTGTAACTATGTCGCCCATGCAAATGCGCCTGATTGCAGCACTCGAGAGGATGGGAGAAAAAGCTCGAGCATCATGGTTCGAGCCGGTGAATATCTTGCTGGCGCAATTTCTAACCGCCCTAGACGGAATCAAGTCAGATGCTTCATCAAGTGATTTTCGCAATCTCGGCGCCGCACTGATCGCAATCGCAGAAGGCCTCGGCCGATACGACATCGCGAACGCGCTTGCCTGGACGCACTCCTGCGCAGATAGTCGAACTGCATTTTGGTATACATCCATCGCTGAACAAATTATTGCACCTCTCGTTGATCGATCGTTGGCCGATCGACTGTGGCTTGATCCGATTTCTCCCTGTCCTGATGGATTTTCAGTTCGGGGAGCAATGAATGAAGGCAAGGTGATCGTGTATCAACCGGGTACTTCAGATGCAGAAAGTGACAACAATTTCGGTAAGACGCTAAAAGGTCTGTGGTTTAGGGCCACCTTCAAGCGAGCGGCACGTCATCGTGCCGTAGCCTACATCGCAGATGAGTTCCATAGGTTTTTTAGCGGAGATACTGAAAGCTCGGAGAGCAATTATCTTGACCGGTGTCGCGCGTTTCGTGGCATGGCCATCCTGGCCACCCAATCGATCGCATCTCTGCGTCTCAAGTTGCTCAGTGCCGACAAATCGGTTAGCAATGCGCAAGCCGATGCGGCACTCGATGTCTTGCTCGCGAACTGTGGGAACAAGTTCTGGTTTCGCAGTACGGACCCAGGGACGATTTCCTACCTTCGTCGGGCAATTCCTCAGGCCGGTGGGCAGCACGTCATCGACATCAGACCGCCAACCACACTCAACGTGGGCGAGTGTTATCACCTGCTCGCCGACGGAACTGTAGGGCGCCGTCAAATCAAACTGGCCGAGCCACAGGCCCCACGGAGGGCCGCATGAGCACAATCTGGTTCGCGGGTGACCCCCACGGCGGGACGATTTTCCTGCGTGACGCGCTGAAATATTGCAAGCGCCCCGATGCGATCATTTTGCTCGGCGACAACATGTTCTCGGAGCCGATTCGTTCGAAGTTGCAAGCGGATTTGGGGGATGTTCCGCCTATCTGGCTCATCCACGGAAACCATGACACGGATTCCGCCGCGTATTTCGAGCAGGCATTCGGCCCGAACAATATTCACGGCAGGGTTGTCGAGGTTGCCGGCGTTCGCATCGCCGGACTTGGCGGGGTTTTCCGCGGTGCAATTTGGATGCCTCCGGATCCGCCTAAGTACCACAGCTATGAGCAGTGGCATGGCCTGTGGTCTATGGCCGTTCCACCACGTCAAAGAACGGCCCCGGAGGCATTTGTTGCTGGGAAGGCACGGAAACACAAGTCATCGATTTTTTTAGCTGACATTGAAAGACTCTCAGGACTTCGAGCGGACGTGCTGGTCACGCACGAAGCTCCATCGTGTCATCCGAATGGTTTCGCGGTTATCGATGATCTTGCTCGGCGCCTTGGGGTCAAGGCAGTCTTTCACGGGCACCACCATATGAATATGAATTACCGTGAGAAGTTGGCTGGCGGAGTTGCTTTTGGTGTTGGTGCCCGTTCGATCTGTGACCTGGCTGGGAACAGGATTTGGTTTTGATGTCGGCAAGACGCGAAGCAGGCACAGGGTCAAGTTCCTCAAGCCTTCTTAAAACTTCATCCTGATCTTCTTGGACGATTTGCGGACGGTACCGAAGCATGTCGTTAAGAATGTGCCACCACCAATTGGCAATCAACATTCGTTCGGCGGCGAAGTACCAGTCATTTTCTTGCTCATCGACGGTGGAACCAACCCGGTATGTAAATTTATCAACCAACACCAGTACGGCCATTAACAGCGCCATCGCGTTGTGTCCGTCGGCCCCGATATAAAGGGCAATCAGATCCCTTCGCTCGGCCATTACGGGTTCGGGTGACGACTTGCATATCGTGCGCAATAGACTATTCAAGACGATCTTGTCTTGGCCATTCGGCTTCTCGGCAAGGCCGATTAATGGAACGAACGCATCGACCATGGCCATCGTTGATTTTGATGGCTTCACGACCTTCCGCAGACCTTCGATTCTCCCGACGGCCGAAAGAACTTCTCCCGGCCCCCAATTAGCGTCTCGGTTCAAGGGGGTATTCATAACGATCACTCCTTCGTTTCGTGTTGTTTGGCGGCTTGCTGTGCAACATAACGTTGCATGTAGTCTGACCCAGACTGCTTGATTTTCTCGCGCTCATCTGTGGTCATTTCCCCGAGTGTCTGTACAAGGAGCGCGAGTCCGCCAACGATTAACAACTCGTCGATCTGTCCTGTCACTTCATCGCGAACGGGCTCAAGCCTGAAATTGGAAAGTCCTATTGTCTGGCACATCCTTCCCATCGTTCGAAGTTCTGAATCAACGCGGTTGCGTTCTGCGTAGCGCGCTCTTTTTAGCGATAACTGTTTTTCCTGTTTCGCCCTTGCGCGTGCCTTCCCGAGTTCCGCCTTGGCCTTGACCAGAGCACGAACAGAGGCATCGTAGCGAGAAAGCTTGGATGTCCCACAGGCCTGCGGCATTTCTTTGTTTTCCATCATTCACCCCGCGAAAAATGAAGTTGATGAGAAACTGTAATGCATCATTGGAATGTCCACAAGGGGATTGACGAAAATTGATTCAGCATTACTATCAACAGTGTTACTTGAATCTCGAATGCTTATGCACTACGTTGTTGGCAGTACCACAGAGGCGAAAGCGGAACTTCTTCCGCGGTGCGCATGTTTAGCCAAAGTGCCACATGCGCACCTATACGCTCAGGGGAGCGTGGCTCGCCAGGGATGCTCCCTGGACCCTTTAATGATGGTCAAGCCAGAGGCATTTTGGGAACTGCCATCGCCAGCGAGTATCAAAACAGAATCAGTAGCAGCAGTAGCAATTGCCGATAACAGTGATGATGGAGATAACGATGAATAATTCGATGAATGTATCAGCAGTATTGCGGCGGAACGCTCTGTTCAGTTTTGATGTGAAGATCCACAGTCGATCTGATGGCGCAGACATAACCAAATTGATCGCGTATCGATGGGGCGCGCGGCTTCGAAGCGAACTGACCGGAAAGATTCATTCCTACACGCGGAAGACTGAGGTTGTGCATAGCGAAGTTCAACTTCCCCCACTGGCACCACCTTCGTGGTCGGATCGCCGCCAACTGGCGATTGCCATCGATGCTGCTGAAACACGGATTAACTCTCAGCTTGTCAGGGAACTCACGATTGCGTTGCCACGCCAGCTCAATCTAAATCAACATATCGATCTGATGCACCGCTGGGTCGATGAGTTTTTCGTTCGCCACGGGGTTGTCGCAAGTTGGGACATCCATAACAAGCCTGGTAATCCTCACGTCCATCTCCTGCTCGCGTTGCGCGAGGTCACCCCAAACGGGTTCGGGAAAAAGATTCGAAAGTGGAATGACCGTCGCCTTGTTGAACTGTGCCGTGCTTCATTTGCTCGCACGTGCAACCGTGCCCTGCGAGCCATAGGGAGCGAAATGCGTATGAACCACCGAAGTTTTGCTCGGCGCGGTTTGGGCGTGATAGCCACAATTCACCAAGGCAAAGCACTTCCAAGTAATCAGGAATCCTTTTGGTCAAAAAAGATTTTCAACGACTACGTGATGTCGCTGAGACCACCGCTCGACGATACTGATGGTGGCGGAGGTGGAACAGGCGGCGGCGACATTATTCCGGGTGGTGTCGGTGGTGGTTGCCCCACAACACGATCGTCGCGGTTGCCAGAAAGGCCTGAGGTGGGGGTGGCGGATCGGAAGTCGATGGCTCGGCCAAGTCGGAGAAGGGGGAAGAAGACGAAGGATGGCCGGGGGGTGACGGGGTGGGCGGATCCGAAGTGAGGGGGCTGACAACCCCAAGACAAAGTTCAAAATCTACAAATTCGGAAATTTAGAATGTCTGAAGTAACCGGCCGCTGGAGCACGTACCGCATAGGCATTCCAAAGGCGCAATCGTTGAATAGTTCGCGTTGGGCGAAGAGTTAAGCACGGGCAGGCGTTTCACCGAAATAGGCCAATTAGCAGTTGTTGAAGCAAGGTATTGGTTTGGGTGAAGCCGGTTGAAATCATCTGTAAATCAGCGATGGTGAAGAAGGTGGTAGGGTCGTCAAAGGCTACGACATTGTTCTTCATCACTAATAGCGCAGGCTTTTCAGGATTGGTGATGTCAACAGCAATGTAGGGCGTACCGTTGTGGGCAACGAAATTGCGATTCCCATCAAGCAGGGCAAACCACCTAGGATCGAGGTTTGCTTGTCTGTACGCGCCTTTTATGTCGTTGATAATTTGTTCCTTCTCGGCGGGCCGCCCGACCTGCTTGTAAAGGGCCTGCGCGAACTCTGAAATGAGATCGGCACATGCGTTGACTTCGAACAGGAATGAGTTGATGTCGGCGATGAGCAGGTACTTGGCGCTTGGATCAAGACGGAATGCATAGCCATCTCTATCGGTTGAGAAGACATGCCATTCATCATAGGCCTTGATCTTCTCGTAGACGGCAATGCAGCTTAAGTTCAAGCGGTTGACGACGTGAGGGAGTAAGTTTAGCCGGGTGGCAACGTGTAGGCCGAGAGCGTACGTTGCATTCGGTAACTTTGCGCAACGGCCCTGATCCACTGCGACATTCACAGCCGCATAAATCGGAAGAATCCAAGGGTCACCGCCCAATTCCTCAAAGTGAATCCAGCGCGTGATCATTGCATGCCCCTACACGGGCGCTGGGGCCCGTTTAACACTCGATACTGCTGACGCCGATTCTGCTGTCCTTTGCGCATGACAACCGCCAATTAAGACTTAAGGTCAATTCAACAACAATAATCCGAAAGACTGGCAGGTTAAATGCCTGCTTCCCGAAATGATCGCTAACGTCAACGAGTGGCCGCTACCGGCATGATCATCCCACCACCTCGGCCACCATTAACTCCCTCAACATTTGAACATACCCAGCCGGCAACCCGTGCTCCACCGCCGCCGCCACAATCCCCTCGAGGTATCCTTCCCGTGGTTCCCCAGGTGTCGAATCAACGGCAAAATAAATCATTGCAGGAAGCAGTTCTCCCTTGGCCTCAACGAATGTCGTTTCCCGGACATAGAAACTCGGAACGCCTTCATATCTGTCCAAGTTGCCAAGGTCCCTGTCGGAAATTTCCCAAACAATTCCATGGACCACGGATCCTGGTGACTGGACCACGGTGGCAACGCCATGTGTGGTGATCAGAAAACTGTAGCCGGTGAGCATGGCTGGGCCAACAACAACAACAGCATCGGGACACCTCACCGACATCTGGCGGATGGACATATTGGAACCGTAGGCGAAATATCTGTGTCGGTGTGGACTGGTGTTGGGCGAATGTGTTTGGAATGGCATGGCCAGATTATGCCCTCAGCGTGGCTCAGTGGGTGCGCCACCAAAACAAATCACCGACCTCGGGTACGATTCACCCCATGACCTGGCATCTGTACCTGCTCGAGTGCGCCGACGGCTCTCTTTACACTGGGATCACAACCGACGTGGCAAAGCGCTATAGGCAGCACGCCGCTGGCACCGGGGCTCGATACACGCGTTCCCATCCGCCTTTGCGCCTGATAGCATCCGTTCCCGTCGGCACTCGTTCGCAGGCACTGAAGGCCGAAGCCGCCATCAAGCGCTTGCCCAAGGGCAAAAAGATCGAGGCGTTGCAAGCAATGGCATTTCCATCACCCACACAACCAACACAAGGAAGGTCCAAGTCTATGAACAAATCAGAACTCATCGAAGCGATTGCCAAGGCCGCTGAACTGTCCAAGGCCGACGCCGAGCGCGCGTTGAATGCCACGATCGACACCGTCGTCAAAACCGTGGCCAAGGGCGACACGGTGACCCTGGTCGGCTTCGGCACATTCAAGTCGGCCAAGCGCGCCGCACGCACGGGCCGCAACCCGGCCACCGGCGCCGCCCTCAAGATCGCCGCGTCGACTGTGCCAAGGTTTACCGCCGGGGCCACATTTAAAACCGCAGTCGCTGGCAAGAAGGCGGCGAAGAAGAAGTAAGCAGGGAACCCGGGCGAGGTCAGCCAGTCTGATCTCGCCTATCCATGAACCCGCAACGTAAGGAGAAAGAAATTGAAGCGAAAATCTAAACTGGCCCCGCGCAATCCACTGGTGGCCCCGGCCCTGTTCCGCAAGGCCGGCGCGCATGGCAAGACGCGTAAGGCGGAACGGCGTGCCGAGCGGATGGAAACGGCCACCTTGGTTAGGAGTTCGGGGAAGTGCTGCGGCACTCGGAGAGAATCTTCGTCCAGAGGGTGCTGTCCGAGTGCCGAGTGCCGAGTGCAATTTAGGCAAACTTCAGCTCACCGTGAGGGGACCTGAGGGGCACGTCAACGCCACCTGAACCAGGAACGTATCACGACAGTGTCACAGCTTTCGCCAGTCGGATGCAACGACTGGCGTTCGTCTTTTCAACTTCCAGGGAAAGGAAACCAGGGAAGAAAAAGTTCCACATGCTTTGCATGAACTTTTTCTTAAACACAAAAAAAGGTCTTCAAAGACTTTCGAAAAAAGGGCATGCCTTCCCCGCCCCTTTTTTCGTCCCGGTTGCCTTTGATTTTTTCTGTAACGCTGTAACGGTAATGTAACCGAAGTGCAACCGCAAGGCGTTCGCTTATAAGCTATTGTTTTATTGTTGTTTATGTGTATTTAAATGTAAATGTAACTTTGTAACCTGTAATACGATAGATAAGCAAGTAAACGGCACCCAATGAATGATCCAGCGACAAGCAAAGAGGGTGGCATGATCATGGTGGTTCCGGCAAAGTTACACCGTTACACAGTTACAGACAGCGCGAGATTGTATTTGTTCTTACAAAACAAAAGGGTATAAACCGGTTGCTTTCGCAGTGCTCGTTACGAACTGAGTTACGACGAGGTTTCACCGATCAGTCGCCACGAACTGCTATGGCCAAATCATTGAAGTTCAGGCTTCCCAAGGAGCCAGGACGATCTGGCAAGTGAGAATGGCGGCGTCTCCACGGCTTTTGCAATATCTGTATCGAAGATCGCAACCGCCTCACCCGGCACGACAAAAGGCATCTCGGTGAGCCATCAAGCGCCTTCCTCGTTGTGCAACGCGCAGTCAGCTACGGGATGAGCGCCCCCATATAAGATGGCGCCCCCCCTAAAACTTTTCAGCGGGTCAGCACCGCCACACAACACTCCTCGACAGCAAACACAGCAATGGCGTTCATGTCGTTTCGCATTGCGCGATGGCATAGTCACCGCACTCATCAAAAAAATGGAAATTTGCAGGGGACCTTACACCCTTTACGTTGCCCTTCTTGACCACGGGAGCGCTCACATTTTTTTTCAATTCAGACCTAGGACGCGCTTGAGCATCAAAATCCCAGCGATCCTCTTCCGGAAGCGACTTAAGCGCGCTTGCCACGGAACTATGGTCAAGGCTGATCTCCGCACAAATTTTCTTGAAACCTGCGTTCGTAAGGAACACCGCGTGATCGTTCATACGCCATCCGTGGATCTCACCGAATACGTGTCGAGCGTCGCGATAAATGTACATAGGGTTTGAACGCAAATGCTCGAGAAATTTGTCGGCAAACAGATCTCCCTCCTGCTTGAAGTCTTTCGGCAACCCGGAACGCCAGATATATGTCTCGAGCCATTTCTTGGTTGTCTGGAGAATATCTTCCCGATGTACGGACGATTCAAACTTTCCGACAGCATCCAACAAAACCGTAAGGCCTGTCATGGCCGAGGCGAGGTGTTTGGCGCGCCTATGGACGACGCGATCTTCTTCGTCAACCTGTGACTGAAATTCCTGAAGATAGTCAAAATAGGTTGCCAAAACCAATTCACGATAATCGTCTTTTAATAGCTGCGATGCTAAATATTCCCAGGCATGGCCATGATTCAAGTCGAGCCCCCGCATCGCCGCAAAAAGAATCCCATTCATCGAGACGTCTCCGACGTCGCCGTACGTCGACAGAATCGATGTGTAGCGTCCAGGTGTCCCGGTCTTCACTTGATGTTGAATGTCGTTTAAGCAATCGACTTGACTTACCATCACGTCGATCCAGCGAAACAGAATTCCACCCCGCTCGCCAGTCTTCTGTTTTGTCATCATATAGTCAAGCGATTGTTCGCCACTCGAAATGATCTGACATAACCAACGCTTCGATTCGCGGGCTTCACCATCTTGCTTCGCGCGTGATTTACCGTAACCATTGCCGAGCATGTAAACCAACTCGTCAATCTGAGTTTTGCTTGCCAGGGACCCGATTTCGTCCATGAACGCAACACCGTCGTTCCGGGCTTGAAGAGGCCCTTCAAGTGCATTGTCGGTTGTTCGCCACGGCATGATGATTGAATTCGGCTTCCGCGGAAGCGCGGGCGTGGAGATCAATGACGCACAAACTTGAAGATGGGTTGTTTTTCCGAAACCTGACGGCCCCGCAAGATGAAGCACGCACGTCTCCGCGTCGTCGATAAGTCCCAGAATCATTCCTGAAACGGAAAGTCCGAGAAGTGCAGCCAAGCTTGAATTTGAAAGGAGTGGCTCAAGTACATGAAAGTAGTTGGCGATTGTTCCTTTTTTTGACATCCAACGAACGCCCAATGCGGACGGGATCACTTCCTCAGTATCTTGCTTTCGAACAACGATGTCTTCGTAGATATACCCGGCTGGAAACACAATTTCGGTTTCGGAATACTTGAACCCGTACCATCCCTTATTCCCCGTCGTGAAGAGCTTTTGGTGTGACATGTTCCCCTTCTGGGCGTGCAGAAACTTTCTGTATTCTTCGAATTTTGCGGCTTCGGTAATCGTAAAGTCGCGCTTAACAAAGAATTCGGCCTTCAACTCTTCGGCGCGCAGTTGAAACGTGACCGTACGGCGTGACGATGTCACCCCTTCCATCGCCTCAACAACCTCCGAATTCCCGTTACTCACGTTCATTTCAAGGAATTTTTGCCCTCTACATTCAATGAGGGTTTTTGTTGTGCGAGCGCAAGGGACGCCAACGATCGGCTTCCGGATAATTGCCTGGGTCTTTTTCTTGTCCCCTTTATCGGCAGCGAGCTCCCATGCCACTTCTTCCTTTTCTAACTGGGGGACGAATTGATCGTTCGCCGGATAGAACATCGGATAGCAATAGTGAAGGTTTCCCAACAGGGGATCTTCGGCATACACGTATTGTTCATAGTGGCGACTGAGGTTCTCATATTCGCGGTCTGCGAACAATCCCGTTTCGACGCTGAGGACGCGAACCGCCTTAAGCGGAACGTGATACTTCAGGAAGTGGGCGAGCAACGGATCCGCGTCCATCAGACGCGTCGACAGAAGGACTGTCATTTCTTTCGTCTGCGCAATCAGTTCCGGATTGAGAGCGACATTTCCCGCGTCAAAAGGGCTCACCACAGTCCGGCCACTTTTTTCGACATAAGCCATCCCTTCCCTGATCGCAACTGCACCCAATCCCTGGGATGCTGCGATCACGGCATCAACCGGATCCGACGTCACCAGCGTCGCCGAGCCCTTCCTTTTCTGGTTGGCTGCATTCGGCACAAAGGTCACATGGTTGCCCCATTCGCATGAAAACTCACCGTCGTCATTCAGGGTGACGTCGAGATATGTGGCATGGCCATCGGTGATCCTGAAAGATTTTTCGCCCGTGCCTACGATCTGCGGCGGCGCATCAACCTGCAATCCAAGTTCCAGCAGTTTCGCTTTGATAGCTTGGCTCAGGCCATCAAACCGGGTCCGATTCATGATCCGGGTGATGAGGCCTTCGACGTATTTGATTTGATCCGTCTGTTTCTGGAGTTCTTCCGCGGAATTGCCTTGCCCCATCAGTTCAAGCCAATCATGGAGATTGTCTTGTGGAATGGGATCGATGTCGTGACAAGGCGGGATGTCATCGGGAAGATCCATGTCTTCTTCGAAATAGTCGGCGTAGTGCAACGCAGATTCGTACTCATGCTGTGAAATGACGACATCCATATCGGCATCAATGCCGGTTGGCTCAGTTTTATCGGCAATTTCCATGCTGATCGTGTTTTCCATTTCATTCCCTCTCAGTTGTCAAAGTTGAATTTGTTGGCCCAGCCACAAGCGCGTTGCCAGGCGTTTTCCGTTGCTGCATTCAGATATATAGATTTCTAGTCATGGTCATAAATTTTCCTTTTGGAAAATTCTGGTTCGGTGACCCCGAGATCAATGTTGTCCGTGCATGCCGGATCAAACCTGAACATTTGCGCGAGTTTTAGCCACTCCGAACCCTTGCGGTCAGAAATCCTATAGATGAGCAAACTTGGAGTTGTATCGGAAGCCCCCGCGTTACGCAGGACACGAAGACACCGTTCAATGACTGCCAGGGATGGCATGTCAAGGTATGTCACGATTTCTGGATGGCTTTTGACCAGGCAGTCGGCGAAGATGTGGAGTTGGTAGATATTCCAAGGGTTACGTGGATCGTCGCGCCCCTTTACGACTTCCAGTCGAATCGAGCGCTTAGCTGCGCCAAGACGAATCAGTTTTTGGTAGCGCTTGACGAAACTTTCGAGATTCGCGCGCGGCAAATAGTCCGTGACGTAAACCTTAAGAAGCAATGGCGCAGGTGTTGGGGGGACACTCGACTGGATTGCCGAAGGCATCCCAATTGCCGCGGTGACGTGTTGGTTTTGTTTCATCTTGACATCTAACAAAGTATAGTGGAACATTCTGTTAATTATAAAAATGGGTCAAGAGACCCAACCAAAATTCGCCGCACAGCACAAAACAAGTACCACTTTACTCGTATCTGATCATGAAGTCAAGCATAATGACCAACATAACAGCAATACAAGGCATATGGCGAATACTTCTTGCTATTTTAGTATGTTACCGCTATACTCCGTCCTAGAGGTGAAGACATGACATACCAAACTTACTACGCACGAATCCCGATCAGTCTGCACGAGTTAATCAAGGACACTAGCGGCCCACGCGGTGGGCGGAAATTCGCGTTGAAGGTGCTCTCTGAGTTTGTCGATACCTCGCCTTGGAAGGATTTCACCCATTGGTTTCCGGCTACGGTTCCGGACGGGAGAAACGCATCTGGTCGTGCAGCCGGAATCGTTCAAATGAATCTTGATGTCCCGTTGGATCTATCCAAGCGACTTGATCAGGCAATCCTTCAAACTGGTGCATCCAAAGCCGCTTTCCTTCTTGGTGCGCTTTTATGGATGATGCACACGAAAAGGCACGACGAACGCCAAGCCATCCTGGAAATCTCCCGCCAGGTGAACTTCATTCCTTTAGCCGCCCCCGACACTCTGATTCGTGGCGAAGTAAAAAAGAAGCCGGCGCCCGTAAAGAAGGAAACACGGGACTGGCGCGACGCATCCCAGGATCGTTACGGCGTGCCCTGCGCCGCCGGCAACTCCACCGAAATCCCCCGGATCCTGGCAAATGAGCAACGCGACGGCGCATCCAATTCCATCTCAGAAGGCGACATCTTTCGTGCCGCCCAGGAGCTTGTCGAAACCCTCAAGCCCTACGGCAAAGACGCAGACGGCGCGCGCACCTTGGTTTTTCCGCCGAGCCTCGCGGCGTCTCAGGTGCTTCGGGAGCGCGGTACCGTTGCCGTACTTTCAATGGATTCCGGCGCAGCGAAACTTGTCCAGTGCTACCGGGCAAATCTGAGGGCCGGCGAGAAAGCTAGGCAACTTTATTTACCCCCGCTGGTGCACGCACGCAGGGGGCAACAGGAGGCGCAAACGGCGGCCCTGTCGGAAACAAAGCACCTGGGGCACCTCAAGTCGAAATTCGCCTATGAGCCCATGGCATTTTGGGTGGGATACCTCCTTGAATCCGTACTGGCCGAACGAATGACTACGGACCGCGCTGGGAAGGCCGCCAACTATTACGCCGAACGTTCAGTCCGGCACCATGAAGACTTCCGTGCATTTTGCAAAGACCACCTCCCTTCGATGTTGCAGGGATTCCGGCCATTAACCGAACTCAATGGGGCAACCAATGTCCTGTTTCAACAGCTTTGCGATGAAGTTCAAAAATTTTACGGGGACCAAGCCTGGTCCGTTTTTCAACCTAACTCAGATCTGAAGAACCGAAACTGAATCGAGCCTTATGCCAGCCAGGACTTCGCACAACACTTTCTGGCAGCGCCCCAAAGACACACGATACCTTCAAACTCAATCAGAGCAAGACCCAATTCCAAACACAACGTAATCAATTAAGACAACCATGACCACATCAAATATGCATACAGAATCACTCTATAAAGATTATCAAATCGACAACGTCCCGAGCGATGTCTCGATGGACACAACCGATGCACTTTCCATCCTGAAGCTTGCTATGAATGCAAGCGGGACGCGCATTGACGACCTTCCTCTCGACATTCAGTTGGCAATCATCGACAAATGCCCCAAGTCAATTTCGTTGTTTGAATCACCATGCATTGATGTGATGGAAGCCGCGATTGATCAAAACCCATACCTCGTGCTTGACTTGATTAATCCGCCCGATTCAGTGAAGGTCAAAGCCATTCGTGATGATTCCAGGATCGCCTTCTCTCCTCACCTGGAGACACACAAACTGTCGGAAGATGCATTTGTCGATGCCATTCGAGTGCTTGCCGACATCATCGTTTTTGCAAGGAATCCCTCACGGAAACTTCAGGAAACGGCGATCGAATCTCTGCAAAAAAGAAAGTTCAAAAACAAATCCTTTGTTATCAGCCGCATCACCGAGAGAGACCTCAAACTGCAAGCATGCATCGCTTATCCCGAGCATCTGCTGTGGACTTCGGAGGACGACAGCGATCTGCTCAAAGACATTGTTCGCGCACACCCCGATGCGATCGCTTATATCAGGGAGCCTGATGAAGATCTTCAACTTATCTCCGTAATCGCGAAACCTGATCTGGAAAGCAAGATCAGGGGGTGGAAGCTGGAACACGATGAACACGGAAACATTGTCTCTTACTACTCCCCCTATTCATCAAAAACCGAATTCGTTTCAGAACTGGCGAACTTGCTTTCGGGCAAAGCGTACAGCTTCGCCAAGTGGCCATCGGTGCATGACCACGCAATCCTCAATCTCGCCTGCGGGATCACCGGAGAAGCACTGGCGAGAAAGTTGGTCGACGTTTATCGAAACCGTGATGCCCCCGCAGTAATTGTCGAACCCGGCAAGATGGACACTGAGAACGCCGAAATGCTTGTTCGTGAATTTGCCGTTGCATAGCCATCAGATGTTGATCTAGCTCTATTTCTTTTGCCAGCCAGGAACCCCGCACACCGATGCCTGGCGGTGCCCGATTTCTTAACTAAAGGAGTAAACCATGTGCGAAAAGAATCAACCCACAACTGAATGCCGTCCTCTCAAGTACCTTACAGCCCTTTCAAAAAGTTATCCGGAAGTGTTTCGTGGTGCTGATCACTTTCGGGTAAATCGGAAAGGACTTCCCCAATGGCCGGACTGGTGTTTTTTTCCGTTGGCCTGTTGGACTTCGCTGCTTGAGGGTTATCGGAAGAATACCTCTGCACGTCACTATAGTGAGGCATATTCCGTTGCCGCCGTTGGAACCTGGCGGAAAACACAGGGAATCTATAGGTACGATCCGACGCTCTACGAATCCATTATCCGCACTCCTCTAGACGGGGATTTGCCCCATGACATTTTGCTTAGGCTTCCTGAATGGGCTGTATATATCGAAACGCCGGGGATGCAATGGACTGGAGATAGGATGCATGGTTTTTTTGCTCATCTCAATTGGGATGACCAAAGGAAAATGCCCGACTTGCGTCTAGTGATTGATGATGAACATGGGCTGTCTCCGCTCACACTTTATCTTGGACCCTGGTCGCTCGAGGAATCGATCGCGCGCACATTGTCTATTGCGAAGTCTCAATGGGAAATGTATGGACTTCCGTTTGGAGATGGACTTGATCAGTCTCAGCAGAATACGCTTGCCAAGGAAGTGACCCCATTGATCTCCCTCCTGCTTTATCTCTGCACCCAAAACGCAGAGATCAGTTCTGGTTCCCGCGTTCCTTCATTGCCGAAACCGACGCGTACGAAAAAGGGTTTGAGGCATTTTCCTCAGAACAAGCCGACAATCTGGGATGTTGGAGTGCGCCTGGGAGCAGCACTGCGCAAGGGTTACCAATCTCAGTCGGATGGAAACGGAGATGGAACCCACGCAAGCCCCCGTCCGCACATTCGTCGCGCCCACTGGCACGGTTTCAGGTCGGGGCCCAGGAAGCTTCCCGATGGCAACGTAGTTCCTCTTCACGACCGGGCGTTCGAATTGAAGTGGCTCCCACCCATCCCGGTCAACCTGGAGAGCCCGGACGATCTTCCTGTCACCCTGTATCCGGTCAAAGACGCGGCGTAAAGCCTCATCGTCGCACCGGGGTTCCTTTAAATCCCGGTGCGTAGCCGCTGTCATGGCATAGCCATCAACCCGTCGGTACGAACCGATAGCCCACTCATTCGTCTCCCGCCACAAACACCGCCAACCACACCGTCACCCCGGCATCCGTCCATTCCACACGGTGTCGCCGGTGTGCCTCAATCAGCACCCAGTCTCCCGGCTTCAGCACCCGAACCTGATCCTCGTCTTCAAACTTCAATCCTGCGCTCCCCTTCAGCAGGCACACCCACTCGGCCTCGTCTTGGTCATACCAATACCCCTGCGGACTGCTTTGCCCCGTGGAAACAATGCGCTCAATTCGACACCCCGCCGTCGACAGCAAAGTGTCGGTGATCTCGGTGGGAACAGGACAGGTAGGGAGAGAGGAGAAGAGGTTTTGTGGCATGGCCAACTATTAATACTGCACCACCGTAGCAACCCGCTTCGCCCGGGTCAATGCAACGTACTTGAGCCGCTGACTGTTGTCCGCACCTGACCTCGCGTCGATCCAATTGCGGGGAATCAACAGCACCACTTCGTCAAACTCTAAGCCTTTCGCCCGGTGCATTGTGGCAATACGCACCGACTTTGAATCGGGCTGATCGCGTTCGTCGGGACCAAGAATTGTCGAGGATATTTTTCCGGACTTTAGGCTGCCGAGAACCGCACTCGCGTCATGCTTGGTCGGGACGATTACGCAAACTGACCGGCCCTCGGCAAGGCTTGCCTGCAACAGTGCTTGCAGGCTGCCGAGCGCATCTTCCAGGTGCGGGAAATCGATCGTTTTGGGTGTCGGACCATGTGAAATCGACTTGTATCGTTTGACCTCGTCAGAACCTTCATCAAGATCATCCACTTCGCAGCCTTCGAGTGTTGCGACGGCCAGTCGACGGATTTCTTCTGTCGTGCGGTAATTCAAAAAGAGCTTGCGTGCTCTTCCCCGAATATCGATACCACAGGCGCTCATCGATGCACGGTTGCGCGAGTAGATCCGCTGATGGCCATCACCGACAAAGAACAAGTCGTTTTGCTCCTTGGGCACCAGGGCACGCAGCAGGCGAAGTGCCTGGGGTCCGAAGTCCTGGGTCTCATCGACAATTACTGACGAATAGCCCTGTGGCTTGTCTTGAAGCAACGCAGCCGCATCTCGGTAGGCATCATCGACTTCCTTGAGCTTTCGGCTGGCGAGCTGCGCCCGGTATTCTTCAAACACTGGCCAGACGGCATCACGTTTACCACGGGTTAATACCGTGCCGCGACCGGTTCGTTTGGCCATGCGATATTCATCTCGTGTGGTCACCCCTTGTGCCAAAACAACACGCTCCAACTCTTCCTCATAAAAGGCCGACGACAAAGCGAGACTGGAATCCTGAAGCGCCAAAGCGCTCTGCCAGGCATCGGCGGCTTCATCCTGCTTGCGGCTGTAAACAATCTTGTGCTCGTACTTGTGGCGCCGAAGGAAGCTGTTGACCCACGCATCGAGGTTCTTGACTTCGATCTTTTGCATGACCGCCGGGGTGCAAAGTGTCTTCAAGTTTTCTTCAATGTCGGCGGCCAGGTTACGGGTGAAGGTGGTGAAGAAGACTTTCTTCTCAGCACTAGCGCGTTGCTCAGCGAGCCATTTGGCCCGGTGCATGGCGAGCACGGTCTTACCAGTGCCAGCACCACCCAGTACCCGCATGGGGCCACTACGGTCGCCCTGCGCCAGTTTGCGTTGCGTCGGATGCAGAAACACTCGCCACTGCGCCAATGGCGCGTTCAGCATGGCCACCATGGTCTCTTCATCAGCCACCACGACAAAGCGGGCTTGAGATTCTGCCGTTTCAATAGCTGCCGCAAAGTCCTCGATGTCGACCGGCTTGTCGATTCGAGTTTCACGGGACATCAAAACGTCAGAGACACTGTCCCCGGCGGCGATAAGAAACAAGCCTTCGTAAGCCTCGACAGGCAAGTAGCTCTGCAATGCGTCCAGTTCAGCATCTGACTGAATCGAACGTACCTGCTCCAGCAATTCCTGGGGCGTACCGATACCGAGCAAATCCTGATCTGACAGCGTAGAAAAGAGTGGCGTGGCTGCCTTGACCGATTCCGCAGAAGGGGTCGATTGAGCCTCGGTTGCAGGTTGCGCTTGTGCGTAACGTGCCTGCTCCAGGGCGGGCTCCACCAGGCTCTCGACCGCAAAGACTTGCAGTGCTCCCGTCGTCGGATTGACGGCAATCCGGCGGCCTTCGGCCCAGCTATATGCGGCGTCGTGGCGATCCACATACATCAGCACATAGACATCACCCAATGGCGGTTTGAAGACGATTCCGCGCCAATCCTGATCGATGCGCACCGACTTGAGATTCTTGTCGCGTGCAGCGTGAATCGGTTCGTAGTTTATGCCGTTTGAAGTCGGATCACTTTGAAAACGAAGTGCCCACTTCAAAATCTTTCCCTGAACCGCCGACGTCAAGGTGGCCAGATTCACCAGAAAATCCTGTGCCAACGCTACTTTTGGTTTGAAGCTCATTTTTGACCTTCCTGATTCTCTTGTTCTTGCCCGGCGTGATTACCGAACTCATCGGTCAATCGTTGTTGCCAATCATCCTCGGCAACAATGGCTGTCCACCCCTTGGCTTCCCACACGGTCTTGCTATCAATTTGCTCCGGCATCAGCAGCACGAGCTTGCGTTGAATCCAGGCTAACTCCGCTTCGGCCAGCACATTAGCGTCATGTTCCAGTTCGTAACCCACCTCATCTGGCGGCGGCACGCCAGCATCCATCAGGCTGTGCAGTCCGTCGGTCAAGACCCCCATCGCTTGCTCCATCACACTCTCCCACGCGGCAGCCTGGCTTGCGCCTGGTGAACTTGGGGCGGACCGTGTGGTCGTTGAAAGCGTGATTCCTTCGTGATCGCCTGCATCCAGTCCCACGCGCGTTGCCATGAGTACGCCTGGCAGCATCTGAAAGATGTTGAACAACCACAACCAGCGTCGCCAAGTCAGATGACGTTGTGCCTCATCCTGCACATTAGCTTCGTTGAAGACCACAAACCCCGGACTGGGTGGCGCGGGTAGCGACGGGTTGGCCAATTCGGCCGGCCACCAGTAACGCAGTGACAGCGCCGGATCATTAGTATTGCCGCACGCAACGCTCTGGGCTGATCGCTCACAGGGCAGATTCTCCAGGCCACTCCAGAACTGCGCGAGTTTTGCTCTGGCCTCCTCAAGTTCAACACTGGTTGGATTGGGAACCATCCTGAATGCCGTTGCCCCAGCATGCCGGGCCATCTTTAGGGCTAGCTGATCTCCCTGATCGCCTGCCGGTTTGCCAAGCCACTGAAGCAATACCGCTACCGCATGCTGTGTCCAGAGCGTGTCGTTGAGCATGGATCGAAGTGGCGGTGGGAGTTTGTCCTTCGGGTTGTAGCACATGGCTTCCAGACTGTCCGCCAAGACTGTTTCCAGCTTCCCCTCCATCGCCGCCATGACGTCTTCCCACGTCACCGACCACACCCAGAACTTACCGCTTGCCACCAGCGCACTGCGTTTGTGGGCATCCTCACGCGTAGAGGCGTGGTGATACGCCCATCCATCGCAGAATACGGCGATGGCCCGGCGCGGTGAGATGCTCTGCGTGGGCCGCAAGACAAAGTCTGGTCGGCACGGTGCGCTAACCCCGTCATTCGGACCCAGATCCACCTGGGGCTCGACCCAGTAACGCAGCTCTCCGACTTCAAGGAGATAGCCGGACTTCCCTTGAACAATCTCCTGCACCAGCTTGATAAATGGCAAGCCACCGACACCGCTCAGACGGCGCAGGCTTTCGATAAAACGCGCCTCAAGTTCGGAATCAAAATTGGGGTTGATGTAGATGTCGGCAATCGAGGCAACGCGTTCCAGTTGATCCAGGTTTTCTACCAAATGCTCAAGTATCGACCGGGCCCGGTCACGCGAGACGAGCGCCATCGACTTGCCCAGGCGGTACTGATACACGCAGCGGTAGCAGCCGTCCTTCTCGGCGACGGCATTGCACGAGCATCCAGTCAGGTGGGTCAATGCAAGGCGAAAAACTTCCAGCAGGGTCTTCGCTTCATTCGCCAGCAGTTCATGCAGGTAGCCCGTGCCGCCCGGCACGGAGTCATACAACATCACATACTGGCGATTGGCGGCGCCGTCGAGACCCTTTTCCTCCTGCGTCACCATGCGCAAGTGATCAACCTTGCCGCCGAAACGCTTTTTCAGACCAATGCGCACGGCCGCCATGAAGGACTGGACGGAAGCTTCGTCCACACCAGACTTGGTATAGGGCACCAGAATCCGCAGCGCCTCCGATGAAAACTCGCGGTAAAGATACAGGCAATCAATGATATTGGTCGGGTCGTCATTGCCGCGTTTCTCGCAGTCGAAGGCGTGAAACTGAGCCTGCTCGCGTTCGCGTGCATTTCGCGGTGCCCGCTGAATTTGTCCGCAGTGCTTGCACAGCTTAAATCCGGGCCGCAAACGCTCTTGTCCCGCCACGGCATAGACCGCACCGGCTTTCGTCGGCTCACCGAAATTCACATCCCGGAACACCACATGCTCGATGAACTCAAAGCCGAAAGGCATGTCGGGGGCCTTGATCCGGTAAGCCTCGGCGATGTCCTTCTTATCGAAGTCGGCCAGCATCTGGCGCACAAAGAACTTGGGCTCGCGATCTTCAGCGCTGTCGTCAATGCGTACATCCGTATCGTTGCTGTTGGCGATGGCCTGTTTGAAGCGCAAGAGCAGTTGCTTCTGTGAAATATTGGCCCACATCGGGTCTCCGCAGCGTGGGCAAGACCCATGTCCATCCGCGTGAATCTCCAGGTTCTCCATGTGCTGGCACGTCGGGCACATGCGCCAGTTCTCCAGCGACGACAGACCCATATTGATCTGGTCAATCTCAACCCGGCGCTGGTTGGCGTAGAACACGTTTTCCGGTGCAAACTCCGACAAGGCAGATTGGGCGGGACGCTCATAGCGCTCTGCCGGCAACGAGATATAGGTTCCCGAATCGGCAGGATCATCGATTCCTTTCTTGCGCCAAAGCAGGGATTTCAGTTCCACCCCCGCTTCGGGGAAGGCATAGTTCGGGATCAGACCTGCATCGGTCAGCGTGTTGAGCAATTCGCGCTGGTTGATTTCCTTGACCAGCTCAATCGTCTTTTGCCGTTCGCGCTCAAGGTGGTCGATTTCGTCTCGGGTCGCTTCGTCCTGCGGTTTCGCTTTCAGCACCTTGATCTGCTTCTTGACCTGATCTCCACGCTCACGGTGCGTCTTGCGCTCCTTGGTCAGCTCTTCCAACAGCTTGTTGAGGCGCAGGCGCAGCGCATTGTCTTGCTCTGTGCCTTGCATGAAGCCCTGCAATCGAGCCGCAACGCGATCATCAAGGTCAGCCCCCAACAACGCCTTGAAGCCCTCCAGCAGGCGCTCTTCATGCGCCAGAATGTAGTCCAGGAACGTATAGGGGAAGCGGGTCTGGTCGAGACTATCCCGCGCATCGAGCGCTTCTTTCGTCTTGTCCGGTAAGGCCGTGTCGGGGATGCCCGAGCCGACCCATTCATCGAGGCAAAACGCGAACATCTGGCGACGCAGCACCTCGGCCGCCTTCAGGAAAATGCCGGGGGGTATCACCTCGCCCAGCAGCATCTCGTTGGTATCTTCAAAGAAGTACAGATCGTGAGGGCTGGCGCCGTCGGCCAACGTGGCGGTGAAGGCATTTCCGTCCCTGCGACCGGCACGACCGATGCGTTGCAGGTAACTCGCCTGGTTCGGCGGCACCGAGCACAGCAGCACTGATGACAAATCACCGATGTCGACACCCATCTCCAGCGTCGGCGTGGCGGACAGCAGGTTCTCATACCACGGGTGCGGGACCTTGGCCTTGAAGCGCAGCTCAAGCGCCTCGCGCTGATCGCGTTGCAACAGCCCGGTGTGTTCCGCAGAAAAAACCCGCCGCAGGTCGCCCCGGCTGAAACGTTGTGCGAGCCAACCACCCGCCACCACCTTTTTGGCATAATTTTCCTGTGGGGCGTCCAGACAGGGCATGTCGAGCAAGGCATCGGCCGAATCCTCCGGCACGGTCAGCCCACGTTTGCCTTGCGACGATACCAGCCGTACAACCCGCGTTTCAAGCACCAATGCTGCCGGATTCAGGCAAATCACATCGAAAGGATCGGCATCGATGCGCAACAGAACGCCTGTCGCCACCAGTGCATCAATAGCCTGAGTGTAGATCGTCTCGTCCGCTCTACTGGGCAGCAATCCATTAGCCCCCAAAGTCGCCTGTAACCAGGTCTGAAAGAAGGTGTGCGCTTGCGGGTTAACCAGGTGATCGAACCCACGCTCCTTTCCCATCGACAAAAATGTTGGATGTGGCGAACGATCCCCCATGCGCGGCATCCATTCGCGTCGTCCAGCGGAATGGGTGAGACCAAAGACATTGCCATCCAAGGCATAGTTCATCAACTCGGGGTGACCAACCGCGCCGCGCTGGCGCAGATGACACACGAACCCCCACAACCACTGCACCACGGTTCTCTGGTCCGCATGACGGATACCGAAGTTCTCATGCAACACCGGCAGCAGCGCCTCGGCGGCCTGTTCGATGTCGGCCAGTCGTGGTGCCAGCGTGGCTTTGCCAATCGCATCGAGATTGCGTCCCCGGCGACTAAGGAAGGTGAATTCGGCAAACGCCTGCCAGGCCAGACGCTTTTGCACCCGCGTTGGCAAATGGCTGCCGCCGGGCAGGCTGTCCAGTCCCTGCAAGGATGTTGCCCAGTCCCGCTGCCACATCATGTCCGGGCCGATAAATTCCGACACAAAGCGCTCGACCGGCATCGCCAGCGGCGAACCATCCGTCAGCCACAGTTGGGCCGCCTGATCCAGAAAGGCATTCCATGAACACTGCGGCGTGGCCACCTGGTCGATCACCTGGGCCAGCCCGGTGCGCACTGTATTGAGGTACGTCCGTGCCGTGAAAAAGCCGGCCCGATGCGCCGCATCCTGCACCGAATCAGAAAACGCGATCAGCTTCTTGTCGTCATTGAACGGGCTGGCCCAGCTTTGCTCGATCGTGACGGCGCCCAGCGTCGTATTGCGGGCACCCACCAAAATCTGTCTGAATTTACTGCCACAGGCCGGACATGTCGGGTCGTGCCATACATGCGCGACACCCGCTTTGGTCGTGGTGGAGCGGTTCGCCGTTACGCGGAACACATCCACCAGGTCACCATGGCCGCAGGCCGCGCATTCACCGGGGCCGCTTTGCAGATGGCCGCATTGGGTGCATACCCGCTGGGCAATGCCCTCGCACAGGGGGCGCTTTATTCCGGCGAGGGCATAGATGCGCAATGCTTCAGGCTGCCCGGCAAACCAGGTGTTGTAGATCTCGTCGAGATCGGTGGCCAGCCTGGATTGGCCGTTGGGCAAACGACTGAGCCAAGCGGTGGTGTGGCAATCCGCGCACTGCAACAGCGGCAGATACAGCTTTCCCGGCTCACGCTTGACGTCGCTATCGGCACGCAGCTCAATGTTCAGCGTATTGCCCTGCACCTGCGCCACCATCCGGCGCAACTCCCGCATCCAGAGTTGTACTCTGAGTGTCACCAGCGGCCGACCGACCGGGTCACGCGCCCAAGCCACCAATACCAGCAAGGCATCCAGCACTTGGCCGATATGCGCGCGTGCCGCTTCAGGCAAGGGGCCCTGCATCTGCTGCTGCAACTCGGCCAGCGAGACGATCTGGCTTTTCAGCAGCTTGAGCAGATTGACGAACAGCAAATGCTTTTTGAGCAAGCCACCCAGCGAACGCCGCCAGGCCGGGTTATCAACATCGGTAGGCACCGGCATGCCGGGGAAGAACAAGGCAAACCACGCTGCAACTGCGGTCTGCTGCGACGGGTACTGATCAGAATCCAGCACCGTGTCAAAGTCGGGCCGGGGATAAAGCACATGTTCGATCGTGCTTTCACCCAAAAACTCGCTCTCAGTCAGCCGGTTTTCCGTGACGACCGATTCCGGCGGAAACGCAACGCCAAAGATCTGCCGGGCGTATTCGCGCAGCGGCGCGGTATCCGCGTTGCCGCCCAGCGTGGCGGATGTCCCGGCGCAAATCAGGTGTCCATCTGGGGTTTGCAGGCGCGCCCGCAGGCGGCGCAGAAGCAACGCCAGATCCGTTCCCTGCGCGCCATCGAAAGTGTGCAGTTCATCCACCACCACATAGCGCAGTGTTTCCGCCGTGTTTTTGGCCCAGAGTTGCCTGTCCTTGGGGCGGATCAGCAGATAGTCCAGCATCTTGTTGTTGGTCAGCAAGATGTCGGGCGGGTCCTTGCGCAGCTTTTCCCGATCAGTGATGCCACTGGTGGCGGTCATG
>SXGU01359140.1_pt1 | contig 33663 bp, 29 predicted proteins | sample 3174531 | NCBI WGS metagenome assembly SXGU01 (sample SAMN11356863, study PRJNA531348) | freshwater metagenome | isolation source: freshwater sample F1-140 | place: China: Fuxian Lake, Yuxi | collected 2017-12-25 | reverse complement strand
GCCCACTTTGTCCATGGCATCGGCAATGATTTTACCGATGGAGTCGTCTGAGTTAGCCGAAATGGCGCCCACTTGAGCGATTTCTTTGCTGGTAGTACACGGTTTGGATTGCGCTTTTAAATCGGCAATGGCAGCAGCCACGGCTTTATCGATACCGCGTTTTAAATCCATAGGGTTCATGCCAGCGGCGACCGATTTCATGCCTTCACGGATAATGGCTTGTGCCAATACGGTGGCAGTGGTGGTACCGTCACCGGCGATATCAGAGGTTTTTGACGCCACTTCTTTTACCATTTGTGCGCCAATGTTTTCGAATTTGTCTTTTAATTCGATTTCTTTCGCAACGGATACACCGTCTTTGGTAATGGTCGGAGCGCCGAAGCTTTTATCCAGAATGGCGTTGCGGCCTTTAGGACCCAAGGTTACTTTTACTGCGTTTGCTAAAATGTTTACGCCACGCGCCATACGAACGCGCGCGTCATCGCCAAATAATACGTCTTTTGCTGCCATTTTTATTCCTAAACTATTTGTGTGTGATTATGAATTATTAAAGGGTTCAGGCTTAGCCTAAAATGCCCATGATGTCTTCTTCACGCATAACGATAAGGTCTTCACCGTCAACTTTAACTTCGTTACCCGCGTATTTGCCAAACAGCACTTTGTCGCCAACTTTAACTTCTAAAGCGCGCACAGTGCCGTTATCCAGTGGCTTGCCGCTGCCAACCGCCAATACTTTACCCTGGCTTGGTTTTTCCGCAGCAGAACCTGGCAACACAATACCGCCGGGCGTCGTGGTTTCTTCTTCAACGCGTTTGACTATCACTCTGTCGTGTAACGGACGTATATTCATTTATATCTCCTGATAAAAAATTAAAGGTTAAACTAAATTCGTTTATTAGCACTCGCTAGTAATGAGTGCTAATGATAATGAGCTTTTGCAGTCTGTCAAGTTCTTTGGCATCATCTCTCATCACGATACATAAATACTATGACCTATGAATGACAACCAACTCTTACGCTATAGCCGTCAAATCATGCTGCCTTCAATCGATATTGAAGGACAACAAAAACTTCTTGCCGCCAAGGTATTGATTGTCGGTGCCGGTGGTTTAGGCTCTCCTGCATCCATTTATCTTGCCGCTGCCGGTGTCGGCAACATCACGATTTATGATGATGACGAAGTGGACTTATCCAACTTGCAGAGGCAGATTGCTCATCACACTGCTGATATAGGGATGGATAAAGTAATTTCAACCCAAAAGACGCTTAATGAATTAAATCCCGATGTGGAGGTGAGGGCGGTAAAACAGCGATTGTTAGGTTTACAACTGGAAAACGAAGTACTTCAAGCGGATGTGGTTCTGGATTGTAGCGATAATTTCTCGACCCGTTTTGCGATAAACAACGCCTGTGTTAAACACCAGACCCCCTTGGTTTCAGGTGCGGCGATCCGCTTTGAAGGCCAGGTATCGGTGTTTACGCCGGGTAAAAATAACAGCCCGTGCTACAACTGTTTATACAGTGATGACGGCGAAGAGCAGCTCAATTGTGCAACCAACGGCGTATTGGCGCCGATTACCGGCATAGTCGGCAGTATTCAGGCATTGGAAGCGATGAAGCTGATATTGGCTCTCGGTGAAACCTTAACCGGACGCTTATTGCTGCTGGATGGATTAACGATGGAATGGAATACGATGAAATTGCGGAAAAACCCTGTTTGCCCTACCTGTAGTAACCAGAGCTATTGATGTAAGGCGATTTGGGCATATTCCTTCTTGGCAATCGCCTAAAAGCATTCCAGGCGCAGCTGATCGCCTGGAATGCTCATCCAACCCATCGCTATCTTTTTTTAGCAAGTAAACCCTTGGCAAAGTGAATGGCGCTTTCCGCCACATCATTCACCAAAGACGGACTGTCGCCATGCGGTTGGGTCTCGCCAAACGGCCTGGCATTTTTTTGGGTAAACTTGTAAATGAAATAGCCCAACGGAGCAAAAGCCGCAGTCGCTATAATCCACATCCATACAAATAATTCAATAAGATCGCCGGTCATCGATTTCTCCTCATAATTCATTATTATTTTTAGGTGAAATCGGATAATACTCTCTCTTTCTGTAAAAAAACACCCAGCATAAAGGTAGGTATTAAGGCCAGTTAATCCGCCGCATATTTTCAGACGCTCCGGTAAATAAATCGGGTAATTGGCTATTTTAAATAGCTTTTTTGCGATTATTTTTTCCAATCATTGGTTGATTGCCCGGCAGGCTTACAGCGGGATAAATGGAAAAATTCTTAATTTGGCGGCAGTGAGCCAACGGGTGGCTCACTTCGTTTCAATGACTCGACGTAGCGAATGGACTGTCTACATTATTGCAGCACTCAGCAAACGCTTCGCGAAAAATAGGCGGGTTATTCACCCTGTTTCCAGGCCGAACTGCGAAAAGCCAGAGCGCCACTGTCCGACGAATTACTCACCACAGGTTGTTTATTAACCATAGCCGGTTTATCGATGCGTGCTTGCGCTTCGACATGCGGCTGAGTTTCACCCGTGTGAATGGTTTCGCCATGCGGCTGGATTTCGCCAAAGGGTGCGGCATTTTTGTTTGTGTATTTGTAAATAAAATAGCCCAGCGGAGCAAACGCCCCGGTGGCTATAATCCACATCCATACAAACAATTCAACAAGATCACCGGTCATAGTCTCTCCTCATTACTATTATTTTTTATTATGTTCAGGTGAGAGGGATAATACTCTTTTCCGATAAAAAAAACACCTGTGGCGATTAGCGTCGAGCACAAGAAATACGCCGACTTAGGGCAAAAAATCGGCCAGCCAATCACCTATGCTTAAAATCGTTATAAATGACCGGATTATGATTAAATAACGACAGGGAATATGCGTGATTTTCAAGCCGCCTAAATTAGGACTGCATATTCCTCGTATGTGAAAATATAGATTCTTGAAAGCGGAGATAATCATGCTGGAAACACTTTTTCAACTCAAGCGTAATAACGCCACCGTGCTTGGCGAATTAATCGCAGGCGGCACTACGTTTATCGCTTCCATGTACATTATCATCGTCAACCCGGCGCTATTGAGCCAAGCCGGGATGCCTTACGAGGCGGTATTGACGGCGACTATCCTTGTCTGCGCTTTTTCCTCGTTAACGATGGGACTCTACGCCAATAACCCAATACTGGTTGCGCCCGGCATGGGCATTAACGCCTATTTCACTTACGCTATTGTGATAAAACAGCATATCCCGGTTGAAACAGCCCTGGGAGCGGTATTCTGGAGCGGCGTGATCTTTTTATTGCTGTCGGTGTTCCGGGTCAGGAATCTGATCCTGAAAGCCATCCCGTCTTGCGTACGACTCGGTAGCGCCGCCGGGATCGGTTTGTTCATCGCCTTGATCGGTTTTTTTAATGCTGGTTTTATCGTGGTAAAAACGCCGTTTATCGGACTCGGTGAATTAAACCCGATTACGCTGACTTTTGTGGCCGGATTATTTGTCGCCACCATCCTGGCCGTTAAAAAAATACCCGGCGCATTGATCCTGAGCGTTGTTGTCACCACGCTGCTGGCTTATCCTATCGGACGCTGGTATGGCGACGCGTCGGCGGTCAATTTCGGCAATCCGCTGTTGGTCAGTGTGCAAGAACTGTTTTCCGCACCGGATTTCAGCCTGGTATTCAAACTGGACTTGCTCGGGGCATTACATTGGTCGGTGCTGCCTGCAGCATTCGGTTTATTGTTCACCGATATGTTCGATAGTATTTCCACATTCGTCGGCGTGGCCGAAGCGGGCAATCTGAAAGACAGTAACGGCGAACCGCGGCGCATGGAACAATCGATGGTGGCCGATTCGTTGGCGACGATGTTTTCCGGCCTGTTCGGTTCCAGTCCCGGAACGGCTTATATCGAATCGGCGTCCGGAGTTCAGGCGGGTGGACGCACCGGCTTGACGGCGGTGTTTGCCGGGTTACTGTTTTTACCGTTCCTGTTCATCGCGCCGCTGGCGAAACTGGTGCCCGCCATCGCGACCGCGCCGGTGCTGGTCATTGTCGGCGTCTATATGATGGGCGCGGCGACACAAATCGCCTGGGATGATTTCGTCGAAGCCATCCCGGCGTTCATGGCGATGGCGTTAATCCCGTTGACCTATTCGATTACTCAGGGCTTGATCTGGGGTTTGTTTATGTACAGCGCGGTAAAAATAGCCACCGGGCAGTTTCGCGAACTGCCGGTGACCTTATGGTTTATTGATGGCTTTGCGGTATTGCTGCTATGCCTGGAAGTGGCCTGATCGGCAATTGTCCCTGCTCTTTATTTTTTATTACTGGTAGTACCGGAAGAACACTCCCTTGTATGCTGGATGCCTGCATGGATGAAGGTAAGTAGAGCAACGCAGGAGCAGTTGCCGAGAGGGCCGGGGAGAGGAGAATCAAAAAGGAAAAATTTCGTTAAAATCTCCTCATCCTAGCCCACCGGGGTATTCAAAGGGAGAAGGGAGCATTCAAGCCATAAACGGATAATCCGTATACCCCTTTTCAGTGCCGCCATAAAACGTACCCGGATCAGGCTCATTCAATGGCGCATGCGCTTTGAAGCGCTCGACAAGATCAGGATTGGCGATATACAACTGCCCGAACGCCACCGCATCGGCCAAGCCTTTCTCAATAACGGCTTCAGCACGAACCTGGTCATACCCGCCGCACACGATCAATACCCCATTATAAGCCGCGCGCAAAACGGCAAGGTCGATCACATTGGCCCCGTGCCGAATATCGCCTTCCAATGCATCGACGATATGCACATAAGCCAAACCAAAGCGGTTGAGTTGGCCCAACAGATAAACAAACATCGTTGCCGGGTCGGAATCACTCATATCATTAAACGTGCCGCTGGGCGACAAACGAATACAGACACGCTCTGCGCCCCAAACATCCGCCACCGCCTCAGTCACTTCCAGTAAAAGCTTGCTGCGATTTTCCAGAGAGCCGCCGTAAAGATCGGTCCGTTTGTTGGTGCCGTCACGTAAAAACTGATCCAGCAAATAGCCGTTGGCGCTGTGAATTTCCACACCGTCAAAGCCTGCAGCTAAAGCATTCTTTGCAGCTTGGCGATATTGCTCGACGATGCCCGGAATTTCATCGGTTTCCAACGCGCGCGGCGTGACAAACGGCTGCATGCCGGACGGCGTCACCGCGCTCCCTTCCGGTCTGATGGCGGAAGGCGCTACCGGTAAAGCGCCGTCATGAAAATCAGGATGGGAAATACGGCCGACATGCCACATTTGCAGGAAAATACGCCCGTTTTCGGCGTGCACCGCATCGGTGATTTGCTTCCAGCCGGCCACTTGCTGTGTGTTGTATATACCCGGTGTGGCCGGATAACCGGCGCCTTGCGTCGATATTTGGGTAGCTTCGGTAATGATCAAGCCTGAACTTGCGCGCTGAACATAATAGCTTTTCATCAGCTCGGTGGGGATATTGTCCGGCGCGCGCATTCGGGTCAATGGCGCCATGATAATCCGGTTGGGTAAATGACAGGGTCCGATGTCAATCGGCGATTGTAGCGTGTTGTTCATGAGGTACCTTTAAGTTTAAAACAATAGCAATTCGGCATTAATGTTATCCTGTTTATAATGATTTCGCTTAGAGTATTCCGGGTAGCGATAGATTTAAATTCCAATCATCTTTTTTCGTAACTTAATGGCAGTGAGGCTGGAAGCTCCAGCTGATAACACCAATCAGGAACCCTATTATGAGTAACAGGCAAGCAGGTAATCCTCTGCACGGGATTACGCTGGAAACGATACTGACCCAATTGGTCGCTGAATACGGCTGGGCTGAATTGGGCAGGCTGATTCCTATCCGCTGTTTTAATCATGAACCGAGCATCAAATCCAGCCTGAAGTTTTTGAGAAAAACAGCGTGGGCGAGAGATAAAGTTGAACAATTGTATCTGTCAGGAAAAGACCAGTTTAACTGAAGATAGATTTTAAATTCCAGATTAGCGTATCGAATACGCAACTGCGTTGATGTTCCAAACAACTCTTCAGCGAAAATAATCCTTTTCTCTGGTGTTCTTTGATTAATCGTTAATACCGGATTTTGATTCAAAATCCGGTAGCCCCATCCCCCCAGGTCAGCTGAAAATAAGTTTAAAACTTTTTGAACCTTTCTTGTCGATCAAGGAAACTCATGGTACGAGAGCGGATTAACAAACGGCTCTTACGGTCACTTGACAGAATATTTACAGGCGACAGGTCATTAACCTTGGATCATAATAATGCCAGTGCAATGACAGATTACATTCAATAATTTTCGGAGTAAACCATCATGAAACTGCCCGTCTTAACCAAGACTCTCACGCCCGGTTATGGGTTTAAAACACTCAGCCTGACCGGTGTTATGGCCGTTTTGACCGGCGTTTCCACTTCTGCCTGGAGCAGCCCGACACTGGTTGCCGACAGCACGGTGTCAAGCCCCTTTGTGCCGGGTGTTAGACACGGAGCCGATCCTGATGTGCAGGTGAACAGTAGTAATAGCGGATTTCTGAGGTTTGCTTTAGCTTCATCGTTGCCGACCGGTGTCACCGGCGCCGACATCAATAAAGCCACTTTAAAGCTTTTTATCGCCACGGTGAACCGTGCCGGTAAGCTGAGCATCCGACGGGTGACAGAAGAGTGGAAAGAGGCATCGATTCCGGTCAGCGGCATTGCGCCCGCTCTGGATCTGTTGACGCCTGCCCAAACCTTCCGAATCCGCAAAGCCTATGCCGGACACTGGATAGAGCTGGACATCACCAACCTGGTTAAAGATTGGATTGCGCTGCCTGCGACGAACAAAGGCCTAGCTTTGACAGCCGAGAACGGCAGCTTGTTGGATGCGCTAATCGATAGCAAGGAGAATACGGCGACCGGTCATCAGGCGGTATTGGAGGTGGTGTTGAATAAAATTACAAGCGCAAAAGGCGACCCTGGCCCGATAGGCGCAACTGGAGCAAAAGGCGACCCTGGCGCGACAGGCGCAACCGGAGCAAGAGGTGATACCGGCGCGACAGGCGCAACCGGAGCAAAAGGTGATACTGGCGCGACTGGTGCAACCGGAGCAAAAGGCGATACTGGCGCGACAGGCGCAACCGGTTCCTTTCCGACAGGGAACGCACTTGGCGATATGCAATATTGGAACGGAACGGCATGGGTGATGCTGCCAGGCAGCAACGGCGCAACATTAAAGTTTTATAATGGCGTACCGACTTGGACTTATCGAATAGGTGATGACGGCCCTGCTGGGGGTAAAGTGTTTTATGTCACTGACGGTGGAACACACGGTTTTGAGGCCGCCCCCGTTGACCAAGATTCCGGTCAATGGGGGTGTATGGGGACACCTATCGGAGCCATAGGTAGGGACGTTGGAGAAGGCGCTCAAAATACCGCCGATATTTTGGCGGGATGCCCAACCCTCGGTATAGCGGCCAGAATTGCCGACGAATATTCATTAAATGGCTATGAAGATTGGTTTTTACCGTCACAAGGCGAGTTAAACTTAATGTTTTTGCAAAAAACCGCTATTGGTGGTTTTGCCAACGCTTATTACTGGACTTCCACGGAACACACGGTTGATGATATTAACCCTGATCCCTTTGGCAATGGCGCACTTGCCGTGTTTTTCTCCGATGGGTCGGGTGGCACCGGTAATGGTGTCATCGGCACTAAGAACGAATCATATAGAGTGCGCGCGGTGCGGGTTTTTTAACCAGTTATCCCATAAGCTTAATGCAAAGCAATACAACCAGAGACGCTGTGCGTTGCCTACCCCAATTTTACATTCAGTTTAGCAGAAGCGCGTAGCAAGTAGTTCGTATAGTAGAGTAAGCGTAATACGGGACATCGGAGTCACGTAGCTCCCGGATTCCGCAAGCTTCATTCGGGCTACTCAGTTTCAGCGTATTTTCAAAATCAAATTATTTTCAAGTTACGTGAACCTTTTTCAGATGCCGGGAAAGAACGGTTAAAAGGTCTAGGTTTTAGGTAGAATGAAGGGATTCAATTTTTCTGCATGGGAGCAGAGATGATCCATACTACCGGACAAACGAAAGCCGCCGCACTAGGCGAACAGGAATGCGAGGCAGTGCTGATGCAAGGTATCGCAGGTAAAGACCGACAGGCCTTTGAACGCTTGTATTATAGCTATAGCCCGCGGATTGGAAATTTTCTGATGAAATTACTCAAAAGTCCGGAACTGGTCGATGAAGTCGTCAGTGAAGTCATGATGACGGTCTGGCAAAACGCCGATCGCTTCGATTCCGCTCAAGGCAAGTTATCGACCTGGCTGTTCGGCATTGCCCACAACAAGGCGCTTAAAGCCCTGGAGCGGGGACGACGGCACCGGCTTGAACAGGTATTGGAAACCGAAGAATCCGGCTTTGGCGAAGATGAATGGGATGACGCGCATGCCGGGTTGGGTTATGCCGGTCCCGACAACCCGGAACGCACCGTATTGGGCTGGGAGCTGGGCGACATCCTGTTATGGGCATTGGATCAACTGACGCCGGAACACCGGATCGTTGTCGAACTGACCATGACCGTACAATGTACTTATCAGGACATCGCCCTTATTACCGGTTGTCCTGTTAACACGGTAAAGACACGCATGTTTAATGCGCGAAAAAAACTGGCCGAACTGCTGATAAAGCGCGGTTATTCCCCTTACGACATTGAAGAGGCTCGCTGATGACTCATTCAAATAACCTGGAACCAAATAACCCGGACCACGATGTCGTAATCGAATTGTTGCCGTGGTATGTGAACGGCACGCTGAATTCTGCCGAGCAAGCCCGTGTGGACAGGCATCTCGGATCTTGCGCCGAATGTCGGCAAGAACTCCTTCTTTACCGGCAACTCGATCGTCAACGTTCAGCCGGTCGCCATGCTGCCGATTGGCAGCCGTCACCTGCCGGATTCGCGAATATCCTGAAAGGCATTGATGCTTTGGAAAGCGGCAACGATACAAGGCTGTCTTCGGAAAAAACACCGGGGCGATTGGCTACATTTTCAACGTGGTTGAAAGAGACGCCAAGACCGGTATTCTGGTTTATGTCGCTGGAAACACTTGCGCTGACCGCTTTAGTGCTACTGGTGATCGTAAGGTTACCGCCGCCACCCGAAGAGCACTTATTTCAAACGCTGTCGAATGAGCGCCCGCCTGTTAATGCAAGTCTGCCGCGTTTGTCTATCGTATTTGCCGAAGACATCACCGAGCGGGAAATCCGCGGGCTCTTGCAATCGCAACATGGACAACTGGTGCAAGGCCCGTCCATGCTGGGTGTATATACATTGCAACTGGCGGCGGCTAGCGAGCATAAGTTGCAACAAGCCATGAACCAGTTGCGCAGTCATCCCAAAGTGAAACTGGTAGAGGCTGTCGGCGGGGAGGGGCGGCAATGAATCGGATTCGCTGCTACAGATTATACCTGGGCGTATTAGCGGGTCTGTTGTCCGTGTCCGCTTGTACGCCGTTGCCGACCACACTATTGAAAGAGGTCGTCGGCAGCCCTAAGCAATTTCAGTCGCGGCAGATTATCGTGACGCTCTCTGAAGATATACGTGATCAATGGCCGTCGATAAACCGGGAGATTCTGGACAAATTCGATGTACAAGCCGTAGGTCAGTTTCCGCTTCAGTCGATACGGGTTAATTGCCTGGTTTATCGCGTTTCGGACATGGTCGAGATGGATGAAATTATTCGCCGCCTGAGTCTGGATAGCCGTATCGAGTTGGTGCAAGCCAATCAGGTTTTTGCCGGATTGCAGGCCGGCGGCGCTAATACGCGCCAGTCCTCGTCTTATGGCGCTCTATCTTACGGGCCCAAAATGATTCACGCCGATTCGGTGCATAATACGGTAACCGGCAAGGGCGTCAACATCGCGGTGATTGATACCGGTGCCGACAAGGACCATCCCGACCTGAAAGGCAGTGTGCTGGCTACCCATAATTTTGTCGATGGTGGTGAGTCTTCCTTTACAGAGGACAGGCACGGCACCGCTGTGGTCGGTGTGATTGCGGCGCGCGCCAACGACGGTATCGGTATTTCCGGTGTTGCTCCCGAGGCCGGCGTCAAAGTCTTTAAGGCTTGCTGGTATGCTGACGACAACAACGACAAGGCCTTGTGCAGTAGCTGGACATTAGCCAAAGCCCTTGATGCGGCTATCAATTCCGACTGCCGGATTATTAATCTCAGCCTCAGCGGCACCGAGGACGCCCTGCTTAAAAAATTGTTAATAACGGCCGACCGGCATCATATCGTGCTGGTTGCAGCCGCCCTGGAAAACGGGGACGATCCCGGTTTTCCTGCATCCCTGGATCAGGTCATCCCTGTTATTTCAGCCGACCCTCATGGCGATACCGTTTATCCGCGCTGGCATACAAAACAAGCGCTCATGGTCGCCCCCGGTGTTGAAATACTCACCACCGCACCGCGCGCCAGCTACGATTTCTTGTCAGGGAGTTCATTGGCCGCCGCGCATGTCAGCGGTGTGGTTGCCTTGATGTTGCAGCATCAGCCGGGACTTGAGCCGGATTCGGTTAAATCGGTGTTGACAAACACAGGCCGTTTGCAAGCCTCGCATCCGCTTGAAGACAGCCGCTCGTTTGTACTGGTTAATGCCTGTCAGGCATTGGCTGATCTTGGTGCGGCGGTTGGGTGTCCTTAAAATCCGTTTAATACCTATAATGAAAATTTTTAAAAAACAAAAAGTTATATTAATTAATCGACATAGCCCGGTAAATCCGCCAGACCGGGGGAGGGTACAAAGTATGTCTTGAAGTAGGCAGGTTTTATCGCTACACTCAAATTTCCAAGCAACGTGTATTTTTGATAGTTCGGCATGTTGGCTTAAGCGGGATAAACTCTTTCGATAGAAGCGAGGCGTTTTGTTAAGGTCAACCGTATTAGTCATAACACTCGGGTGTTTGGATAATTCACCAGCTCATGTTTTGTAAGCATAACAACAGTAAAACCAATGCATTACAAAGCGCATAATTCCGGTAACCCGGAGGAGGAATACCATGTGTGAAATAACAAATCCGGATAACGGCAAGAGCCAAGCCTTTAGCTTTCGAAAAATATCGCTTGCCCTTAGCCTAATCCTTGCAGCGGCTATACCCATTAGCAGTCCCGCCGCTGAACCGAGTCGCTCAACCAATATCGCGATCACCAATGATGATACACAACTCATTAACGTCAACCAGGACAGTAATTCCATTACCGTATTTCAGATTATTCCGACAGGCTTGAAAAAGCTGGTCGAAATCCCTGTTGGTTATGAGCCGCACTGCGTAGCCATCAAGCCGGATGACAGTGAGGCTTATATTACGACTGCCGATGGCTTTGTTGCCGTTGTCGCACTGACGGGCGCAGACAAATTCAAGGTCACCAAACGAATTGCTGTGGGCACCGAACCGCGCGGCTGTGCAGTAACGCCGTCAGGTGGTGTACTTTATGTGGCTAACCATACAGACGGTACGGTTTCCATTATCAATACGACAACCAAGGCGGTTGTTTTTACCGCAACCGGTTTTAACCGGCCATACGCGATCGCTATATCCAATAACGGTGATGCGGTTGATACGGGCGAAACCATATTTGTTAGTGATTTTCTTGCAGAAGCGATTCCAAATGGCCCTGGAGAACCTTTTGATAACGGCAAGCGAGGGGTAATACGAGCATTTCCTTTTGGCCTGGCCGGCGGATTTGTTAAAAAAATCTTCTTGTCGCCCTTGGCCGATTCTGGCTTTACCGCCGATCGCACTAATTTTTGCCCGCAAACAGCACCCGGCAGCTTACACAGCAATGTCTATTGTCCTAGCCTCAATGCGGCCGCAGGCAGCCCGGCAATTATCCAGGACAAACAGGGCGCTTTTCCCAATCAGTTACATGCGCTGTTGATACGCGGCAATAAGATGTATGTGCCCAGTATAGGCGCCGCGCCTGAGCCGCCGGTTAAATTCAACGTCAATGTTCAGGCTCTGGTGCATGTCGTCAATGCGACAACCAACGTGGAGATTAAACCCGAGCATGTCAACCTCAATGCTCAAATTAAAAATGAAGTAGCCCCTGCCGATCCGTTTAACAGTCTCGGCAAATTGTTCGGAAACGACATCGTCGCCATAGACGCCAATAGTGCAGGTAATCAATTTGTCCTGGTCAGCCGTGGCGGTAACTATGTCTTACGGGCCGGACTGGTGGCAGGTAAACTCAATATCGGCGCTCCCAACGTGGTGCGCTTGCAGACCGGGCATATCCCGACCGGTATCGTCATGAACAGCGCCGGTAATCGCGCCTATACCAATAATGAAGTGGGTCGTTCCGTATCAGTGCTTAACTTGGCCAACAACACGGTGCTTGCCAGAGATGTCGAGTCCAGCGCATTGCCGGTCGTAGGTAGTTTCGATCACAATTTGCTGATGGGAAAACTGACATTTTTCACTGCTTTGGGTGTCCCCGACAACGGCTTGTCAGCCCTCCCTATCCGTAGCATTAATCCGTTGAAGTTTCGCGGTAAACAATCCGATAATGCCTGGAGCACTTGCGCTTCCTGTCATCCGGCAGGACTCGCCGACGGTGTGACCTGGATTTTCGCCGATGGCCCGCGTCAAACCGTACCGCTGGACAGCACTTATTCCAAACGCAGTTTTGCGCATGATCAACGGATTCTTAACTGGAGCGCCGTACGCGGCAGCAACACCGACTTCAATAACAATTCGCGCGGTGTGCAAGGTGGCGTCGGTTTTGCCAGTGAAGCTCCATTCAGCGCCGCAGCTCCGAATCCCAATATTTTCAATCATGGTATTACCCAGGGTGCGAGCGAGGCGCTGGATCTGGAAACCTTGTGGATTCAGTCTGTGCGTCCTTTTGTGTTGCCGCAAACGGCACCGGCCGGTGTGATCACTGCGGGCAGGAAGGTATTCGAGGATAATTGCGCTTCCTGCCACGGCGGGGCAAAATGGACCAAGAGCCAGATACTCTATCGCGATAATCCGGCGCTTCAGGCAGGCGTTCCGCGTGACCCCGGTGTGACTTTGGCGGCTAGCGGCGGTGGGCAAATTCAATCCTATACGGTGGATTCAAAGACGCTTACCTATCTTGAAGATGTGGATACTTTCCTGGGTGTTGCAAATCCTATAGAAATTAAAGCGGGCGGTGCAACGGCATTCGGCGGCGATGGTTTCAATGTCCCATCCCTGTTGGGTTTGCGCTACCATGCTCCGTACTTGCATAACGGGTCAGCCGGTACTTTAACGAATGTTTTTGCTGTACATAAATTGTTTGGCGGCACCATTGCAAACCAGTTAACCGGTACGCAACAAGCGAACCTGAAAGATTTCCTGAATAGCATAGACGGGCGGACGGTGCCTTTCCGTTCAGACGCGGATGATTTTAGGGATCCGTTTTAATTAGGACGGGGTTTTTATATCGGTAATTACACTTCGCGCAATTGTATTGCGCGAAGTGTATGTTTCATGTAGATTCGGAGACTTGCGACTGAATTTACATGGATAAGCAAACGTATTTAAAGCAAAGATTTACTGGGCGCAAAGCGCATAGGCGGTATTTGTGTTGCCTGGTGAAAGATCAGTAAATTCACAATGCCATCCGGTTGTATTAGTGTTGCCGTCCGTACAGGGAGTAGTGCCTCCGTCGCATAAAGGCACACTGGAAAACATACCGCTTCCCGTAACACCGGATGTTGCCGTGTCATAACAACTGCCTTGTATTGCCTTTCCTCCTGTTGCACCGCATTGCACGTCAACGCTTAATCCGGTTGTGCTTGCTGTCTTTACGGTAATAGTGGAAATCCCGGTGGCGCCCGTAGCGCCGGTGGCGCCTGTAGCCCCGGTTGCTAACGGGCGGTTCTGGATACTCGAGCGTAGCGGCGAGGGCGCCGTCGGTCGTTTGTATATCCAGGCGGGCAGCGTTGAAATCAGGATTATGGATATCGCTTTGCTGCCGGAACTACGCAACCGGGGTTTAGGCTCACGGATGCTGCAAGTGATATTGGCTGCTGCGACGCAGCAGGGTATCGAAGTTAGTCTGCATGTGGAGCCGGACAATCCCGCGCAACGCTTGTATCAACGCCTGGGTTTCAAGCTGGCCGAAGAGCGCGGCGCGCATCATTTCCTGGTTTGGCAAGCCGGGCGGGAGTTGTGAAAGGGTCTGATGCTCTTTCCCGATCTTCAGAGAATGCGAACGCATTCAATTGAAGATAATTTCGAAGCGCATGCCCTGTTCGCAAAGTCCGATCGGCACCATGAACAGTTGCAGTGTCCCCAGTGTCGGATGTTGCAACTCGTAGATACCTTGTGGATAACGCCAATCGTGCGGCGCGGTTAATATCAGCGTAAACGGCGCATGAGGACGTTCGGAATGCGCGGTGAATTCCTTGAGGGTATCGATATGCGGATGGCACTGCCGGCCCGCGATAGTCAATGTCAGGGCTTGCGGTTCAAGATCGGCGAAGTCTGCGCGGGTGATGTTTTCGAGCATGGCGGTATTCTCTCAGGATTGTAAAAATGGCGTTATGGACGGAGTGCCGGCAATTTCTTTTAAATTTCCGGCGTGTAAGCCGCATTCCTTTTTGGTCGCTTCTTCCCACCACCAGCGCCCGGCTCTTTCATGTTGATTGGGCAGAACAGCACGGGTGCAGGGTTCGCAGCCTATGCTGATAAAGCCTTTTTCGTGCAGTTCGTTATAAGGCACCTGGTTGTCGTTAATATAATCCCAGACTTGCGCCGAACTCCAGTTCAGCAAGGGATTAAACTTGATCAGGGTATGGTCGGTAGTGGAAAACGAGCTGTCTATTTGCACTTCAGGAATGTTTTGCCGTGTATCGAGGCTTTGATCTTTACGTTGTCCGGTGATCCAGGCATCCAGGTGCGAGACTTTGCGCCGTAACGGTTCAACCTTGCGAATACCGCAACATTCATGATGCCCGTCCTCATAAAAACTAAACAAGCCTTTATTTTTTACAAAGTTGTCCAGTACGTCCCTATCCGGTGTCAGTAATTCAATATCTATCCGGTAATGCTTTCTGACCTTTTCGATGTAGCGGTAGGTTTCAGGGTGCAAGCGTCCGGTATCCAACGAAAAAACCTGAATGTTTTTCCTTATTTTTAAAGCCATATCGATCAGAATGACGTCTTCCGCGCCGCTAAAGGAAATGGCGATGTTATCAAACAATTCCAACGCTTTTTTAAGTATGGGGCGTGGATTCTTCTGGGCCAGGTCGGCTTGTAATTGCTGGAAATCGAGGGTGGTCATGGTCATGGTCTTGATTTATTTTAATTTTTATCAGCTTTGCGAAAAATAACGTTTGAGGAAATCATCGAAAGGGATTTGCTCTCTGCTTTCGATTTCCCGCTGTTTGGCATGGGATACGGCCGCCATCTCATTAAATTGTTGCGTGGTGGCGGCATCGAGTTTATTGAGCCTGAAATAGTCGGTGTGCCGGACAGACGTGTTTAATGCAAAACGTGCAAAGGGTTGCCGGCTCCGAGTCATGCTGTCCAGCAGGCGGGCAGATGCCGTTAAATCGGGATTTTCAATTAATTTGCGCTGTTCGGCTAAAGCCGAACTGTAGGGTTGTTCCGGGTTATCCCGGTCAAGGACGGCGCACACAGGTTGCATATCGTCGAGAATGTCGTAAGCCCAGTCCTGTAAAAGCACTTTTTCACCGCCCTTATCGAGTTCCAGGCCGGGTTTTCTGCCATAATTGGCAACGGCCAATTGATTGGCGTTGTTAACCCGATGATCCTGCTCCGAAATGGCGGGGCTGTCATTTAACAGACAGGTGAGCAGTAAGGCTTCTATAAAGCGCGCCTTTCCTTCATCAATGCCGATCGGGTTAAACAAGTCCAGGTCCAGTGAACGCATTTCGACATAGCGAACGCCGCGGCGTTTGAGCGCCAGGGTCGGTTTTTCGCCGGATTCGGCAATTTGCTTGGGCCTGATGATGCTGTAGAACTCATTTTCAATTTGCAGGATATTGCTGTTCAACTGCCGGTATTCGCCATCAACGACGGTGCCGATTTTTTCATAATCAGGGTAGGGGGTCGCTATCGCGGCACTTAAACTCTCGACATAGCCCGTTAAGGAATTGTAATCAATTTTCAGGTTGGCCTGGTTTTTACTTTTATAGCCTATATCGCTCATGCGTAACGAAGTGGCGTAGGGATGATAGAGCGTACCCTGGTCGAATTCCTCGAATTGCGCCATTAATGCCGGGCGGCTTTTGAAGAAATTTTTGCAGATGGCCGGTGATGCACCGAATAGATACAGGATTAACCAGCCCTGTCGCTGGAAGTTCCTGATTAAACCGAAATAGCCGTCGGAAGTAAATTGCTCAAGGCCGAGCGGGCTCTTTTCCTGTTCGTGCAAGGTCAGCCACAAGTTTTCGGGAACCGAATAATTAAAATGTATGCCGGCAATCGCCTGCATGGTGCGTCCGTAGCGATGCCATAAACCGTGCCGGTAAACATGTTTCATACGGCCTATATTGGAACTGCCGTATTCAGCGATTGGAATGCTTTCATCGCCGTCAATACCACAAGGCATACTCGCGCCCAGCAGGATTTCGTCATCCAGGTGATCGTAAACGAATTGGTGGATGTTGCGTAAATACTGCAAGGTATCTTTTATATCGGCAAACGGCGGGGTGATTAATTCGATCAGCGCTTCCGAATAATCGGTGGTGATGTACGGATGCGTGAGTGCCGAACCCAGGACTTTGGGATGCGGTGTTTGGGCGATTAAACCGGATTTTGATATGCGCAGGCTTTCTTTTTCAATTCCTTTGAGGCCTCCTGAGAGCCGGTTTTCATGACCGTTTGCCAGCAGCCGGTCCAGGCGTGTCGGAAGCTTATTATTCATAAAAGTCATAGCGTGGGCGTTTGTACCTTGTAGTCCTGATATAATCGTTCCATTATAAAAGGGTTTAACTGTTTGAAGAAACATTATCGTAGTGGGGGAGATGCTGTGAATAGCAAGCCAATTCAAATACTCAGGACTGTTTTTGGCTACGATAGTTTTAGAGGGCAGCAGCAGGCGGTTATTGAACAACTGTTGGCGGGACAAGATGCGCTGGTGTTAATGCCGACCGGTGGCGGCAAATCCTTGTGTTACCAGATTCCGGCGCTGATCAGGCCGGGTGTCGGCATCGTCATCTCGCCGTTGATTGCGTTGATGCAGGATCAGGTCAGTGCATTGCTGCAATTGGGGGTAAAGGCCGCTTTCCTGAATTCGACATTGTCGTTCGACGAATCCCGTGCGATTGAACAACAGCTGATCAACGGCGAGCTGGACTTGCTTTATATTGCCCCGGAAAGACTCACTTCGGAACGCACCGCGACGCTTTTTTCAAGAATCAAAATCGCCTTGTTTGCAATCGATGAGGCGCATTGCGTCTCCCAATGGGGTCATGATTTCCGTGTCGATTATTTGCAGTTGTCGCTGCTGCATGAGCGTTATCCCGAAATTCCCCGCATCGCGTTGACGGCGACCGCAGACGAAAAGACCCGCGAGGAAATCAAGCTCCGTTTGAATCTGGAACAGGCCCGGCTTTTCCTCAGTGGTTTTGACCGCCCCAATATCCGTTACCGTATCGTCCAGAAACAAAACGCCCGCCAGCAATTGATCGATTTTATCGAGGCCGAGCATAGCGGTGATTCCGGCATCGTCTATTGCCTGTCGCGAAAAAAAGTCGATGAAACGGCGGAATGGCTGCGCAGCAAAGGCGTCAATGCGTTGGCTTATCATGCCGGCATGGACGCCGATGTACGCTACCGCCATCAGCATCTGTTTTTAATGCAGGACGGCCTGGTGATTGTCGCGACCATCGCTTTCGGCATGGGTATCGATAAACCCAACGTCCGTTTTGTCGCGCACCTGGATTTACCGAAAAGCGTCGAGGCCTATTACCAGGAAACCGGCAGGGCAGGGCGCGACGGTTTGCCGGCCAACGCCTGGATGGCGTACGGGCTACAGGATGTCATTACACTGCGACGCATGTTGGCGGACTCCAATGCCGATGAAGCCCATAAGCGCATTGAATTCCATAAGCTGGAATCAATGCTGGCTTTGTGCGAACAGGTGCATTGTCGGCGTCAAGCCTTGCTCGGGTATTTCGGCGATCCTCTGGAGCAACCCTGCGGCAATTGCGATACCTGTCTGGAGCCGGTCAAAACCTGGGATGGGACCTTGGCGGCGCAACAGGCCTTGTCCTGCATTCATCGTACAGAACAACGTTTTGGCGTTGCATATTTGATTGATGTGTTACTCGGTAAGACTACAGAGCGGGTTTTAAAATTTGCCCACGATAAGCTGTCAACCTTTGGCATAGGCAAGGAACTGGATGAAAAGCAATGGCATTCGGTGTTCCGGCAATTGGTGGCGCGCGGTCTGGTGGCCGTAGACTTTGAGCATTTCGGCGCCTTGCGGTTGACGGAGGCGTGTCGTCCCATCTTGCGCGGCGAACAGCGGCTGATGTTACGCAAGGATTTGCAGCCGGAGAAAATAAAGCGTACTAAAAGCGCGAGCGGGAAATTATCGCATGCTGAAAGTACCTCGTTGTGGGAAGCTTTGCGCGACAAGCGTCGGGAAATCGCCGAAAATCAGGACGTTCCGCCCTATATTATTTTTCACGACGCCACCTTGATGGCGATGCACGAAGCCAAGCCCACAAGTCTCAAGCAAATGGCCTTGCTATCGGGTGTCGGGGCACGCAAACTGGAACTGTACGGCGAACAATTCCTCGAGGTTATCAAGGCGTTTGTCGATGCCGGAAGCAACGGCGTATCCGATACCGTGACAGTCTCGGTCGAGTTATTCAAACTGGGTTATAGCGTCGATAAAATCGCCCGGCAACGAGGGGTGAAAGAAGATACTGTCTATAGTCATCTGTCTCAGGCCCTGGAGCAAAACATGCTGGTATTGGCCGATGTCGTAGAGTTGCCCGAGCGGGAAATCAGGCGTATAGAAGAGGCTATTCTCAATTTACCGGAAGAGCAAAAAAACGCCCTGAAGCCGGTTTATGAGTTGTTTGACGGGCAATACAGTTACGGTGTTTTGCGTTGCGTGAGGGCCGCTTTGCAGTGCCAGACGGCCTGATCGACATCGCTATTTGAGTCAGTCTTCAGTCCTGATGATTTTCCTGATCGCTAATATCCTGGGGATAAATCTGGATAGTTGCTATGCGTGATCCGTGCATTTTTTTAACGACGACGTCGAATTGATTGAATTCAATTTTTTGGCCTTCAACAGGAATGTCACGCAGCTTCGACATAATGAGGCCGCCGATTGAGACTTCATCTTCCAGTTCGAGCTCTTCGTTTTCAATGTCGATGCCCAGAATTCTTTCCAGCGAGAAAATCGGCAGGCTGCCTTTGCCGATCAATGTGCCGTCGTCAAGGCGGCTCCAGTCATTGCTGTTTTGACGGAACTCGTCGCGTATTTCCCCGACCATTGCGCTGAGTAAGTTATCCAGCGTGATAAAGCCTTGCGGCTTGTGTCCTCTTTGCCCGATGACGGCAAAATGCGATGCGCCCATACGGAAATGCCGGAATAATTCCAGCGCCGGCGTGTGCGGGGAGAAATATTCTATCGGACGTAAATAATGTTTTAAATCTTTGACGACGGCTTTTCCTTCCTGCTGAGCGAAAAACAGGTCTTTCAAATGAATGACGCCGAGTACGTCTATGCCGTTGGTGTCGAAGTAGGGATAGCGGCTGAAACGAGACTGATAGACGATTTGCAGGTTTTCCTGTGTGGATTTGGAATTTTTTAACGCGACGATTTCGTGGATTGGCCGCATCAGGTCGGAAACTTCCAGTTCGCTGAAATCCAGGGTTTTCGCCAGAATGTTCCATTCGTCGCGGGTAAAGCGTTCGCCGGGGCGGTTGCTGCGTAAAATCAGTTTGAGTTCATCGGCGGAATAGTGTGCATCATGACCATGGACATTTCTGAGTCCGATCAGGCGCAGCACCAGATTGGCACTGGTGTTGAGTATCCAGATTGCAGGATACATCAGCCAATAAAAGCAGTATAGCGGGACGGCGCTCCATAATGCCGTTACTTCAGGATTACGAATGGCCATCGACTTCGGTGCAAGTTCACCGACTACGATATGTAAAAACGAGATGGTGGAAAAGGCCAGCGTAAATGCTATGCCGTGTATCAGTTCTGCCGATGTCACACCAATCTTGTCAAGCAAGGGTTCCAACAGACTGGCAAACGCCGGTTCGCCAATCCAGCCCAAACCCAGTGAAGCAAGCGTTATACCCAGTTGGCAAGCCGATAAATAGGCATCGAGCTTGCCGTGTACTTTCGCCAGGATGCTTCCGCGCCATCCATGTGTTTTGGCGATTGCCCGAATGCGTGTCTGGCGTAATTTCACCAGCCCGAATTCGGCGGCGACAAAAAAGCCGTTTAGAACAACCAGTAATAAAGCGACAATGATCAGGAAAAGATTAGTCATGGATGAGCAAGCGCTAATGTAAATGTATTGATAAAGTTGATCCTGTCACGGGCGGAGATGGTCATGCGTCGGAAAATAATATCAGTCTTTAGTCCACGGGGAGCGGTCATTAAGATCAAGCCTTGTAGAAGCGGGCCATGCTCACGATGAAGAAAAGCGGAATTTTGCAAACGCTGTCAACAGTTGCTCCCGGTCCTGTGTAATACAACGGCAGTGATCGATGACACTGGATACTCGCTTCCCGGCGGGTATGATGAAGCTCGGCATTATTAACAAAATAGAGTTGGAGTGAGCCCTTTGGGCGGGACTTTAGCCGGGATAATCGAGGCTAAAGTCATTAGTGCAGTTTAAACGTTCGCCTGATAAGGCCTATTAATTAACAAACCATTATCGGGAATCGGCTGTTTTTTTGATACGGTTCAGCAGGTTGGTCACGATATTGTGGGGGTGAGACAGGTCAATGCGAAACGTGTCTCGAATAAAGGCCACAATCTGATCGCCTATCACCATATAGATGACATACACGACAAAGACAACGGTTAAAATATAAATGACTGCTGACATAATACACCCCAAATTAATATTTTTATTATTATTGTCCTTATGGGAGCTGATTCAAGTGATTTCAGGCTATCCCTAAGGCTGCACAGGGAATATACCAGAAGCCATGCGACCCGGTAAACCATTACCGTAAGAACAATACGCTTTTTTGGCGCGTGTTAAGATATTTTCGTGGTGTTGTTTACAGTGCTTGGAGCTTTGTTGGACAGTAAACGCGGAAAGCAGCTGTTGTTGTGTAAAGCGGAAGGATGGAACAGTGCCGGGTATCGTATGAACACAAATAATTCCGGCACGGTTTTTAAAACAACGGTAAAGGCGCGCGATGCGCCCTTACCGATCAGGCATAAATCAAGCTTTCAGTAAGTCTTTTACTTTCGCCATAATGCCCGCTGGATCGATGCCTTGGTGCGGGAATTGTTCCCACAAGCCGCCGCAACCTTCTTTGTAAGTGCCAAGGTGTGCGTACTTGGGTGTCAGTCCGCGTTCCAGCAGCCATGAGCCGAAGCGGCTACCCAAACCGGTTTTACGGTTGAACGCTTCGACAACCAAAACCATCGGTGAATTGCCGATTTTAGCCATCATTTCTTCATCGATGGCATTCAGGGTTGGCTTGTTGATCAGGCCGACATCAATGCCTTCCTGTTTCAGGCGTTCTACTGCGTCCAGAGAGCGATACAAGGCTTCGCCGAAACTGACGATATAACCCTGGGTGCCTTCGCGAATGACTTCATCCTTGCCGGAGACGAATTTGTAATCACCGCCGAAGAAATCCTGGCCGTTGGTGTCCAGGATAGTAGGCACTTTGGAACGGGTAGAAAAGACAAAACGCAAGCCCGGATTGAAGAAAATAGTTTCCAGACAGGCCTTCATTTGCAACGGGTCGGCTGGGAAGTACAGATTGGTATCAAAGCCGTCGCTCAAGCCGTTGTCGGCAAACATATTGTTCAAACCGAAATGGCAGGTGTTGTCAGCCATATCGTCTATTCCCGAGTGCGAGAAATGACTCAGTACATTTGAGTTGTTCAAACGCGCCATGGTGATTTCAGAGATACACATTTCCAGGAAGGCGCTGAAAGTACCGAAGATGCCTTGTTTGCCCGCTTCCATACCGAAACCGGCGGCTGCGGAGAAGTTGCCGCGCTCCATGATACCGGAAGAGATAAATACTTCAGGATAGGCATTGTGGATCTTGATCAGGCCGCAAGAACCTTCGAGATCACTGTCAACAACGCGGACTTTTTCGATGCGCTCGGCTTCGCTCATACGGCTAAGAATAGCAACCGCCGCATCACCGAAGACGTTACGGTTGGCGTCCCATTTATCGCTGGAACCCAGGAATACCGCGTCGTATTTAGGCGCTTTGATTCCTTTCAGGTGGTCTGCCGCAGCTTGATGACCCTTAGATTCCAGGTATTCAACGGCAGCTTTTACGGAGATGACGTCATGACCGTGATTCGAGCCTTCCAGACCGACGATGCCGGGGCACATCGGGCGGTGGTTGATAACGGCAACCGGGCCTGCGGTGTTGATTGCGGTGCAAATACGTGCCCACAGGTCATCAATATCTTCGCCGTCGCCTTCCAATACGGTAACGCCTTGTCCGGCCAAAGTTTTCGCTGTCGAACAGCCGGGCAGGTAATGTGACGGATGGCCGGCGATGGTGACGTTGTTATCGTCGATGATCAATTTGACGTTCAGGCCTTGAGCCACTGCCAGACGTGCGGCTTCGGCATCGTTGCCTTCCTGTTGCGAGCCGTCCGAGCCTAGGCAAAACAGGGTTTTACTTGGATTGGCAATGGCTACGCCGTTGACATAAGGCCACATGTGACCTAAGCGGCCTGAGCTGAATTTAACGCCGGGTGTAAAGCCGAGTTCAGGGTGACCTGGCAGATGTGAATGAGCCGCGCGGTATTCCATCAGGCGTTCTGCCGGTAGGTCGCCGTTCAGGGTTGACATCAGGTATTGGGTGGCAACGCGGTGTCCGGCTTCGTCAAAAAATATCGGTACGAATTTTTCAGCCGAACCGCGAAACAGCGCATCCATAATCATCACTTCAGGCACGGTGTCGTAAGGGCCGCCGGTGTGTCCGCCCACGCCTCTTGCAGCGCCTGTCGCGGTAAAGAAAACGATGGCGTCGCGGCAAAGCTGGATATTGGCTTTAAGGGCGGCTTTTTGCTCAGCGCTCAAGGTAGGAACGCTGGGATCCAGTGTTATGCGCTGATAGGCGCCAAGATCGATAGGAAATGTGCTCATGGTTAATTTCTCGTGGTTAAGGATTATTTTTATGCTTGTAATATAGCTTGGGTTTTTCAACAGATGAGTCGAATAATTTTCAATGATGGCTAAAGTCTGAAAGCAGGGTTAAGACTCTCAGGGCAGGTTGTTTTTCATGTGCCGATCAAAATGTGTCGCCTATTCTAACCTAAAACGGCTCGGGTTTCACGCCGCTAAAACTATTCCATCCTAAGGCGTTCTTTATTGTCAGTCGAACAGGCTGTTACCGGTCCTGAAAGCGTCGGTAAATGCGCTCAGACCGTGACTACCGCCGTTGACCAGTTTTCGGGCGAGGGCCATGTCGTTGTCGGCCAGGGCATTTCTGATACGGTCTTCCTTAGCTTTAAGAAAACTTGCCAGCAATTGAGCGGCAATGTCGGGATCATTGGCCAACTCGGGATTGTTGATCAGGTCCTGGCCGATCGCCTTGCCGTGAATGTCGTAATTGGTTCGTCCGGTTAACTGAATGAATCCCCGGCCCTTGAACCGTTCGCCATCGGGACTTCCTTTATTGCCCAGGTCTTTCCGATTGTCATACAAGTCAAAAGGATGCCCGTTAGGCGAGGTATTAAAGCGCGACTTGAATTCGCTGATCGGCTCGAAACCGGCGGTTTCTGCGCGAATCGTTGACAATGCCATCAATACCATGGCTTTGTCGGCCAGATCGGCCACTTGCAGGGCTTTCAAAAGAGGCGGCAGGTTGGCGGTGATGTTGCCCAGCGGTGTGGATGGAAACATCTTGGAGACTTTATTGACAGTCACACTGTCGATTTTAAAAGCGGCGGTGGGTGTTGCTGTTGCAGTCACCAATCCCAATGCTTGCTGGGTTTTGGGACCCGCTATACCATCCGCCGCCAAGCCTTCGCTTTTTTGGAAAGCGATGACAGCGGCTTCGGTGCCCGGACCAAAAATGCCGTCTATAATTCCAGGATCAAAGCCTTGTGCTTTGAGCGCTTTTTGAAGATTTTCTACTTCAGAACCGGATAACCCTTCTTTTAACGTTGTCATGTTAATCTCCCGTAATCAATGGTTGTGAACATTTGATGTCAAACTTTGCTGATGCCTCACTGTACGGAAAGCCGTAATGAACGGCATCGGAAGTTATGTTACGCCCAACATTATAAAGTCACAATCGGGAATGGCGCGATTCGGCAGGCCGACAAATTTAATTATCGAGAAGAAGATTCCAGGTAATCTAAATAAGCGTAAAATCTGAAAATCTTGATTGTCCTTATTTTAATAGTCAAAGGACAGCCAGCCAAGTATTCGATCCGGCGTTATCGGTGTGCTGCGTACCGATTGCCCGCATTTGTCAGCGCAGCCAATAGGAGTGACTATATGTCTATCAATCAGACAAAACAAAGCCGATATTTTTATTCCGTGGCAAGTCCTGCAAAGCAGCGTATCTCTGCGTTTACAGCCGCCTTGTTGCTCGGCTTGTCCGGCATCGGTGTCGTGACAACAGCCGAGGCGGCGATCGTATTCCAGAAATTAGTCGATCAGGGGCAGGAGCGACCCGACAAGGCCGATCCCAACAGCGCGGATACTTTTTTTGAAGTGGCTTGTGCTGTAGTCGATGGCGATGATGTGGTGTTCCGCTCGCTTCATGACGGTTTTCGCACAGGCTTCGATTCGATCTGGACCATCAAGACGGATGCTAGCGGATTGCGTAAGCTGATCGGCAAAAACCGGCTGGTGCCTGGCGGCGCTGGTAGATTTAGTGCTTTCGGGCCAAATTTCGGCGGGGATTACACGACTTCGCCGTTACTGCGTAACGGCAGAGTGGTGTTCTTCGGCAATGACTCCAATCCCGACCTTAATTTGCGGGGAGTGGGTGGCTTATATTCGATACGTTTGTCGGATGGCACCCTAAAACGCATTGCCAACTATAATACAACCAACCCCAGCGCCGGTGGCGTCAAGTTTGGGCAATTCACCAATGGGGGCAGTCGGCAGGTTTGCCACAATAGTTATGCCTTTAACGGCAGTAAGGTGTTTTTTGCGGCGGCAACCCTGGGTAATAACGATCCTGCGGGTGTTTATCAAGCGGCATTCGACGGACGGAGTTTGAGCAAAGTACGCGACAACAACGATCCTGACACCAGTTTTGCTTTTTTTCAACCGCGCAATTTTTATGGTCCAACGCTCGGAGCCAATCCGCTGAACGGCGCCACACTCTATGGCTATGCCGGCGCCAATGTCTTCGGCCCGCAAGCCCTGTATCCAGGTTCTCCGGGGAACTCTCATTTATTGGTCGGCGCCGATAACCTGCCCGGTGATCCGAGTCCCGAAGACGGTGGATCGGCTTTTACTGATTTTCTGTTTGACGGCCGCACGGCAGTATTTTTTGCAGAAGCTTTTACAGTTAGCGGTCGGGATTATTACGGTATTTTTTCCAGGGCAGGCGTGTCAGCTCCGATTCGCAAGATTGTCACCAATCTAAACAAGCTGCCCGGCATCGCACAATGTCCGGTTAATGAGATCGGTAGCTTCGTTGCCGATGCGGGACGCGTGTTCTTCTTCGCCAATACCACCAATTGCGACGGATTGACGGCCAATGGCAGGATGGGCATTTTTATGGCCAAAGACAATAAAATCCAGCGCATCGTCAGTATCGGCACGCCGCTCGGCGATGGTTCCTCGGTTGTGGAAGTGATGGACGAATTGGGTCCCGGTTCTGTTCAAGGCAATCGCCTGATTTTCAGTGCGCGAACGACGAAAGCGCTTCGGTCGCTTTACGTGGCGAATTTGCCTTAAGAAAAATGTGTCGCTATTGCGTTAAGTTTTTCCCTTGAATATCCGCGAGGCCTATGTCTCAGGTCTCGTGGTCTTATAAATGTTCGATGCTGGCTTCGAAATTAAAAACGTGTTGAGTTGCTGTAATGGCTATCAATAATATATGCCGCAATCAATTCAACTTACGGTAATTCGCCGGATTAATTTCATATTTTTTCAGTTTGCCATAGACGGCGCGGACAGTCATTTCCATGCTTTCAGCGACTTTTTTTATATCGCCCTGATGCTGTTTCAAGGCGTTTTTAAGAAACGATTGTTCAATCTTGCTCAGCGCCTGTTCTCTGATGTCTTTCCAGGCTTCAAGGTTTTTTGCCCCGCTCGGAAGCTCCAGATCCAGTTCGGTCATGACTTTGCCTTCGGCAAACAACAGGCTGCGCTCAAGCACGTTTTCCAGTTCGCGAACATTGCCGGGCCACGGGTAGGCGCGGATTTTCTGCATCACTTCGCGGCTGACCGACTCGACCTGTTTGTTATATTTCTTGCTCAAACGCTGCACAATCAGTTGCACCAAGTATGGCAAGTCTTCATGCCGTTCGGATAGGGCAGGGATGCTCAGCCGAACAACATTGATGCGGTAATACAAGTCTTTTCGGAACAGTCCCTGCTGCACAAGGTCTTCCAGGTTTTGATTGGTCGCCGAGATGATGCGCAGGTCAACCGGCAGGATTTGTTTGCCGCCCACTCTTTCCAGTTCGCCTTCCTGGATGACGCGAAGCAGGCGGGTTTGTGCGGCGGGTGACAGCGAATCGACTTCATCCAGAAACAGTGTGCCGCCTTCGGCGCGTTCAAAATAGCCCTGATGGACTTCGATGGCGCCGGTGAATGCGCCTTTTTCATGTCCGAACAGCGCGCTTTCTATCAGGCTTTCGGGAATTGCGCCGCAGTTAATCGGGATAAAAGGCTTCTGCGAACGCTCGCTCATCGCATGGATGGCGCGAGCAATCAATTCCTTGCCGACACCGGTTTGGCCCTGGATCAACACCGTGGCCTGGGTCGGCGCAATCACTTCAATGGATTGCAGTATTTTCTGCATCATCGGGGATTTGGCGATGATCGCCGGGGGCTGGTGTTTTTTCGAGACCGGCTTGCTCTGTTTGTGCCACAGTTGTTGCATGCTGGCTTCAATACGCGAGTGTAATTCATTGATGTCCTGCATCACCTTGACCGGCGTGGTGTCGGTGTATTCCATGCCGGTACGGCCTTTTGCCGCATTCGGGTTGGTGTAAATACACACCTCGCAGGTACCGTCGTGACGGGCGATGCTTTTTTTGATTTCGACCTTGGCGTAACCGAAATTTCGCGCTGCGATGCCGCCAAAGACACTGGATGTCATTCGGCATAATTCCGGGAAATTGGTCACCCGGTCGCCGAAAGGGCAGCAGGTATTGGTAACGGTGATGCAGTCCTGATTGCCGGATACCAATGAAAACTTGCCGCCGATATTGTTTTTAAGGCCCAGTATCAGCTCGATATAGCTTTCAATGTCGAGCCGTTCATTTTTAAGAGTTTCGTCCCGATAAGTTTCTTCAAAAAAACACCCGGCGGTTTGCGCGATGTGTTCAATCAGTTGCTCGCAGTGTTTTTGACCTTGCTGTTCGCTGGCATGCATCAGTTCAAGAATGATGGTTTGCAGAAAAAAAACCGGTGATAAATCGGAAAGCGGGTTATTGCTCATAAGCACCATGAGGTAATTTGTGAAGTAAAATTTCACTCATTGAAACATAACTTCACTCATTATGGCAATGTCAAAATGCAAGGCATTGTAATTTAAGATAAACCGCATTAAATAATATCGGCACGACATTTGCTCTTATCTTGAGTACATCCAACACCAATGAGGAATCAACAATGAATCAAGAAAAACCGCCCCTGGACCCGCATCCTTTAAGCGAATATGTCGCCTGGGCCGGAAATCGCAATCGTGAACCGTTGTTAGGCGTTTTGAAAGAAAAGCTGCCGAAAGATCCGGGCAATGTGCTGGAACTCGCCAGCGGCAGCGGTATGCACATCAACTATTTTGCGCCGCATTTCGATCATTTGTATTTTCATCCTTCCGATAAAGACATCGAGGTTTTTGATAACATCAAGAAACTGTCTGTCGATCATGGCAACGATAATATTGCCGATCCGGTGCATCTGGACCTGACCAGACCTGAAACCTGGTTTAATCAACGCAAGGCAAGGTCTTTTGACGCCATTTTCTGTATCAATATCTTCCAGGTTGCGCCTATTTCGATTGCCGACGGCATGATGGAATGCGCGTCAAGTTTATTGGGGCATGACGGCTTTTTATTGATTTACGGGCCTTTTCAGGTTGAAGGCACCTTTACTACGGATTCCAACAAGGAATTTCACGAAACGCTAAGTTCTGCCGGCGTTTCGGAATGGGGATTAAAAGATGTCGCCGATCTTAAAAAAGCGGCCGAAAAACACGGCCTGGAATTAAAAGAGCAAATCAATATGCCGGCCAATAATTTTTCCCTGATATTCGGCAGAAAACACTAAAGACGCTAACACGAGGAGATCACCATGACTAAAATTTTAAATGAAGTATTAAGCGCTAACCGCGACTATGTCGCGAGCTTTGACAAAGGCGACCTGCCGATGCCGCCGGGCCGGCATTTCGCCATCCTGACCTGTATGGATGCGCGTCTGGACCCCGCCAAATATGCGGGACTTTCTGAAGGCGATGCGCATGTCATTCGCAACGCCGGCGGCAGGGCCAGCGATGATGCGATTCGCTCTCTGGTTATTTCCTACAAATTACTCGGTACGCGCGAATGGTTTGTTATTCATCACACCGATTGCGGCATGGAGACGTTTACCGATGAAATCATGCGCGACCTGCTCGCCAGCAGTTTGAAAACCGCTTCTGTCGATGCCAGCGGCTGGCATGATTGCTGTGAAGGTCCGGGTTCCGCCGAAGCCAAATACATCGATTGGCTGACCATCAAGGACCAAGCGCAAAGCGTGCTTGAAGATGTTGTGCGCATCAAGTCGCATCCGCTGGTGCCGTCCGATATTCCGGTTTACGGCTATATCTATGATGTTAAATCAGGAAAACTGATTGAAGTGCCGGACGCTACGGCAGCCGGAAAATAACAGTGGCGCAACCATGCTCAGCCGTTATCATCGGAGTAGGGCCGGAGCAAGGGCTGGGCGCTACGCTTGCTACCTTTTTTGCTGGCAAAGGTTTGCACGTTTTTATCGCCGGTCGAAGTGAAGAAAAGCTACAGGTGATTGCAGACAACATCCGGCAAGCCGGCGGTTCAGCGACACCGGTGGTCGCCGACGCAACGCTTGAAACCGAGGTCGCGCATTTATTCAACACGGTACGGCGTGACGGTTTTGCCGTCGATATTGCCGCCTACAATGTAGACAGCAATATCCCGTCGCCTTTGTTGAAAACCGACACGGATACCTTTACCCAGCTATGGCAACAAAATTGTCTGGGTGCGTTTTTCTTCGGCAAGGCTGCTATCCATGCCATGCAAGAACGGCAGCAAGGTACCTTGTTTTTTACCGGTGCGACGGCATCGCTAAGGGCAAAGCCGCCGTTTACCGCCTTTGCCGCCGCGAAAGCGGGGTTAAGGGCATTGGCGCAAGGCATGGCGAGAGAATTTTCGCCGCAGGGTATTCATGTCGTGCATACCGTTATCGACGGCGTGATTGATGGCGAACGGGCCAGACGGCAATTCCCCGACTATGTGGAAGCCAAGGGCAAGGAGGGTTTATTACAGCTTGAAGCCATTGCCGAAACCTACTGGGCGATTCACCGGCAACATCCCAGCGCCTGGACGCATGAGCTGGATTTGAGGCCGTTTAAAGAACCGTTTTGAAATTAAGGCCGGTGCAAGGCGGTTATTCTCAGCGCTGAGTATAACCGCCAAGCCCGTCATGCCGGGTCTCTCGGCTAATGCCTGTTTGTCCTCATTTTTGATCGGGTGATTCGGAAAAGCCGCCCGGTGTTTCTCCCGACCTTGTCAACGCTTGGGCTTCCTGTCGAGCCGCTTGTTTTTTTTGTTCCGATAGCAAAGTGCCGCCCACAATGATTCCCAGGATTAAAAGATAAATCACCGACGCAATGCGCCTGACTTTTTTACTTTTTTCGTATTCGCTCATCATTAAGTACCTGTCATTGAAAGAAAGTTGGAATAATACGGTAAAGGTTACAAACAATGGTTATCAACTTAAAGACGAGACAAAAGCCCTCTCCAGAGGGAGAGGGTTGGGTGAGGGGAAGTATTAAATCTCCCTCATCCCAGCCTTGTCCTTCTGGAGAAGGAGAAATCGCTGTCTCGCGTTAAGTCGCTAGCCATATTTTTCTTGACTCTCCGGTTGGAGCACCCGATCTATATGGGGTGAAAATGGTTTATTGGCAAGCGGGTCCGGCCGGTTCGCAGCTATTGAAAATCAACCTTTCCTCTCAAAGCCTTAAGTTGGCCCTGCTTGGCTTTGCTATCCAGGCGTTTGAGCTTTGATCCTTTGGTCGGTTTTGTGGCTTTACGTTTTTTATGCACGATAGCCACGCTTTTGATTAAGGCCTGTAGCCGGTTGCAGGCATCCTCCTTATTTTTTTCCTGCGTACGGTACTGCTGCGCCTTGATGACAATCACGCCATCCTTGGAAATACGCTGGTCGTTTAAAGCCAGCAGTTTTTCCTTATAGAAATCGGGTAGCGATGACGCATGAATATCAAAGCGCAAATGCACCGCCGTCGATACTTTATTGACGTTCTGCCCGCCGGCTCCCTGCGCGCGTATCGCAGAAATCTCGATGTCATTATCGGGAATGCTGACCTGAGTCGATATTCGCAACATGGTCGGTTAACTCTGGCGGTCTTTCGGCGGCAGTTCATGTGTGACCGTATGCAACAACACATCTGCCAGCGTCGCTGAATCCAGTGTTTGCAAATAGGCGTTTCCGGCGCGCGCCAACAAGTGTTTCAGGCCGCAAGCCGGCAGCAATCGACAGCGCTGTTGCGCGGGATCAAAACATTCCACCCAGTTAAAATGATTTTCCATGCTGCGCACCACTTCGCCGATGCTGATCATCTCCGGTGCGCGCTGCAATGATAAACCGCCGCCTTTACCGCGCGTTGTCTTGACAAAGCCCTTGCCGCCCAATTGATGCACAACCTTGACCAAATGATTGCGGGAGATATTAAAAAATTCGGATATTTCCGTAATAGTGGCTTGCCGTTCCGGTGAGCTTGCCAGATAAATCAATACCCTGAGCGCGTAATCTGTGTAACTGGTTATTTGCATAGTGCTTATTGTCAGGAAAAAAATATAGTATAAGTTGTATTTATAATATATCTTATGGCGAAATTATCTAATTATGTTTTCCGGAATTATACCGTAAGCCTGTCCTTGATGACGCTGAGATGCGGCGCCGGGAGATCATTTAATACATAAGCTAAGGGTTATTATGTCTATTGTTGATAACGTCACACCCGGCCAACAGTCGCGGGCGCTCTGGTCAAGCACCATTGCCTTTACGCTGTGTTTCGCCGTGTGGACCATCTTTTCCATCATCGGCCTGCAAATTCAAAAAGATCTGGGTTTAAGCGAAACCGAATTCGGTCTGTTGGTCGGTACGCCGATTCTTTCAGGCTCATTAATCCGCCTGGTATTGGGCATCTGGAGCGACCAGTTCGGCGGTCGACGCGTTTTTACCATCGTCATGGTGACGGCGGCGATTGCCACGCTGCTGCTGACTACGGTTGATACTTATCCGATGTATTTACTGGCCGCATTAGGTATCGGTGTCGCGGGCGGCTCGTTTGCCGTCGGTATCGCCTATACGTCACGCTGGTTTCCGACAGAAAAGCAGGGCACAGCACTGGGTATTTTCGGTTTGGGCAATGTCGGGGCGGCGGTCACTAAATTTATTGCGCCATTTGTCATGGTCGCTTTGGGCTGGCATGCCGTCGCGCAAATCTGGGCGCTGGTCTTGCTGGCGATGGCGGCGATTTTCTGGTTTGTCACCGACGACGAACCGATGCTTAAAGCACGGCGCGAATCGGGCATTAAAGCCGATTCATTTATCAAACAACTGGAGCCGCTGAAAAACATCCAGGTGTGGCGATTTTCGCTGTATTACTTCTGTGTGTTCGGCGCTTTCGTGGCATTGGCCTTGTGGTTGCCGCGTTATCTGGTCGGCGCTTACGGCTTTGATATTAAAACCGCCGGTATGCTGGCGGCGGCCTATTCCATCTTTGCCAGTCTGTTTCGTGCGCTGGGCGGCTGGTTATCGGACCGCTACGGCGCGCGTATGCTGATGTACTGGACCTTTATCGTCGCCGCTGTCTGTACGTTTTTCCTGTCCTATCCGCCGACCGATTACATCGTCCACGGCATTAAAGGCGACATTAGCTTTAGTCTGGCGATTCAACCGCTCGGCTTCATTATCCTGGTTTCGATATTGGGTCTGTTTATGTCGTTCGGAAAGGCCGCCGTGTACAAGCATATCCCGGTTTATTATCCCGATAATGTCGGCGCGGTCGGCGGTGCGGTCGGTATGATCGGCGGGCTTGGCGGTTTTCTGCTGCCGTTGACCTTCGGCATGTTGAACGATTTGACCGGTATCTGGAGCAGTTGCTTCATGCTGCTGTTCGTTTTGGTAATCATCGCGCTGACCTGGATGCACTTTTCCATCGTCGCCATGGAACGCCGTGTCGTACCTGAATTGGCAAGGGTGTCGACCGACTTGCCCGAATTAAGTCATCCTTCTTCATTGGTGCTTACTGACTGGAATCCTGAGGACCCAAGCTTCTGGGAAAAGACCGGCAAGCGGATTGCGGCGCGTAACCTGTGGATCAGCATTCCCGCTTTATTGCTGTCTTTTGCGGTGTGGATGGTCTGGAGCGTGGTGGTTATCAACCTGCCCAGCATCGGCTTTAGCTATACAACCGACCAATTATTTTGGCTGGCGGCATTGCCCGGTTTGTCCGGCGCGACTTTGCGGATTTTCTATTCCTTCATGGTGCCGATTTTCGGCGGTCGACGCTGGACGACGATCAGTACCGCCTCGTTGCTGTTGCCGTCAATCTGGATAGGCTTTGCCGTGCAAAATCCCGAAACGCCTTACTTGCTGATGGTGGTATTGGCCTTGTTATGCGGTTTCGGCGGCGGTAATTTTGCGTCCAGCATGGCGAATATCAGCTTTTTCTATCCGCAATCGCAAAAAGGCACGGCGCTGGGTTTGAATGCCGGTCTGGGTAATCTCGGCGTCAGTACCGTGCAGTTCGTCGTGCCGTTGGTGATTGCCGCGAGCGTGTTCGGTTCCTGGGGCGGCGATCCGCAAGTTTGGGTCAAGGCCGATGTGACTAAAAACATCTGGCTGCAAAATGCCGGTTTCATCTGGGCGCCGTTTATTATTGCGACCAGCATCGCCGCCTGGTTCGGCATGAACGACATTGCTTCGGCTAAAGCCTCATTCAAGGAACAGTCGGTCATTTTCAAGCGCCAACATAACTGGCTGATGTGCTGGCTCT
>SXGU01288846.1_pt1 | contig 33668 bp, 22 predicted proteins | sample 3174531 | NCBI WGS metagenome assembly SXGU01 (sample SAMN11356863, study PRJNA531348) | freshwater metagenome | isolation source: freshwater sample F1-140 | place: China: Fuxian Lake, Yuxi | collected 2017-12-25 | reverse complement strand
TCTGACCAGGAATCGAGACCAACGACGGCAACAATCCCGTTGCCAAAATCCAACACGAACTGGACCAAAAAACCCCGCAGCAAAAAACCGCTGCCGGGAAAAATGATCCGAATCGACTTTCAGAAAAAACTCACAGCCTCAAAGCGTCAGCGAGGGAGAACGCTCAAACGCGCCTGCTGGAGTCCTCGTCTTTGAGCACTCGCCCTCGCTGACGCTTCGGGTTACTTTTCACTGGTCGCCATCGAGGGCGGGATTCTAGCGCCGCTCGAATCCGGCAGTCCACGAGCAACTTCTCAACCTCGCTAAGTTCATTATGCCCAAGTTCCAACAAGCCACGCGCGGTGATGACCGAAAGCAACGTGCCCTCAAAATCGCTCACCAACTGGCCAAGACCTACGCCAATGCCGAATGTGCCCTGAAGCACGACAATCCGTTTCAGTTGCTCGCGGCGACGATCCTGTCCGCTCAATGCACCGACGAGCGGGTGAACATGGTCACGCCGGCGCTGTTCGCGAAGTTTCCAACGCCCGCCGCGCTCGCCGCGTCGAAACAGGAGGATGTCGAGAAGATCGTCCAGTCAACCGGCTTCTTCCGAGCCAAAGCGACGAACCTGCGCGGCATGGCTCAAGCGTTGGTTGATCAATTCGGCGGCGAGTTGCCACGCACTCTTGAAGAGATGACTGCGTTGCCAGGAGTCGGCCGGAAGACGGCGAATGTGGTGCTCGGCACGGCGTTCGGACTGCCGACCGGCGTGGTGGTCGATACGCATGTCAAACGTCTCACACGATTGCTGGGGCTGACGAAAAACCTCGACCCGGTGAAGATTGAGCACGATCTCGCGACGTTGCTGCCGAAGTCCGAGTGGATCAACTTCTCACACCGACTGATTCATCACGGCCGCCGAATCTGCAACGCTCGCAAGCCCAACTGTGCCGAGTGCCCGTTGTTGAAACTCTGCCCGCGCGTCGGATTGCCGTCGCTATCCACGTAGCCGCCTCGCTCCGCGAGGCGAGCCGAATGCTGAGAAGGCACCCACATGCTCGCGAACCTCCGAACGACGCAGAGATCTCCTGAATCGCAAAACGGCGCAGCCGAACAAACCCTAAGCGTCAGCGAGGGCGAATACTTCAAAACGCTTCGCCGTAATCTAAGTCTGCGAAGCGTTCACCCTCGCTTACGCTTCGGATTAGTTGGCTTGCTGCTTTTTCAGACCTTGAGCGTTCTCGCCGCCGAACCGTTTGCCGGCAGGAAGTTTGACGACGCGCTGGACCAGAAGATCGGCCGAACATGGAGTGGCGGAGGCGGTGATGGTGATTCGATTCGACAGGCGTTGCAGCAACTCACCGAATCGAATCATGTCTCGATTGTGTTGGATCGGCGAATTGATCCCACTCAGCCGGTCAGTTTGACAGTGCCAGCGACTCCGCTGCGTGACGTGATCGCCGCACTGGCCAAGACGGTCGATGCCGGGAGCGTCGTGGTTGGCAACGTCGTCTATGTCGGTCCAATCGAGTCTGCCAAAAAGCTGCGAACATTGATCGAACTCCGTAATGCCGACTTGTCGAAACTGGCCACTGGCGGCATGAAGAAATCTGAGAAGTCGCCTTGGAAGACCCCGACCGTCTCGCTTGCGCAGCGGCGGACGATCGCCTGGAAAGATTTTGATCGGCCACGCGACATCCTCAAGCAACAGGTCGCCGACAAGTTGAAGATCGAAATTGACGGACTCGACAAACTCCCGCATGACTTGTGGGCCGGTTCGTCGCTGACTCAGGTGACGGCGACCGAAGCGCTGTCGTTGTTGCTCATTCAATTCGGTGCGACGTTTGAGTTCGTTCCCGACCGCCCGGCCGTTCGCATCGTGCCGATTCCCGACCGAGTCGTCATCGAGCGGACCTACCCGCTGCCAAAGGACCAGGTGATCGCGACCGCCCGCGAACGATTCGCCGATGCCAAGATCATCGGCGGAGGTGCAAACCTGATCGTCCAGGCGACCGTCGAGCAACATGCCGAGATCGCGGCCTTCTTAAAACCCGGCGGACAGAAGACCGCGACTGTGCCCACGAACAAGCCGGACAAGTTGCTCGCCAAGCGACTCTTCACGCTCAAGCTAGAGAACGCGGCACTCGGCGACGTCATCAAGACATTCATCGCCAACGGCGTGCAGATCAGCTACGACCCGATGCAATTTGCCGATGCGGAGATTTCGCTCGACAAGAAGATCAACATCGACGTCAAACAGAAGTCGGCCGAGAAGCTGTTTCGCGATCTCTTCGAGCCTCTGGGAATCGAAGTCACGATCGATGGCGAAGAAGTGCGGCTCAAGCCGAAATAACCGTGGGGCAGGTTTTCAACCTGCCCCACGAACAGCGACAGCCCGGCGGCCAAGGGCAGTCGGGCTGTGATGGTTGTCTGATTGAAGCCGGCACGAACTAGTTCGCGGCAGTTTCCAAGACGGCGAACGGACTGATGCGGAAAGCTTTCTCGACGAGTGCTTCCTTATCGCCCTGGTTCTTGGCCTTGGCAAACTTCACACGGAGCTTCTTCAGTTGCGCACCGCGCTTGCGTCGCCGAGCCAATTCACGCTCACGTTCACATCGTCCCATGATTTGTTGTGACCTCTTACCCGAAAATTCGTTGACCAAATCGTTCCTGCCCCAATGCAGCGTGAGACTTGTAGCGGCCCCGTCAAACAGGGTCAACCAGCCTAACCCCAACGAAAAGCCTTTCCGCCAGGCGGAGCTTCGGTCATGCTGACCTTCCCATGCGAGCCGAACCGTTTTTTGCCGAATTGATCGTCGAGTCGTTCCTCAGCGGCAAACGGATCGACTCGTTCCTCGTAAAGCACTTTCGCAATTATTCCCCCTATCGGGTCCAACGGATTGTGCGAGCCGGCGAGGTCCGCATCAACGATGTCGTCGCCGACAACGACTCGCGCGTCTATCTCAATCAACGAGTCACTGTCCGGCTGATCGAGCCTCCCGATCGACTTCTGCCGCCCACTCCCGGCCCGCTGCACATTCTCTACGAAGACTCGTGGCTGATGGTCGTCGTCAAACCGGCCGGACAGATCGCTCACCCTGCCGGCGATTTCGGGACTAACACGCTGGCAAACGTCGTACAGCATCACCTTGATCAGCAAACCCAATGGAAGGGCTTGCTGCGTCCCGGCATCGTCCATCGGCTCGACCGACTGACCAGCGGTGCGATGGTCATCGCAAAAGAGCACCTCTCGCACGGGCTAATGACCGAGGCGTTCATGAAACGCAAAGTTCAAAAGACCTACCTCGCGCTGGTGATTGGGGTCATCGAGCCGGACGCAGGGACGCTTAACAAACCAATCGGCGAGTCGCTCGATCCCGAAAGCTGTTTGATGACGACCCACGCCAACGCCGTGAACGCTCGATCAGCGATTACGCACTTCAAGGTTCTCGAACGCTTCACCGAACACACGCTCGTCGAAGCCAAACCGGTCACCGGCCGGCATCATCAAATCCGAGTCCATTTCGCCGACATCGGCCACCCCGTCGTCGATGACGAGTTCTACGGCCCCTACGGCTGGATCAAGAAAGATCCCGATGGCAATCCCATCGCCCGCCCGGCCGATTGCCGTCAGCCGACTGCCGACCGCCGTGATACCGTTTTTCCCGGCGACGATGACGAGATCACCCGCGATATCCCACCTGAATTGTTATTAGTCGGCCGCCACGCGCTCCACGCGCATCGTCTCGAATTTCGGCACCCCATCACCTGGGAACCGCTCGCCTTCGAAGCCCCGCTGACCGATGACATCGCCAACGTCATCGAAAACCTGCGAAAGCCATAACCAACCGCCTTCATGATTTTGTGAACCATGATTTTGCCAGTCCTGTTTTGGCAAAATCATGGTTCACAAAATCATGAAGCAGGAAACAGCTCACGCACCGGTTCACCGTCATCGGTGATCGGGACCGGTCGGCTGCCGGCGAAGATCTCTTCGCGAGGATTGATGCCGAGAGCGCAGTGGATCGTCGCGTGCAGATCGGGCACAGACACCGGCCGCGAGACAATCTTCATGCCGAGTTCGTCGGTTTCACCAATTGTGATGCCGTTCTTCAAGCCGCCTCCCGCCAGCACGACGCTGAAACATTTGCCGTGATGCCCGCGTCCTCCGCCGCCATCGAATTGGGCCGGGCGGCCGAACTCGGTGGCAACCACAATCAACGTCTTGTCGAGCAGTTTCTTGTTTTCGAGATCCAACACTAGCGCCGCCAACGCCTGATCGAGTTCGGCGATCAGCTTGTGCTGATTCAAAATCCCGTCGTTATGAACGTCCCAGCCGGTGCCGTTGAGGAAGTTCAAATTGTGAGAGACCTCAATGAACCGGACTCCTCCTTCGATCAACCGCCGTGCCAGCAGACAGCGCTGGCCGAACTCACCGCCAAACTTATTCCGCAAATCCGCCGGCTCGCGGTCGAGATCGAACATCCGCATGAACTCCGGCCCCGCCAATTTCTGAGCCGCAGCAATTGCCGCGTCGTACTCCGCTGCGAAGCCTTCCCGAACACCACGTTCACGCAGGTCGTCGCGAACAGCGTTGAGCAGTTTGTCTCGCCGAGCCTGCCGCTCATCCGTGATCCCGACCGATCGCTTGAGCGCCGGCGGTCCGGACTTCGTGTCCGTCAAATGCACATAGCCGTACTTCGGACCGAGGAATCCCGGCCCGCGTGTCACGTTCGGATATCCCATCAACACATAGGCTGGCACTCCCTCGGTTATCGTTCCTCGTTGATGCGCGACGATCGACCCAATCGACGGATACTGTTCCGTGCCGCTGGTCGGCCGCCCGGTGTGCATCCGATTGGTCGCCGCCGCATGTTCGTCGATCACATCATGATTGACCGTCCGCAGAATGTTGAACCGATCCAGAATCTTCGCGCAGCGCGGCAAGTGCTCGCAAACGCGAGTCCCCGCGATCGCCGTCTCGATCGAGTCGTAATAAGACCCCGGCTTCTTCTCCTTCGGATCGCCTTTCGTTTTTACGTCCCATGTGTCGATGTGACCTTGACCTCCACCAAGCCACACGAACACACAATGCTCGGCTTTGCCGCGTGGAAGCTCCGCTCGCTTCTCATCGCCGAAGACAGAACTGAAGGAAGAACCGGCGGTCACCGCCAGCGCCGTCGAACCGGCCAGGAAATCACGTCGAGATGGCATCGGGAATTCTCCGTCAGGTTCAACGAATTGGTCGTGCGGTTGAGGATTCCGCCTTGAGGACATCATGATGCGGTGAAATACTGCTTTCGCTACGCGTCGAGTCATTCCGTACCAGGTGAACCATGTCCCAAATCGTACTCAAAGACGAACTCAGTGACACGCTCTCAGCCGTGACTGATCGCTCGGAGCTGTTCAACGAACGCGGCGAGTTGATCGGAATCTTCATGCCAGCCAAGGGCCGATCATTACCGCTTTTTGGTAGTTTGACTGAAGAGGAAATTGAACGACGCCGGCAGCAACCAGGAAAGTACACGCTGGCGGAGATTTGGAAGTCATTGGGAGTGTCCCCATGAAGTTCACGGTCACATGGACGGAAGAGGCTCGCAACGAGCTTTGCGAATTGTTCCTCGCCGTCACTGACCGAGTCGAGTTGTCGCATTTCGTGAATGCCCTCGAAACGGAATTGGCTCGACGTCCCGAATCACTGGGTGAATCTCGTGGAGGTCAAATTCGCGTCATCATGGAATCGCATTTCGGAGTCCTGTTTGAGGTTCGTCCTGATGATTGCCTCGTCAAAGTGTTTCACATCGGCTGGCTCTGGTAGCTTCAGGGCACGATCAAAAACTCCGGGCTGTTGATCAGCGACCAGATCATGTCTTCGGCCCGTTCGCGCCAGTCGGCGTTGAGTCGTGACGTGGTCGGGTCTCCGAAGGCGAGTTCATCGGCGAGGCGCTGCTTGCGGAGGTTGGCTTCCCCTTTGAGATGGTTGGACCATGAGACGCCGGTTTGTCTGGGCGGCTGCGAGCGGCGAACGGGATGATCGCCGGGAACGATGCGAGACTCAAAGCCGTCGCTCAGCAGTTCGCCGAAGAGCTTCCGTTCGGCGGCCGTTGCTGGCCGAGTGAGAATGCGCTGCGCCACTGAGTCGATGAACTCATCAGGAGACTTCGCCGTCAACGCGAGCTCCGTGAACGCGCTGTCGTCGGAGAGCTGCGAGATTCGTTTTGCGATGACGCCGTTGGCGAGCATTGCCGGTTGTAAAACGGTCGTCTCGTTCGAGCGAACCGTGATCGGATCGGGGCGTGAGGCCCGCCAGCCGAACGATTCGAGCACATCGACGATCGTCTGTGCGGCGGGCAACGTGAGGCTTGGTCGGTCCCGTTCGTTGGACATCGACGTGAACTGCCACGCTCGGCGGGCGTGGCCGAGGCTGATCGAGACGTCTTGGCGGCGAGCGCCATCCACGTCGATGTTGATCTCCTCGACGTTGAATGGCTTACCGGCCGCGACGAACAGCGAGTCGATGAGTTGCTCGGCCGTCAGACGACGCGAGTTTGTAGTTCCGCCTTCAGGCGGCTCTTCCTTGTTCTCGGGAGACCGCCTGAAGGCGGAACTACGAGCGGCTTGATACACCCGCGAATTCAGAATCAGCCGTGTGAGATATCTCATGTCGTAGTCGTGTGTCACGAATTCGCGTTCGAGCCATTCCAGCAATTTCGGATGCGACGGTTTGGCATTTTTCCAATCATCGACCGGTTCGACCAACCCTTTGCCGAACAGACGTGCCCAAACACGATTGACGATGACCTGCGTGAAACGATGGTTCGACGGCGAAGTGATGAAGGCCGTCAATCGCTCACGCGAGTCTTTCGGATTTCGCAGCAATTCATCCGGAACGGCGGAGACCAGTTCCTCAAACGGCCATGTCGGAGCAACAGACTCGCCTGGTTTCAGCGTGACTTTCACGAGCGGCTCGCGGCCGCGCACGGCGAAGGCATCCAGATTCAGACTGCTCGTCTTCGGGACTTTCTCCGGCTCGCGTTTCAGCAGCGCGGCGAGCGAGAACAAGTCACGCTGCAAGAACTCGTGATACGGCGCGTCATGACAGCGGGCACACTTCATTTCCAGACCAAGAAATGCCTGACCAATGACGTGCGCCTTTGCCGCCATTGGGACGTCGTTCTGGCTGGCGACCGAGAAGCCGCCGGGGCCGCCGTAACGGACGCTCCCTTCCATCAGGATCAGTTCGGTGACGAATTGGTCGAACGGCTTGTTATCGAGAAAGCTCTCGTGAATCCACCAGCGGAACGGGCCGGTGTTGTTGAGCGTCGGGTTGAGGATGTTTGGGTTCTCGGCGAGAACGTCCTGCCAATAGCTGACCCAATGGTCCGCATAGCCCGGCTCGGCCAGCAGTTTGTCGATGATCGCAGAGCGTCGATTTGCTTCCGGTTGAGCGAAGAAGAATTTGATGTGTTCAGCCGTCGGAATGGTGCCGTTTGTGTCGAGACAGACACGGCGAAGGAATGACCAGTCGTCGGTTTCCTTCGATCCAGGCGAGCGGGGCGGCATCAGCCCCCCGGTCTTCGATGCGGACTCAAGCTCAACCGGGGGGCTGACGCCACCCCGCTCGCCTGGACGCATCGAGTTTCTCGCGTACTCATGCCGTCTATTCCAAAACGCGGTCCATTCGCGGCTCGCCTCGCGGCGGCGTTGTTGATTGAGCGTGACCAGCTCTTCACGTCGTGACGCGGCAAAGTCCGTCCAACCGTCGTCGGTCAGAGTGAATGGTTTCGTGGGATGCAGCACAACAAACGAGTCGCTGTCTGGAACGGCAAGCGCAACGCACGTCTCGCCCAACTCCGGCCGCACACTCTTGCCGCCGAGAAAGACTTCCCAAGTCAGTCGATGCCGGCCACCTTCCGATTTGAACGAAGCAATCGTGTCTTGATCGCCGGGCCGCAACGCTCGATGTCCGGGAGCCGGGACACGGTCGGTACCCCACACTTCTTCCTGGCCGTCACCGCGGAACTTTGGGAACGGATTCGCGACGGCAGGCTTGCCATCCACGAACAACCGCGACGCGCTGCGGCTGCGAATCAGGAACCGGCTCTCTCCTTTTGGTAATTCGAAGTCGCCGGTGAGACGCACGACGAACGGATTCGAACGATCCGCTCGCACGCCCAGCGGCGAATACTTGTGTGCAATCTCCACCAGAGCAAATCCCGGCTCGATGTATCGCTCGGTCGGCTCCGGCGCGATGAAGTCCCAGCTCAATTTGTCGGGGATGCCTTCGAGGACTTCGACGAGCACTCCGTCCTGCGGCGGGTCGAGTGTCGTGATATACGGCTTCGGCTGCAGCGCTTGATACCGCGCGGAGATTCGTTCGGCCGGCAAAACGGTGCGATAAATCGCCAGCTCGTCGATCGAACCGTGAAAGCTGTTCCCCAAATTTAAGCCGAGCGCCGAGCCGATCCAGAGTTCATCGTCATCGACAACCGGAGCCTCGGTCGTCGCTCCGCCGAAGTCCCATTCGCCATCGAGCGATTGGCCGTCGATGTATCCGCGAATCGACTCCGGCTTGCCGAACGTGTAGCTGGTCGCGATGTGATGCCAGCCGGTGTCGATGTCGAAGCCGGTCTTCGTGGTCCAGCGGTGATAGTCCTCGGATTTCCCTTTGCGGTTGTCCTCGCTGCGGAACAAAAACGTGACGCAGGCGTCTCCCTTCTTGCCCGCCAGTCGTAACGCATAGTTCTGATTGTCCTCGGCGACGCCGGCGTTCTTCGTGCGGCCTTTGCCGACGACGTACATCTGCTGCCCGTCGCCAAGCTTCTTCACGAGCACCCACGCTTCGAGCGTGATCGAATCCCCTTGCCCAAAGTCGAGCAGACTTTTCTCGCCAGGATCAGCAATCTTGATCACGGCCGGCGACTCGAACACGGCCGCTTGGTTGTCGGCCTCGAAGTTCAAGAACTTCGGCGGCCTCGGCCCGACTTGATCCGCTCGGACGTAGCCTTTCGACGTCGCACTCGCGTCGTTCAAGTTATCTTCGTCGAAAAGCCGTGACGGAACTCCGCGGCCAATCACGCCATGCCCCTGCGACTTCGGATGCACCTCAAAGCGATTGTCGTCGAGCCGCCAGTACGCGATTGGCCGATCCTGCAAAATGGATTCGGAATATGGCGGAGCATTCGGCGACTCTGCGAAACAGACTCCGAAACCAACCAAAGCCACCAGGAAACTTGATCGCCAAGCAGATCGCATCGAATGCCTCGTTCGAAAGATGGTCCGCCGTCGGCGGGTTGCCAGTCCCTCTTTTGCAAACGGAGACGGACGGGCAGGAAAGCCAATCCTACAAAACCTCCATCAATCCGCCGAGACGCAGCGGTCGCAGGCCCAATCGCGAAGCTCGGTGATGCGCTCGGACATCAGGACCGAGAGCGGTCGGGTTTTCGACATCTCCTCAATGATGTGGCGATCCTCCAGTTGGCAGCCTTCCTGATAGGCACCGTACATCGCTGCCAGGATCGCTTGTTCCAATTCGGCACCGTTGAAGCCACCGGACGCTTCGGCGAGTTGCATCAGATCGAAGTGCGCGGGATCGCGCTCGCGGCGCACCAAGTGAATCGAGAGGATATTCATGCGGGCTTCCGGCGTCGGCAGATCAATAAAAAAGACTTCGTCGAAGCGGCCTTTGCGCATCAGTTCGGGCGGCAACGCCGAGATATCGTTCGCCGTCGCCACCAAAAAGATCGGATGACGATGGTCCTGCATCCACGACAGCAGCGAGCCAAACACGCGCTTCGAGAGGCCGCCGTCCGCCGAGCCGCCCGATGCGGACGCGAACGCCTTTTCAATCTCATCAATCCACAGGATCACCGGAGCCATCGCCTCTGCCTGAGCCAACGCCTCGCGAAGTTGCCGTTCGGTTTCGCCAATAAATTTGTTGTAGAGCACTCCCGGATCGAGCCGCAGCAAGGGCATCTCCCAATCCGCCGCGACCGCTTTCGCACAGAGGCTTTTGCCGCAGCCGGGAACTCCGAGCATCAAGATGCCTCGCGGCGGGACGAGGCCAAACTCGCGAGCCTTTTTGCTGAAGCCACCGCGCCGCTGCCGCAACCACGCCTTCAGATTCGCAAAGCCGCCAACGTCCTCAATTGTGAAGTCCACCGCGATCGACTCCAAGCTGCCCGCCGATCCCAGCAACGATCGCTTCGCATCCAACACCGCCGGCAAGTCTTCTCCCGACAGCGAGAAATCTTGATAGATGACCGACGCCACGACTCGCTCCGCTTCCGTCCGAGTCAGGCCACGCAGGGTTTGCACTAGATGGTCCATCTCGCGGCGAGTCAGCGTCGCGGTAATCTCCTGCAGACTCTCTTTGCGAATCCGCGAAAACGTCTGCTTGACGACCTGCTCCAGTTCTTCGAGGCTCGGCCAGCCCACGTCATACGGGACCGCCAACTGTCGCACGTCGTCGGGTAGCGATCCCGAATCCACCAGGATGACCGTGCTTCGGCGAGTCTCCGGCAGGCTGGCCGCATCGCGTAGTAAACGCTGCACATGAGCGTCCTTGGCGTGCGGCCCCAAATCCTTGAAGACATACATCGCGCTGTTCGACACCTCGACCACTACGGTCAACGCATCAACGGCCTTCTTGATGAGTTTCGTCTTCGAGCCCTCTGGCTCCTCGTCGCTGCCAGCGATCGGAGTGAAGACCTTCAATGTCTTCCCGGTCTGCATTGCCACCGGCTGCCACGTCCCCTTTTTATCAAGCTGCCTCATCCCAGCCGTCATCGACCATTCGTAAAGCGGTCGCGACAACTCCTTCGCGATCTCGCGAACGAGTTCGATAGCGTGTTCCTCATCCCGTGTCTCAATCGAGATCAGCGGATGCCGGGACTGCACGAGCGACTTGAGGGTCGATGGCATAACTCACTGATCCGGGTCGATACCCGCCGCACGGAGTTTCGCCGCCAAACGGTCGGCTCGGTCTTTCTCTTGCCCCGCGAGCCGCCGCTGCTCTTCGGTCAGTAATTGTTGCTGTTCGGCCAAACGCTGTTGTTCCTCGGCAAATCGCTGTTGCTGCTCAGCACGGCTTTGCTGCTGCTCAGCACGGCGTTGCTGCTGCTCGGCACGGGACTCGGCTTGTTTCCATTGACGGTCTCGGTCGACGGACGAGATGAAGCGGACACCATCCGGGCCAGTCAGCACCAACTCCCCGTCCTCCAGCCGAAAGACGATCCCCAACCGAGGACTCACCCAGTTCTGCATCGACGGGATCGGTGCCCAAACGCCGTCACGGCGAGCGAACCCTCGCAAAGTGCCCCGATCGGGATCGTAGATGTAGAACTCTTCGACGCCGTACTCGTCGTAAAGGTCGGTCTTCTCCGCCATCTCCCTCGCGGTATTACCTGGCGAGAGCACTTCAAAAACCACCTGTGGTGGCAGTCCTCCCTCGCGCCATTGCATGTACGAACCGCGATACCCCTTGGGACGTCCCTTGACAACAAACACATCGGGGGCCATTCGGAAGCGATTATCCCCTTCGACGGGATACCACAGCAGGTTGCCCGCCACGAACACATTGGGATCATCCGCGAACAGAATCTCCAACCCTTCCTTGATGAGCACCATCCAATACCACTGCAACGTGTTGTCAGACATGGGTAGCCCGTCGCTATCGGGGTATTCGATACGTTCCAGAAGTTCGGGAATGGTCAGCGTGGTCATGTTCGTTCGCCGTCAGGAAGGGCATTGCTCAGCCGCGGGCATTCTACAGCTTCGCGTCGATATTCACCCACGTTTTTTTCTCAAATGATTCGAGCGTCGCGTCGGCAACGGCTTGGGCGAGTGCCCCGTGGTCGAAACCGGGAACGCAGTCGCGACCTTCGGTGATCGCCGACATGAACTCCCAGACGAGGTCATAGCGGAAGACCGTGCTGGGAACTCCATCATGGGGATTGCGCGGGCTGCCGGGGATGACGAGGAACTCGCGCGGGACCGCTTGCTTCTGCATCGTGCCGCCATGCTTGCCGATGACGATGTTATTCGGATCGGTGAGCTGATACGCGGCCGAACCTTCGCTGCCGTTGACCTCGGCCCATTCGTAGCCGAAGCCGTTGTTGTGATGCCCCTTCATCAGCGTGCTCCCTTCCCACACGCCGGTCGCTCCATTGGCGAACAGGCCGATCAGCGAAGACCAGTCATCGACCTCCGACGGCGCACACGCCTGGCCGTCGTTTGTCTTCTCACGCTTGGCGAATTGAGCGACCGCGCCGCAGATCGTCCTGATCGGCCCCATCAGGTCCATCGAGAAGTCGATGCGATGAATCGTCATGTCAAAGAGGTCGCCGGCTCCCGCGAGATTCTTGTACTGCCGCCAACCCCAACTCGTCTCCGGCCAGTCGAGAAACCGCTGGCTCCGAAAGTGCCGCGGTGTGCCGAGCGCCCCGCTCTTCACGAGATGCCGCACATAACGCATCGACGGAGCGAACCGATACGTGAACGCGGTCATGTGCCGCAGGTTCTTATCGCGAGCGGCTCGGAACATTTCGGCTGACTCGGAGAAATTCAGTCCCAGCGGCTTCTCGCACATGACATGCTTACCGCCGGCGATACACGCCAACGCGATCGGTTTGTGAGTAAAGTTCGGCGTGGCGATGATGACCGCGTCGATGTCCGGATCGGCTGCGATCTCCTCGAACTGCGTCGTCTTCTTGGTCGGTCCCCAATCCTTCTGCCGCTGGTTGAGCAGTTGGTCGTTCGGATCGCAGACAGCGACCAACTCGCAGCGCGAGTCGATCCGAATTCCGGGGACGTGGTGATAATCGGAAACCGCTCCGGCTCCGATGATGGCGATGCGAACTTTGTTGGGCATGATGCTCTTGTGGATTGAGATTCGAGTAGTCTGAAACGGGCGGAAGAATGAACGAAATCTCGGCGATTGGGAAGCATCAATTCGCTTGACGAACGCTCGTCATCGGGCTTCGATGACGCCCCGTTTGAAACTCGCACGCCGTGGAACAACATCGTCAGGAGACGGAATTCATGCAGTATCGCAACCTCGGTTCGAGCGGCCTGCTCGTGTCGCCGATTTGTTTGGGAACGATGACCTTCGGCGCGCCGGTCGGCGAGGTCGATTCGATCAAACTGATTCACGCCGCGATGGATCGGGGCATCAACTTCATCGACACCGCGAATGTCTATGAGGGCTACAAGCGATTCCTCGGCAGCCCCGGTGGCGTGGCGGAAGAGATCGTCGGCAAGGCACTGATCGGACGGCGCGACAAAGCGATTCTTGCGACAAAGGTTGCAGCACCGGTCGGTCCAGGGCCGCAGGATCGAGGCCTGTCATCAACGCACATCCTGCGAGAAGTCGATCGCAGCCTACAGCGACTGAAGACCGATTACATCGACCTATACATTCTGCATTGGCCGGACAAAGAGGTGCCGCTGGAAACGTCTCTGGCCGCCATTGATCAAGCGGTGAAGGCAGGCAAGGTGCGATACCTCGGCCTGTCGAATCACTATGGCTGGCAGATTTGCGAATGCCTCTGGCTGGCCGAGCGACATGGCTGGCCGCGAGTCGTCTCATCACAGATTCCGTTCAGCCTACTGCGTCGCGAGTTCCATCACGACCTCGCGTTCTGCCGCAAGCACAATATCGGAGTGACTCCGTATCAGGCGTTGCAAAGCGGCTTGCTGACCGGCAAGTACCGACGCGGTCAGCTGCCACCAACGGACTCACGAGCCGCCGAGAAACCGGATTGGATCTGGAAGCTCGAAGACCCGCTGTTCGACCGGCTGGAACGAGCGGAAGCTGTCGCGAAAGAACTTGGCGTACCGATGTCGCAGCTTGCGCTCGCCTGGACGCTGACTCAACCATCTGTCACATCACCGATCGTCGGAGTCAAACGGCTCGATCAAATCGAAGACGCGATCGCGGCTGCCAGCGTGAAACTCTCGGTTGATCACTTCAAACAACTCGACGCGGCATGTCCGCCCCCGTGGACGCAGAATGATCCAGTCCGGGGCTGACCTGAAGTGTGACAGCTTGCTGCCGCCCTCCAGGGGTCACTCTGGAATCGGCTCATCCAGCAGTAGCGCCTTCACGAACCGCACCGGCGGCGAGCCGAACGACAGCGTGCCGTCGTGGTAGCGTTTGAGCGTGAACTTGTCGCCCCAGGCTTTCTCGGCGGCGGTGCGGAGGTCGCGGTGTTCTTGGTAGCCGACGAAGTATGTTGAGAGTTGCGTTGAGGTGAGTTGTGCTCGAATCCATTTGAGAGCGGCTTCGCGTTCTTCTTGGAACGTGTCGTGGACCATCAGCTTCATCGCGTCTTCGCGGTTGATGCCATCGACGTGGATGGCCTGGTCGAGGATCGAATTGGCGACGCCTCGCAAGTACCACTTGAGCGCGATCAGCCGCATCAGTGGATCGCGATCGAGGAAGCCTTCTTCGGACATGAGCTGCTCGGAGTAGACGCCCCAGCCTTCAACGAACGTGCCGGAGGAGAGGAGTGCTCGCAAGCGGCGCGGACTGCGGTTCGAGTGCGCGATTTGCAGGAAGTGGCCGGGCATCGCTTCGTGGATCGTCAGGTCGTGGATCGAGCGGAAGTTGTACTCGCGTAGGAACGAGCCGACTTGCTTGTCGGTCCAATCGGCCGGGATCGGCGAGACGGCGTAATACGTCTTCAGACCAACATCGAGCGGTCCCGGTGAATCGCAGTACGCGATCGACACGCCACGCTGGAACTCGGGCATCAGGATGATGTCGAGCGGATCGTTGGGGATCGTCACGAGGTCGTGTTTACGCACGAATTCGGTGGTCATCTCCAGCGACTTCTTGGCGAAGTCCACAATGCCGTCGCGAGCGGGAATCTCGGCATACGCTCTTTCGAGTGCGGCGGTGATGACTTTCTGCTGTTGTTCGGGTGATGGCTCGGCGGGAGCCTCGCCCTCGCGCTTTGGGTCGGCCTTGAGCATCACACCGCGCGCGATCGAATACATCTCGGCTCGTACGCGACGCAGTTCAAATTCAGCGCGGTCTCGGACATCCGGCCGGCTCAGGCCGCTGCCCAGTGAGTACGCCAGCTTAGCGTCGAACACCTTAGCTCCGATGCGGAAGTTGCCCTTCGCGTTCGGCAACAGTTCCTTTTCGAGCCACTGCTGATGCTCTTCGATGGCCTCTTTGACCAGCGGCATCACGTCGTGAAACGCCTTTTGATTTACTTTGGGCAACTTGTCGATCTGCGGCCGGACCATGTTCTCGATGATGCTCAGTACGCCGCGATTCTGTTTGACGGCAGTTTCCGCGTGGATTGGCGGGACTCGCTTGGGGTCGAGCGTCTTGCGAACGTCGCTCAGAAATCCGGGCAGCTTTTCGAGCCGTTCGATGGCGTTGCGCAACCGCACTTCGATGGGAGCGAAGTCACGAGCCATCAAGCCGTAGATCGCGTTGCCCGTCAGTTGCGTGTAGAGGACCGGGTTCCAGGCCCACTCCTGCAACTCATCGAGCCGCCACAAGTCCCCTTTCAATTGCTGCTTCAGCACTCGGTAATCGACGTGGTTGTCGCGTGAGAGATGCCGAGGATCGATCGCAACCAACTTGGCGAGGTAACGCTGATAAAACTCCCGCTCGCGCTGCCGCATGTCGTTGTCGAGGGAATCTAGTTCGTGATCGTAGTGATGATCGCCGAGCAACGTGGCTCCGATCGGCGACCATTGCGCCATGTTGCGAATGTACTCACGAGAGACTTCGTCGAACTCCATGTTGGCTCGATCGCCGACGGTCAGAATGGACTTCTCGCTGGAGCGGACTTCCTGGGCCAGTTCGAGCGGATAGTCAGTGAGAATCGCATCGACGCCGGCGCGGATCGCGGCGATCCAGTTGTCTCGTTCCAATCCCGCGACCGTTGGACCAGCGATGAAGACTCGCTTGCCGGCCTTGTGAACTTGAGCGACCTCATCACGAGTTGGCACGAACCGCAAATAGGCCCAATCCGACTCGCTCTCCATCAAGTTTGCAGGCAATTTCACAGCAAGTCGCGCGACCTGTGCGACAAGATCCGTTCGCTTCAGCTTTCTCTGCACTTCCGGCGATTCGATTGTCGTACCAATGAACAACAACTTGCCGAGCACTCCCTTAGCCTTCGCCGCCTTCACGCAATCCGCTTCGATGTCCGGAACCTTGAGATCAATCGCGATCAGCACCGGCTCGCGCGCGTGCTTCTCGATCAAGGCCAGGACTTCGTCGAAGGTCGGGATTCGCTCCCCTTGAAACTTCGAGTCAAACCGAGCACTGGCATCGAGCTGTTTGATCTGTTCCAGCGTCATATCGCTGACCGCACCGTGCCCCTTCGTCGTACGATCGACCGTGTCGTCATGCACACAGACGAGATGCCCATCTTTGGTGCGTCGCACATCGACCTCAAAGCCAATCCGCAGCTCCGTACAGGCTCGGAAATTCGACAACGTGTTCTCCGGCGAGTGCTTGAGCAACCCGCGATGCGCGACCACCTGGAATGTCTGCGCCGACGACAATTCATCGGCCGCGTGATTCAGCGGGAGGAACCAACACAGACAGACCACCGCAAGCAGAAAGTTTTTAGGCATGAGTAACCTCAATCGAACAGACAGTGGAAAGCCTCACTGAACCCAAAGCGTCAGTGAGAGAGATTGCCAAAGAACACATACTGTTCATGGCCGCGTGACACGACACGCCCTCACTGACGCTAAATGGCCCTGCCGAGAAGAGCAAGCAGGCGAGCGTCAGCCCTCGAAGCCCATCATTTTGAAGGGAAACCGACTCTCGGAGGGCTGACGCCCAGCCGCTCGCCAACACAGTTTCCATTGCGTCGCCACTTAGCTTGGCGAACTGCCGCGTTGCCTTGCCGTCACGATCGAATACTCACGAATGGGGTGAACCTCGACGTCCGACAAAACAAACGGCAGATTATTGCGGTACCAGTTGGCATTTTTCGTGACGAGGAACAATCGGCCACCCGGCTTCAGTGCGCGGGCCGCAGCCTCCACAAAGATCGCGGTAATCGTCCAATTCGAATAGTACGGCGGATTAGCAACAACCAGATTATAACTTGCCCGATCTCGCACATGCCCTGTCGCGTCGAGCTGAACCGAAAGCGTGGACGGCTCATCATCGGCAATCGAGTCCCCCGGAACCGCCTTGACCGGCTGACTGACGACTTTGAGTCCATTCAATTCGGCACCATGCAGAGTGCATTGCAGAGCACGAGGATTCGAATCCATTGCATGGACGTGAACTCCGGGCTTGCGCATCGCGAGTGCGATCCCAACAGCACCTGATCCGCAGCCAAGGTCGAGAATTCGGCAGCCCGACTGGACAGCGCGAGTGGAGACGACCGCTTCGACTAACGCTCGCGCGCCGATGTCGAGTTTACGGTGGCTAAAAACACTGGGACGGCTAACAACATGGACGAGGCGTTTTCCGTCGCGGAAGGCGAAATTGGCGGTGAAGTTCCGCTCTCGCCGCAACGCGTGTGTTTTCAGCGCGAGATACAACACGCCGCGAGGTTGAGGACGCTTGGTGACTTTCTCAAAGAGCAATTGCAGTTGCTCGTGCAGCCAAGTGTCTTCTGGGTTGTCGGTGCTGGCCATCAACCGGCCGCCGATATCCAATCGCTCGTAGGCTTGCTGTAGCAATTCGCGAGTCAATTCGGCCTCGCCACTTTTGAGGAACGGCATCGCGACCGTGTCGAATGGACCTTCCGGAAAGTCGGTCTCGCAGAGAACGGTCACATTGGGACGCTTGGGGCCGATCGCATCCAGCGTTTGCTTCGCCAGGAAGACGTCCAGAAAAAAGCAGGTCACTTCCTTGTCTGGCGACCGATCTGCAACGGCGGCCGCGAATTGGCCGCGACGCAACGATGTACAGAGCACACGACGGCCCATGACATCGTCTATCGCATCGATTAGCAACGACTCCTTTGATGGAGCGGCCCCCTTGGCCGAAGAACGGCGAGGTTCTTTCGGAATCGAGTCTTTGAGTAATGAAGTGGAACGCGGCATCGTCGGTCAACCGTCATACGATCTGAGCATCGTCTGAACGCGATCAGCAGTCATGACGCTCACCAAGACTACTTTTGCGCCGCCTGCGGATTCTTCAACAGGGTGGCATAGTCCAGTGAGATTTGCAGCACTTCGTTGTTGTAAGACTCATCCGGAAAAATGGGCGCGTCGTTGCCACGCGTCGAGGGATCGTCTTTGTCGGCCTCCGCCTGCTCCTTTTTGTCCTGATTGCGTTCGGATCTCAAAACCGACTCGTTGAGCGAGATGGACTTACGATTCTTACGATCCACGTAGCGAGCGATGTCCTTCTTGATTTCCGTAAACTTCGGGTCATCCGAAACGCGCTTCTCCGATCGGTCGCGGAGGCGCGAGATCAGCTTTTCATTGATCATATCAGATGAGGCGTGTGAGGCCGGGGGAATTCGGTCGAATTCCAGAGCGTTATCCAGCGACGTTTCACCAAGATCCATCTTGTCGATCAATGACGGGAGCACGATGTCCGACTTGACGCCATCCCGCTGCGTGCTGTCGCCGTTGACGCGATAGAATTGCTGAATAGTCAGCTTGAGTGCTCCTCGATCTTGCCGATTCAAGAACGCCATTCCCGTCGAGACGGGCATCACATTTTGAACCGTCCCTTTGCCGTGCGTGGTCGAGTCGCCGACGATGATGCCTCGCTGGTAGTCCTTGATAACGGCCGCGAAAATCTCTGAAGCGGAGGCCGACAATCGGTTGCAAATCACCACTAGCGGTCCGTTGTAGGCAACCCCTTCGAGGTCATCGTCGTGCGACTTGATTCGGCCGCGTTCATCTTTGACCTGCACGATCGGACCTTTATCGACGAACAACCCGGAGACGTCGATCGCTTCGCTAAGCGCGCCGCCACCGTTGGTCCGCAGGTCAATCACTAGAACGTCGATGCCCCCTTGCTTCTGGAACGACTGCAACACGGCCTGCACGTCGCGAGCGGTACTCTTGGCATTCTCAGCACCATCCTGGAACGCTTGAAAATCGCGATAGAACGACGGGATATTGATGACCCCGATCTTCCCCGAGCGGTCGCCAAACCGCTTGTTGGCCTGAATGATTTCCCCTTTGACTTCCTGATTGGTCAGTTCGATTTTCTTACGGGTCAATTCGTAGAGCACGATTTCGCTGGTGTCCCCCTTCTTCACTTGAAGGCGGACTTTGGTGCCGCGCTTGCCGCGAATCAGTCGGACGACCTTGCTGAGCTTCATTTCCATGATGTCGATCATCTCACCGGTCTCTTGACCGACCGCCAGAATCTTGTCGCCGGCTTTGAGTCGACCGTCTTCCGAGGCTGCACCGGGTTTGACGATTTCGTTGATGATCGTGAAACCGTCTTCGGAGCGGAGTTGTGCGCCGATGCCGTCGAGGTTGAGCGCAATCGCAATCTTGAACTCTTCCTCCGACTGCGGCGACATGTAGCTGGAATGCGGATCAAAACAGTGCGTCAGCGAGGAGAGGAACATCTCCAGCTTCTCGGCATCCTCAGTTTCTTTCGCAGCCTTTTGAAACACCTTGTACCGCTTATGCAGCCGCTCCTGTGGATCGACCGGTGCGGTGCTGGCTGGTTCTCGGCCAGGGAGAGCAGCTTTGGGTTTCGTCTTGCCGGAGGCGAGATCCTCGTTGTCGAGCTTCGCGTTGAGCAGTTCAAATTTGATGCGTCGTCGCCAGCGGTCGTTCAACTCATCCTGGTTCGCGGCCCAAGCGATTTTGTCCGGGTCCACTTCGATCGACTCATCGACGGTGTAGTCGTGCGGTTGGTCGATCAACTTGTGAGCGGTCTCCAACTGCCGTTCGAGCCGTCCGGAGTACATATCCCACACGTCGTAGGCGAATTGGGTATTTCCCGCTTTCACCAGATCATCAAGCGTCGTCTTGTACTTCATCAGCTCGTTGATGTCCGACTGCGTGAAGTAAAGTTTTTGCGGATCGAGCGTCTTCAAAAACCGATCCAGCAGCTTCGCCGAAATCTGATCGTCGATCGGATGTTGGCTGATGTGAAACTTTTGGATCATGTTGCAGACGAGCTTCGTCGTGGTCTCGTCATTCGGGTGATTCGCCGCCAGGCGATCAGCGAAGCCGGTGACTCCGGCCAGCAGCAGTAATCCCGCACATAAAGTCCACGCGGTCCGAGAGGGGTTCGACAGCTTCATGAGGTGCTTCCGGTGAACGAGAGCGACGGAAAGGTTGAGCGAATAAGCTCATTCTGAAACGCCAAAGCGATGGTAGTTCAACCCCCGAAACGGGACAAGAGGTTGTCTGACGCACAACAACGAGAGTGCGGTCAGCCCTCAAGTAACTCGAAGCGTCAGCGAGGGCTTACGCTCATCGCCGCAGACAATCTGCATCCGAAGTCTTGTGAAGCGTTCTCCCTTGCTGACGCTTCGGATTACTTCGCTTCCACTCGTCGCGGAGCCACGAGCGTCTGCAATTGCGGCACGTCGAAATGCTCCAGCAGACCGAAACAGAATAGTTCAGCGGCTTCGCTGACTCCGCGGTTTTGTTCGATGACGTGCTGCTTCAGGCTGACCATCGCATCGCGCTGCGTGACATCCCCGACCGCTTGCGGTTCCAGCGCGGCGGCGACGAGCGTGATGAGGCTCGCACGCGGCCCGATCGAGTGCAGCGTCACCGTGCGCCCGGCACGATCGGTGTCGTGAGCATGACGCGCGATTGCGACCAATTGACCGGCCTGTACACCGAGCGGCCGATCCCCCACGGTGTCGAGCATCAGTCCCCACAGCCAGTCGCGCGAAGCATATTTTGACTCACCGAAGGACAGCAGGTCGACCGCGAGCACTCGTTGTCCGCCGGCCAGGAGTTTTTCAATGTCGTCCGCGACTGCCGCTCGGCCCGCGTCGGCAACGACGACCGTGGTTCCTTTTGACTCACCGCGTGTCAGTTCCACGACCGGGACCGTCCAGGTGTTGCTCAGTCGCAACCGAAATCGCTGAATCTGGGTTGTCGCACCTGCAACCGGCGAATCGGCCGCTGCGACCGGTTCCGCGTCCACGTTGTAATCCTTGGCCGCCACGATTTGGGCGAGCAGCTTGCGTCGCCCAGCTTGCCATTCCTGCTTCGCCGACTTGTCGGCGGGAACATCGGCCGCACGGGGCAACGTTGCGGCGAGCGATTTCGCCAACGAGGTAAACGTCGCGTTGTTCTCCGGAACGGTGACGAGCAATTCGTCGAGCGTTTTGATCTCCGCTTTCTCGCAGACGATTTCTTTCGCGTCGAAGTCTTTGGAACCGTCGTAGAAGAACGCTCCGACCGCCCGATAGAAAGCTTCGCGATTGTCTTGGCCGAAGTTGTGGTCGCCGGGAACGTGATTGACGTGCGAGACCAGCCGATCGGTCTCACCATAGAGGGCATAGACCGGCCGGCAACCCGCCAGTAGCGGCGGCAGCGCGTGGCCGGCGGCGAAGCAGCAATTGTCATGGGCGTTGAAGGTCAGCAAGGTCGCTCGCGGAGCACGCATCGCCGTCAGATGGATGTAATCGACGTACTTGCCGAGATCGCACGGCGTCTGTTCCGAATCGCCGAGATCGCTGCCGTAGCGGGCACGCGTGAGGTAACTCGAATAACCGGCGACCGGATTGGCCAACGTCACGCGCGGATCGAGACCACTAATGAAGATTGTCTGCCAGCCGCCCCCCGACAGGCCGGAGACGGCGACTCGATAGGAGTCGGCGTTCGGGTGTTTCAGCAGCAGGTCGATCCCCTTCGACATCGCCAGATAAAAGGGAGCGATCCCGCTACTGCCACACAAATCGAGCTGATTCATCTTCACATGACTGAACCCGTCGACTTTGAGTTGTCCCATACCAAACCATTCCGTGTTGAGCACGATCATGCCGCGTTTCACGAGATTGATGCAGCGAACCTGCTTGTAGTCCGCCGCCTTTCCCTTGCCGTCATGTCCGTTGACGTTGAGCACCACCGGCACTTTCGCGGCTTTGTCGTCCGCGAGTTTGTCCGGCACATACAACAATGCCGGAATCCACATCCCCGGCAGGCACTCGTAGCGCAGCTTCTTCACGACGTAGCCCGGCCCGCGCATTGGCTCGCCGACGTATTCGACGGTCAGCGGATGATCGCGCCACTTCGCGGCCTCGCCACGGAAGACGACTTTCTCGAGCACTTCTTGTCGCCACTTGGCCGCCAGCGCGTCCCAGTCCTTGGTGGTCTTCACCTCCGGAAGCTTCGGAATGCGGCGTTCGAGATAGACCTGGGTTTCATCAAGTGAATTCTGCGGAGTGATGATCGGTCGAGACAATTCCGCTTTGAGATCCAACGGTTCGGCGGCGGACAAGATTTGGCTTGTCACCAGAATCAAACAGCAACTCACGATCAAACAGAGACGCATGGTGGTTTCATCCTTTCGGGCAAGCGACCGTAACCTGACTCTCCGAGTCGGGACGGTTTCTTTCCGTTCCCGACCCGGAGAGTCAGGCTACGTTGAGTCCACGCTGCCCGCCAGCATCACAACTTGAGCGCCAGCTTCCGACGCTCGGCCTCTTCGCGGACGAACGCTGCGAATTCGGGGAAGAATTCCAGCACACGTTCGAACGAATCTTTATCGAACGAATACATGTCGCAGAAGTCGATCGCTCGGATGCTGGCCGTGCGCGGACACTGAAACAGCAAGGCGATCTCGCCGAAAAAAGCACCATCAGTCAGCGTGCTCAGAATCGTTTGGCCATCCTCGCCGACGACTTCGACAGTTCCTCGACTGATGAAATACATATGCCGGCCGATCTCGCCCGCTCGAAAGATGTAGTCCCCAGGCGTGAACAGCGCGGCCCGCAACTCGACGGCGATTTCACGGAGAAGCAGCGGGCTGGCCCCACGAAACAGAGGCACCTTCTCGATGAACTCACGCTTCATCGCTACCGCGATTTCAATCCGCAGCGGTTCCGGTAGCTCGCTGAGAATAATCGCCTCGTCGTAGCCCAGATGCCGCTCCCACAAGAAGGTGTAATAGTCGTAGATGCGGCGTTGCAGCCCGACCGGAATTTTGCGGTAGCGCAGAAAATTGGCCAACCGGTCGAGGCTGGTGTGGTAATGAGCCTGCACCTGATCGATGTTCGCCAGCATGTGCGCCACGTTACCGATGCCGTAACCAAACAGTCCGACGCCGAAGAGCATCGTCATGATGGCATACATCATTTGCGGTGCCGTCTGGGGCGTGATGTCGCCATAGCCGACGGTCGCTAGCGTGGTGATGGTCCAATACAGCGCCCGCAGATAGTACATCGGGTCGTCGTCGTCGGGCATCGGATCTCGCAGGTAGGCCCAGCCACAGGCGATCCAGTGGGCGATCAACAGCATCCAAAATACGAAGAAGATCAGGCGCAACAAGCTGGCATTGTGAACGTCTCGCTTGCGCCATTGCCGCATCATCTGATTCAAGCGAGGGAGCTTCATCAGTCGCAGCGACAACCAGCCGACCGGGCCACCGAACAGGGCGATCGGAATCACTCCCGGCAGATCAACCAGCAGCCACCAGAGCGACTCACGGGGCGCAGCGGTGGGGGCCGCTCGGCGTCGGCGCGAAAACAAATGCCGCCAACGAATCCAGAAGTCCGCCGCGAACAACAGCGTGACAAGGGTCGAGACAACTTTGCCGACCGCTAGCTCATGAGCACCGAATTTCAGTTCCCAGGGAACGTCGATCGCCACCCAGATGATGCCCGCAGCCAGCAGCACTTCCCAACCGTGGTCCTGTCTTCGTCGTTCGTGATCGTTGGACATGAAATTCTTCCATGTGGAGGGTTCGTAATTCCGCCTTCAGGCGGACTTAAACGCCCGCCTAAAGGCGGAACTACGAACGTCACGGCTTGCTAAGTTCGTCGACCAGCATCTGCCGGACGACCTTCGCGTCAGCTCCTTTGAGTTCCTTCATAATCTGCCCGATCAACGATCCGGCCGCGGCCTGCTTTCCCGCTTTGAAATCCGCAACGGGCTTCGGATTCCGAGCAATGGCTCCCGCGATGATCGCCGTGATCGCGCCGGTGTCGTTGACGATCGCCAACCCGCGATCGGAGATGATCTTTTCTGCCAGAGCGGTGCTCAGTTCGACGGCTTCATGACGATCGGTTGCGGCGTCGTGCTCGGCCAACAAAGCGTCGAAGACTTCACGAGCGCTCTTCACGGTGAGCTGATTGGCGGCGACTCGTTTCAGCAAATCTCCCAGCACGGCCGGCGAGATCGGGAAGGCGTCGATGCTCAGCGAGCGGCTGTTGAGTTCTCGCTGCACATCCTGCGTGAGCCAGTTGGCCGCTTGCTTACCGTCACCGCAGAGCTTCGCCACTTGCTCAAAGTAAGCCGTGAAATGATTTCCCTGAGAGACAATGACGTCGGCGTCGTAATGCGAGAGACCGAGATCCACTCGGTAGCGACGACGTCGCGACGCCGGGAGTTCGCACAGTTCGGCCTTCACCTCGGCGAAAAATTCATCGCTGACCGTGACCGGCGTCAGATCGGGATCAGGGAAGTAGCGGTAATCGCTCGCCTCTTCCTTGCCGCGCTGAGCGAACGTCATCCCCCGATTCGCATCCCACCCTCGCGTCTGCTTGGCGACGTCCCCGATCTTCGCATGAGTCCGCTCCCAATCCTCAATTTGCCGAGCCACCTCAAACTCAATCGCCTGCTCGACACCGCGGAAGCTGTTGAGGTTCTTGATCTCCACGATCGGCGTCGCGATCTTCTGGCCGTCATCGGTGTGGACCCACAGATTGACGTTCGCGTCGCACCGCAGAGACCCCTCCTGCATGTTGCAGTCAGAAACGCCGATGTAGGTCAGCAAGAGCTTCAACTCTTCAAGATACGTCTTGGCTTCGGTCGCCGACCGCATGTCTGGCTGACTCACGATCTCCAACAGCGGCGTTCCCGCGCGGTTCAGATCGACGTGACTGTCGTGGCCGCGGCCCGACTCGTCATGGATGTTTTTTCCAGCGTCCTCTTCCAGGTGAGCACGAATCAGCCGGATCTTTTTCGTCTCGCCTTTCTCAACGTCCGTGTCGATCTCGACAAAGCCGTTGCTGCTAAACGGCAAATCGTACTGGCTGATTTGATAGCCCTTCGGCAGATCGGGGTAGTAATACTGCTTGCGATCCCACTTGGTGAATCGTGCGATGTCGCAACCCAACGCCAGCGCCGTCTTCAACGACAGCCGAAACGCCCTCCGGTTCATCACCGGCAGCGACCCCGGCAGCCCCAGACACACTGGGCACGTTTGCACGTTGGGATTGTCCGGGTTAAACGCCGACGAGCATCCGCAAAAGATCTTCGTCTTCGTCTGCAATTGGACGTGAACTTCCAAGCCAATGATGGTTTCGTAGTGCATAAGCGTTTGGGAATACCTGAAAAGTTGGAGCCGCGCCCGTCAGGAAGCGGTTGCAAGCCCTAGAAAACTCGCGGGACGTCAGTGAACCAAAACCTTGAAAACTCAGTTCTCCGCGCGGTGTGCAAGATACTGCCTGCGTGAATGCCAACCAAGACCCGGTTCCCGATCGAGATTGCCCGATGAGTCGGCCTGGAGTCGTGTCTTCATTTTTCGCCCTCCATTTTCTGCCAGCCTCCGATCAATCTCGACCGCGCTGGCGAAAAATGAAGGGCGAAAAATGGGAATCATTGACCGCCAGAACTTGTGGGCCTCGATATCATCGAGCGACCACGGAATTCCCTTTGGAAAGAGACACGATGCGACACTTGTTGTTAGCAATTTGCTGCCTTGCCTCCGCCATCGAGGTTTCGATCGGCCGAGCCGCCGACATCGACTTTGCTCACGACGTGCAGCCGATTCTGAGCAAGCGTTGCGCGAAATGTCATTCGGGAACTCAACGCAAAGGGGGCCTGTCGATCAACTCGCGACAGTCGTTTCTCACCGGCGGTGAAAGCGGCCGTGTCGTCCACCCGGGCAAGAGCGGCGACAGCCCGCTGATGGCTCGCATCACCGCAACTGACAACTCCGAGCAAATGCCCCCGGAAGGTGAGCCGCTCACCAAACCACAACTCGAAACGCTCCGCCGCTGGATCGACGCTGGCCTGCCGTGGGAAGACGGCTTCTCGTTCGGCAAGACTTTCACGCGAGCACCGCTCGCCCCACGACGCCCCGATGTTCCGCCTGGTGACGGAAATCCGATTGATCGCTTCTTGGCCGTGGGGCAGTCTTCCAACCTGCCCCACAAACTTATCACCGACAGCATCTTCGCCCGCCGCGCCTACCTTGACCTCATTGGCCTGATGCCAACACCAGCCGAACTCGATGAATTCATCAACGACTCCACTCCCAACAAGCGAGAAAAACTGATCGACCGCTTGCTCACGGATCGTCGCAACTACGCCGACCACTGGCTCTCATTCTGGAACGACCTGCTTCGCAACGCCTACCAAGGGACCGGATTCATCGACGGCGGCCGGAGGCAAATCACCGGCTGGCTGTACGAATCGCTGCTGAGCAACAAGCCCTACGACCAGTTCGTCCGCGAGCTGATCGAAGCCGCTCCGGGTGCGGAGGGATTTACGTTCGGCATCAAATGGCGCGGCACCGTCAATGAAAGTCAGCGCCGGGAAATCCAAGCCGCTCAGACCATCAGCCAAGTGCTGCTCGGAACAAACCTGAAGTGCGCGAGCTGCCACGACAGCTTCGTCAACGACTGGAAACTGACCGATGCGTACGCGTTCGCCTCGGTCTTTGCCGATTCGCCGCTCGAACTGCATCGCTGCGACAAGCCCACCGGCAAGCCAGCGGCCGTCGGATTCCTGTATCCCGAACTCGGCCAGATCGACGCCACCACTCGCCCCGATCGCCAACGGCAACTTGCGACGCTGCTGACCAAACCAGAGAACGGGCGGTTCGCGCGCGTCATCGTCAATCGACTGTGGGCGAAACTGATGGGCCGAGGTTTGATCGAACCGCTCGACAATCTCGACGCAGAATCTTGGAATCGCGACTTGCTCGATTGGCTGGCCAGCGACTTCGTCGAGCACGGCCACAACCTGAAACACACTCTGCGAATGATTGCCACTTCGCGAGCCTACCAACTCCCCTCAGTCGGACTCGAGGATGATGCGTCGGCCGACGAACCCTTTGAGTTTCGTGGCCCGCTCGCCAAACGATTGTCGGCCGAACAATTCGTCGACGCCGTCACATCGCTGACAAAAACCTGGCGACCGATCTCGCTACCGTTGCTGCGAGTGGACGGACGCGGACAGGGAGGTCAAATCGGCGCGATTGCGATGGCGATTCACGCATCCCAGGCGAGCGGGGGGCGTCAGCCCTCCGGTTCATCAGAGTTTAGTCCTCAATCAACCGAAGGGCGGATGCCGCCCGCTCGCCTGTTTCAATCGGCCAAATGGCTTTGGTCAAATGCGGATGCTCAGCAAGCTCCGGCCGACAAAGTCGTCTACTTCCGCAAGACGCTGAAGCTCGACCGCGACATGCCATTCGTCGTCCTGACCATCGCTGCCGACAACGAGTGCGACTTCTACATCAACGGCCAGAAAGTCGCGGACGCAAACAGCTGGCAACAGCCAACGCAATCGTTGGTCGGCGGGCCACTGAAGGTCGGCGACAACCTGCTGGCCGCGAGAGTCGTCAATAAGGGCACCGGCACCAACCCCGCCGGTTTCATCGCCGAGCTGTTCGCCTTCGATGCCCGCATGTACCCGCAATGGACGCTGATCACCGACAAATCATGGATCGCCACTGAGTCCACTGAAAAAGATTGGGAGAAGGCGACGTTTGATGCCTCTGGTTGGCAGGCGGCGGTTGTCCTCGGCGGATTTGATCTGCCACCGTGGAACATCGCCGACGTGGCCACGAAGAACTCGACGCTGATGACGCGTGACACTCTCGCGACGTTGCAGGATCTACGCCTGCGCGCATCGCTGCTCCCACAAGATCAACTGCAATCCGCGCTCGGTCGCCCGCATCGCGAGCAAGTCGTCTCGCACCGCGAGTCGCTGGCCACAATGCTGCAAGCTCTCGAACTGACGAACGGCACCGCCCTCGACGACCAACTCCAACGCGGAGCCGATCATTGGCTGCGTGAAGCCGACTCCGACCCGAATCGCCTGATCGCTTCGCTGTATCGAACGGCCCTCGGCCGAGAACCCACTTCCCGTGAACTCGATCTCGCGACAGACTTACTCGGTGCCCCGCCAACGAAAGATGGTCTCGCCGATTTGCTGTGGACGATCATCGTGCTCCCCGAATTCCAATTGGTGCCGTGATGTCGACCATTCTCTTTGCCACGCTCTTTCAATTGGGTTTTGGCGCGGTGCTCGTTGCGCTGATCCAAATAAAGTCGAAGCCGACGGTATCGCCGAGACGAATTGCTCGGCGCGTTCTCGTATCTAATTGACCGCAAACATCCGATCCGGCCGCCAAAAGCTGAAGGCGAACCAGTATCGATGACTCGGAGACGATCCAATGACTCATGACCTGACCGACTTGCCCCGACCTGACATGAGGGGCTCGTCGCGACGAGCGTTCCTCTCACAGATCTCCGCCGGCGCATTGGCCGCAGGTGCAACAGAAAATCTCTGGGCGGAGACCGCGAGTTCGTCGAAACAACAACCCAAACACCCCGCGTTCCCCGCAACGGCCGACACCTTGATCGTGCTCTGGATGGCCGGAGGAATGGCTCACACAGAAACGTTCGATCCAAAAAGATATGTCCCTTTCGAGCCAGGCATGAAGGCGGACGACGTGCTCTGCACATTTCCTTCGATCAAGACGGCGGTGGATGGGATTGAGATCACCGAAGGTTTTGAGAAAGTCGCCAGCGTACTCGACCGAGGGACGTTGATTCGATCGCATGTGCTCGGCGACCTCGGCACGATTCTGCACTCGCGTCATCAGTATCACTGGCACACCGGCTATGAACCTCCACAGAACGTCGCCGCACCGCATCTGGGGGCCTGGATCGCTCACGCACTGGGGCCGAAGAATCCGGCACTCCCGGCATTCATCGACATCGGCCAAGGCTACGAAGGAAACGGCGAGTCCGAGGAACTCAAAGCCTTTCAAACTGGTGGCTGTCTCGGCTCGGAGTTCAATCCGTTCCGAGTTCCTGACCCTCGGCAAGCCGTCAACATCGTCAAGCCACCCTCAGGCATGAGCCTCGAACGATTTCGCCGACGCTACGACACGTTTCGCAAAATGGTGTCCGATGGGGTCGGCGCAGACGGCAAAACTCTAAGCGATGCACAACGCGACGCGTTACTCCGTTCGGTCGAACAAGCCCATCGGCTGATGGATTCGTCCGCAGCAAAGGCATTTGACCTCTCGCTCGAACCGAAAGAATCATTCGACACTTACAACACCTGCAAATTCGGCCTTGGCTGCTTACTGGCAAGACGGCTGGTTGAAGAAGGAGCCCGCTTCATCGAAGTCACGACCGAATATGGTCCGTTTCTGCAATGGGACACACACGACAACGGGCACACACGCCTCGCTAAGCTGAAGTCGGAGATCGACGCGCCGATCGCGCAATTGGTCCTTGATTTGGAGCGGCGTGGGCTGCTTGATCGCACACTTATCGTGCTGGCCAGCGAATTCAGCCGCGACTGCTTACTCGAAGGCAAACCTGAAAAGCCCGTCGAAAACCAGGTCGAACAACCCGCGGTGCTCAAGGAACTCAAGCACTACGGCATGCACCGACACTTCACCGGCGCGTCGAGTGTGTTGATGTTCGGTGGAGGTGTGAAACAAGGATTCCTGTATGGCAAGACCGCCGCCGAGCGTCCCTGTACAACCATCAAGAATCCCATCAACGTGATGGACCTCCACGCCACAATGCTGCACGCACTCGGCATCGCTCCAGACTACCACGTCAGTATCGAACAACGTCCGTTCTATGTCACGCAAGACGGCAACGGCCAGCTTCATGCAAGCCTGTTCCAGTGATTCAACAGGTCATTTCGGAGGTCAAGTGCATCTTATTGCGACGGGTTATCGTCAAAAATCACTTTGCATTTCTTGCGTAGCCGTCGAAAGTCTAGGACGGCGCTAACCGAGCAGTTCGTCTTTGTGACGTTGAGAGTGTTTAGATCCGTTAGCGGTGCAAGCGATGCAAGAACCGGCGTATTCACCGTGATATTCTGGGACAAGTCGAGGTTTTCAAGATTCCGCATCGTACGGAACGTCAGCCCAGACGCAGTTGTTAATTTGTTTTGGCTGACCGCCAATGTCTTGAGATTCGTGGCCCCTTTAAGTTCGGAGATAAGCTGATCGGTTAACTGCACGGCGTTGTTTTCAAAAACTTCAAGACTTCCAATCTTCTTGACGCTGCTCAGCCCCTCTCGACTCAGTGGAGTGAATGACGCGTAGAGGCACCGCAAACCGGACATCGGTTTCTTCTCAACAAAACTCTTGAGACCAACTCCATTCATCTTCACAGTGCCCTCCATCCGCAAAGTCTCAAGGTTCTCCAGTTTCGCCAAATGAACCAACGCGGCATCAGTCAATGAAGTGTAACTGATGTTGAGTTCTTTCAGCCCAGTCATCGTGACCAGGGCCGAAACATCGGCATCCGTGATATTCGAACTGGTCAGATTCAGCGTCTCGACTTGCGACAGTTTCCCAAGATGCCCCCAACCAGTCGACGATCCCAATTTCACAGAAACCATCGCCAGTTCTCTGAGATTGGCCAGCGGTTGTAGTCCTTCAATCCCTGCACCGTCGATTTGCAAACCTGATAAGTCAACTTGCATCACTGCGCTGAATTGGCCGAACAGCCGAACTCCTTCGTCAGTCACACTACTCTGAGAAACGTTAAGCGATTTGAGTCCTGCAATGACACTTGTGACTTTAGACGCGCTGGCAATCTCTTGATCCGTCTGCTTGCCAGACTTCGTTGAAAGCGCGGCAATGATGGCTGCTGGATCCTCAATATTGGGTGGCGACACTGGCACGACTTCCAAAGCAGCTTTCTCCGGCGTCACTGTGGGTGTCGCAGAGTTCACCACCGGGACGGAGTTCTTGTTGGCATCCTGTCCAGTGAGTTCTTGAAACGTTGGAACTTTTTCGCACCCGATCGAGTGGAATCCCAACAAACTGGCGAGCACTATGGAGAGGCGTGGGGGCATAATTTTCAGACCTAATTAAATGAGTTCGACGTTAGACCTTTCTCGCTCATTCCCATTTCCATTCGCCGTCGTCTTACTTGCCGAGGATTTGGCATTGAATTCGGCGAAAGCATCAAGCAGTCGCTTCATCGATTGAGGATGTGAAATCACTTCAATTGCTAGACACGTCTTGCCGATGCCGACTGACCTGTTTCAGCACTGAAGGTGTGTCACTCGAAAGCCCAAGTTAACGGCGTGGAGTTGTCAGACAAGTCGATTTACAGTCTCAACGGGGCTTCAACCGAGTCCTGAATTCGAGTCACGGCCCGTTTAGTGAGCGCCGTTAACGTTTTTTTAAGCCGATTTCTCGAGAATTCGGAACTTGCACACGCAACTTCCGAAGTCTCACGACTTCGGCTACTTCTTGCTTGTCGCGTTTTCTGGATTGAAAAAATCCTTTACCGTGTTGCCCGTCGGGGCAGAGGGAGCGGTATCAATCCATTGCCCCAAGCCGTTGACCTGACGATTGAGTGACGCAACTTTAGTGCTCGTGCATTCAACCCGAATTTCTTGGCATCGACTTCCCCGATCGCCACAGTCGGAATCAGAGAGAAGTGTCAATCTCTAATCACCAACACTTCAAGAAGCAGACATAAAAAACCCCTCGAAACAAGACGTTTCGAGGGGTCATCAATTACTAGATTCTAAGTCAACGCTGACCGTTAGAAGTCGTTGACTGTTTCTCCAGTTGCCATCGTTCCCAAAGCACCCCAAATTCCGAACGGACTTTGCCCATTACAGAAACTGCCTGAGTTTGTGGAAGTTTGGCCTAGACCAGTGCTTGTTGCTGACGATGGGGCGAGAGAACAAGCCGACACACTATTGATCGTCTCATTGATAAACCTAACGGTTCCATCGCCCATGAGCGCGTGGACTCCACCGGTGTGTCGACTACTCGGCGTATAAAAACCGTTCTGCTCAGTGAGTGGAGCGGAAGGAGTCAAAGTGGCAAGAGCCGCCCCCACACAAGATCCACTGTTCGGCGGCGCGGCAATCGTAACGGCGCTAAAATACGGAAGTCCACACGCCCACCGCTCACTCATCAACGGAAGAGGTCCAGCAGTCGTTGTTGATACATAGAACCCACTAGCAACATTCGCACCGTTACAGGCGGACGGGCTGGTTGGAGTAGCAACCACAATCACACGACCGAGAATGTCTCTGTTGTTCGACGGGTTTCCAAGATCCCTCTCGGCCATCAAAATCGTGTTGCTCGTGCCGTCGAGAATATCTCGAATCTTCATCGTTCGATGGAGTGTAAACGGACCGCGGTTGCTGTCACCCCCAAGAACGATCATTGTCGTCGTTTGCCCGGTTGGGACCGGTGCAGCGTTAGCTTGCGGGGCCCAAAGGCTATGCGTCGTCGAAGTTCCCATTCGATCTCCGACGTTGAAAGCATAGCTTCGTTGAATCGGAATGTTCGGCGACTTGGTTGAGGACGGGCATTCAAACAACTCAATCCCCCCAGGAGCTCCAAACATTGCACCACCAGCCAACGGCGACGAGCCATCACAGGGATTTCCACCTTGCCCTGCGGCCGTCGAGATGAGATCCCATAACGGACTCTGTTCGAGTTGCGGGAGCATCATCACAACTCCGCTCAGCAGACCCTCATTAGTTGCAGACGAGCCGGTACCACCCGACATGGGGCAGAAGTTGTTGAACACATCGTGGTAGTTGTGCAGCCCCAACCCCCACTGTTTCAGATTGTTCTTGCATTGCGACCGACGAGCGGCTTCGCGAGCCTGCTGAACGGCCGGCAGCAAAAGGGCGATCAAGACCGCGATGATCGCGATCACGACCAACAACTCGATCAAAGTAAAACCACGTCTCTTCATGATCCTCGACTCCTTGAAAATGAAAAATGGACTGGAAACAAGACAAGACACTGAACTGGGAACAAGAAAAACAAAAAACAACCCTGAATCTGCCCTCCTCTTCCAAAGAAACCGGAAACGAACGCCGTTTGCCGGCAGGCTGTGGACTGGTCCTCGTGTATCGGAAAGATGACTTATCAACATCCAGAAAACTTAAGACCCGATGAAGCTGCTCACGCTCGCGGACGAAAAGCGTACAACCTAATTGCGAGCCATATTGCGAGCCATGCACACTTCATTTAGTCGGTTTTCAAGAGGTTGTGAATTATTCCCTCGCGAAAAACTAAAAATCAACGACAAAGCGGAGATATTCTGGACTTTCAGAACAATTGCAGAAACCCAGAACCAGCAAGGTTCGGCTCACGGCAGGCTAGTTTTTGAAGATGCGTAGCCTACTCATCACGAGGTTGGGTTTGAGGGCATGTTCGCGGCAGAGAGCACCGACGTTTTGTGCGAGTCTGCGGACGAGGTTGAGGGTTGCGAGTCGAATGCCGTTCAGAGCGCGACCCGCATGACCTGTGCGACTGCGGCTGACGTCATCGCCCAAGACCGTGCCGAGGACATAGAAGCAACGGTTCTCAATGTGCCAGCGGCCACGCGGGTGTT
>SXGU01397928.1_pt1 | contig 33681 bp, 31 predicted proteins | sample 3174531 | NCBI WGS metagenome assembly SXGU01 (sample SAMN11356863, study PRJNA531348) | freshwater metagenome | isolation source: freshwater sample F1-140 | place: China: Fuxian Lake, Yuxi | collected 2017-12-25 | reverse complement strand
GCACAGCAGCGCGAGTAGCCAGGCACGGTTGGGATTTACCCCAACATGGATTGCCGCGTCGCCTTGCTCCTCGCAATGACGGTGGCCCTGTAGGTCGGACTTCAGCTTGGTATGGATTGCCGCGTCGCTTTGCTCCTCACAATGACAGTGGCCCCGTAGGTCGGACTTTAGTCCGACATGTCGGGATAAATCCCGACCTACAAGATAATGGCCGGCCCGACCTACAAGCTTAACGATGGCTCGACCGACAAAAGCGGGGATGCGGGGGGAAAGCAGTTGAAAGGTTTGGTTAATGCGCATGAATACGGGGTCTGTTGATGCCTTAATCTGGCAATGATAACAGTTTGCGGTAAACCAGCACATAGAGCACGCAAGCGATAAGTGTCAGGGGCATTAAAATAGCCGTCGATTGCCAAAACAGCATGGCGATCATGGCGATGAGGCTGGTGGGTAGCCAGATGTAAATAGCCACGCGGCTATTATTGTGCGTGAGTCGCTGCGCATGATTGTCCACATGACCCCGTATGATTTTTTTGAAAATTAATTGATGCAGGTGCTCGGCATCGGGCAGGCCGGTTTGGGTTTTTGCGATGACTTTGCGCCTAAACATGGAGTACAGCGTTTCAACGATGGGGTAGATCATTAAACTGGCAGTAAGCCAAGGCGACACGCTGGGGTTGCGGTGCAGCAGTAAAATGGCCAGTTCAGCCAAGCTAAAGCCCAACAAATACGCGCCACCGTCGCCCATGAAGATTTTGCCGTGCGGCCAGTTCCATTTTAAAAAGCCCAGCAAGCTGCCCAGTAAGGCGACGCCTATGGCGATGACCAAATGGTCATTCACTTGAAAGGCGACACTGATCATGGCGACCAGGGCGATGCAGGCATAGCCGGCCGACAAGCCGTTATAACCATCGATGATGTTCATGGCATGGCACACGCCGCTGATGCCCAGCACGGTGAAGGCGATGGCCATGGGGGCGGACAGTAAGACGCTATCGATGGCTGGAATATCTAAACGGTTAATCATGGCGCCCAATAGCCAAATCGCGATGGCCGCCGACACCATGGAAAATAACAAGCGTTGCGCCACGCCTACGTTTTTGGTGACGTCTTCGATGAGGCCGCCAAGAAAAACCGCTGAGCTGGCAATGATGAAATAAGCCATGCCCATGCTGTGGCTGGGGTTGACAACTTGAAAGACGGTTTCTATCGCTACCGAGGCCAGCAAGCCAGCAAATAAGGCAATGCCGCCTATGCGTGGCGTGGCTTGCGCATGAAATTTCTGTATGCCCGATTGTGTGTGGTCGTGGCTGTATTGCGCATGCAGGCTTTCGTAGCGCAAGATTAAATAGCCAATAAACCAGCTAATCAGACCGGCGGCAGTAAGCAGCAAGGCCATCTCGGCAATATCTTGCCAAAAATTAAAAGGATGGGCTTGCAGGTTAGAGCGCAAGCCGTGGCTGGGGATGCAGTTAAGGCGATGCCTAACATCGCTTAGCTTAGTTTGGTCATGCAAGCAGGCGCGTAAGGCTAATGGCGGGGTGGCAGACTGGTAGGCAATGGCGCCATCGTGCAAGCGTATGGAAGGGAAAGCCAGCGGCTGGGCGGACAGCATGGCTTTTTGTTGCTCGTTTAAATGGGCCAAACATTGCTGCTGCTGGATGACGCAAGTGGGGCAATTTTCCAGCAGGGCCTCGTCTAAAACGGCTAATTTTTCTTGACAAGTTTGCTGGCTAATCTCGGCCTGCCACAGATAGCTGATGGCTACCTTATCGGCGTTCGTCATGCCAATGTAAGCGTGATGGGGCGCTGGCCTTGAAAACAAGGCGAGCAAGCCGGCAACCACAAAAGCGGCCAGCAAGATGGGGTAGGAAAGTGAGTTTTTGCTTAGCATAAAATTTACCGCATCCTAAGGTATGCAAAAAGTGGACAAGCTTTAACTGTCATGGGCTTGATGGTTTTTGGAGGTGCCTAGGCATTAAGCTTGCTGACCAAAGTATATAACAAAAAACCATTCCAGCTATACGTGTATATTGCGCGTTAGGATGAATCGACTACCAACTACCAACTACCAACTACCAACTACCGACTACCAACTAACGACTAACGACTACCAACTAACGACTAACGACTAACGACTAACGACTAACGACTAACGACTAACGACTAGGTTGAATTTTTCTGCTAGAATTCCCTACAATTTAAATACATACGAACGGTTTTACTAAATGAGCACAGTGAAAAAGCATTTGCGTTTAGCCTTAGCTGTTTTGGCCATGTTGAGCTTCTCCAGTAGTTGGGCCATAGATCAAGCGGCCCTCCAAGGCATGGGTTTGTCGGGCCTATCCCTTTCCTCCACTTTGTCCGGCTTGCTCGGGCCCAGTATTGCCCCCCCGGCTGCCGCCCCGGCAGCGACCAAGGCCGCCCCTGCGCAAAAGCCAAAAAACGGCACGGACGCCAATGTGCAAGAAAAAGACGAGATCGCCGTTAGAAGTGAATTCCAGGATTTTATTACGCAGACCACCGGCTATTTGTTGCCCATATACGGCCACGATTTATTCATTAAATCAAAAGACGCGGCCGCGCTAGAGAGGTTTGGACCGGTGGACAACGTCCCGGTCACGCCGGATTATTTAATCGGCCCCGGGGACGAATTGTTGATTAATTGGTGGGGGGCCATTGCCGGATCCACTGCTGCGACAGTGGATCGCAACGGCGTGATCAATTTGCCGCAAATCGGCCAGGTAAGCGTAGTTGGCGTGCGCTACCAAAACCTGCAAACGCATTTAAAGAAAGCCTTTAGCAAAAATTTCCGCAATTTTGAATTGGATGTGTCTTTAGGTAAATTGCGTTCCATACAGGTGTTCGTGGTGGGTCAAGCAAGCAAACCAGGCAATTACACCTTGAGCTCCTTGAGCACCTTGGTGAACGCCATTTTTGCCACCGGCGGGCCATCGGTTAAAGGCTCCATGCGCCACATTCAATTAAAGCGCAGCGGTAAGGTGATTAGCGATTTTGACATGTACGATTTATTACTCAAAGGCGATAAATCCAAAGACGTGCAATTGCTATCCGGTGACGTGATTTACATTCCGCCCATAGGCGCCATGGCCGCTATTTCCGGCAGCGTTAACACCCCTGCTATTTTTGAGCTAAAAGGCGACGACAGCTTGGCCGAATTGATTAATTTGGCCGGCGGTTTAAGCAACGTGGCCTCGGGTAAAAAAGTCACGGTAGAGCGCATACATGACAGGCAAGTGCGCAAAGTAGATGAATTTCAGTTGGACAAAACCGGCCTAGCCAAATTGATGCACGACGGCGATTTGGTCAACGTGCTGGCCATTTCAGCCGAGTTTGATAACGCCATTACTTTGCGCGGCAACATTGCCGGTTCGCAAGCCGGTAGAAAGCCATGGAAAGAGGGCTTGCGTGTTAAGGACATCATTCCCAATAGAGCGGCCTTGATTACCGACAGCTATTGGGTCAGAAAAAACCAATCCGACAAAACCAATGACGGCGCTTGGTTTAAGAATAATCAAATCAAACCGAGCAGCGATACCGTGTGGTTTAAAAAGAACCAGATTGACGCCAGAAAAATGGAAGAAGAGGCTGCGGCCGATCAAAAAAATAAGCAAAGCCAAACCGAAACAGAAAACGACACTGATGCAGCTAAAAACGGCGGCATGGATGCCAACGATAGAAAGAAAGCAAAATTAGCCGAAGAAGAGGAGGCACTGCAACAGCAGAGGATGGCTGAGCGCGTGCCAGAAATCAATTGGGATTACGCCACGGTAGAGCGCTTGGATAGAAAAGACTTAAGCAGCAAGTTGATTCCATTTAACCTAGGCAAAGCCCTGATGGGCGATGCCGAGCAAAACATCGCCTTGCAAGCCGGCGATATCGTGACCATTTTCTCTAAAGACGACATACAAGTGCCGTCTGCCAAAAAGAACAATTACGTGATTTTAGACGGCGAAGTGGCCAGCCCAGGCGTCTATCAAGTGTTGCCCGGTGAGAAGTTGCGCCAATTGGTGGAGCGCGTGGGCGGCCTCACCTCCGAAGCCTATTTGTTTGGTGCCGAGTTTTCGCGTGAATCGACCCGTAAATTCCAACAAAAAAGAATGGACGACATGTTGGCGCAAATGGATGCCGAAATTCAGCGCACCATGACCAGACGCACCGCCGCTGCCTTAAGCCAAGACGTGGCTAATTCGGCGGTGACGGATGCCGAATCGCAAAAAGTCATGATCAGTAAAATGAAAAAAATAAAGGCCACCGGCCGCATTGTGCTAGAAATGCCGGTGTTTGCGGAAGAGTTGAAGAACGTGCCGGAACTGGAGTTGGAAGACGGCGATCGCTTCTATGTGCCATCCAAACCCTCCACCGTGACGGTGATGGGCACGGTGTATAACCAAAATGCCTTCATATACAAAAAAGGCCTAACGGTATCCGACTACGTGGCTAAAGCCGGTGGCGCCACGCGCGATGGCGATGATGGGGAGGCGTATTTGGTTAGAGCAGACGGCCTAGTTTATAGCAAACGCCAAGGCTCTATGTTTGGCTTTGGCGGCGGCTTTGATGGCCGTAAAGCCATGCCGGGTGATGCCATCGTTGTCCCGGAAAAATTGGAACGCTACAACCTCACCAAAGAACTGAGGGATTGGTCGCAAATCTTCTTCCAGTTTGCTATTGGGGCTGCCAGCATGAAAACCATAGGCGTGTTTTAGCTAAGGGCGAACGATGCAAAATCAAGACAATAACTTGCCAGCCCACAGTCAGCGCAGTGATGACGATGAAATCAACCTGATGGACATCATGTTGGTCATCGCCAAATACAACCGTTTCATTATGGTGTTTACTGCCGTGTCTATCGTATTGGCTTTGATTTACGTGATGTTGCAGCCTTTTTCCTACACGGCAAAGACCGTGATCTTGCCACCGCAACCCAAGAGTGAGTCTTCTATGGGTGCGCTACTAGGCAATTTAGGTGGCCTTAATGGCATGGTGTCCGGCGGTGCTTTGGGTTTAAAAAATCCCAGTGATGCCTTTTTGGGCATGTTAAAAAGCCGTACCTTGGCCGACAGAGTGATCATTAAGCTGGATTTGCAAAAGCACTATAAAACCAAGACCATGACCAAAGCACGCGAGGTGTTAAGTCATTCAAGTAAAATCACTGCCGGTAAGGACGGCTTTATCACGGTGGAATACACCCACAGCGACCCAGTCATGGCGGCCAATATCGCGAATGCTTATGTTAAAGAATTGGATGAGCTAAATTCAACCGTGGCGGTGGGTGAGGCGGCACGGCGTGGCTTGTTTTATGAAAAACAAATTAAACAAGCCAGTATCAGCCTGTCGCAAGCAGAAGCCGTCATGAAGCAAACCCAACGAAAAACCGGTTGGTACGAATTCGGTGGCTTTGATGTGGCCATGGTGGCAGGCGGGGTGGCAGGAGGTGGTGGCGCCCGTGTTAACGCCTCGGTGTTAATGAAGGCTGAAGAAATGCGTGCGCAAATCACCCTAAGAGAGCTTGATCTGGCCAGCAAACGCGCTTACATGACCGAGCAAAACCCCGAATACGTGCGCGGTCTTGCCACCATTGCCGCGCTAAAAGCGAATTTAGCCAAACTGCAAGGTAAACCCGATGCTGCGGATGCCGATGTTAAAGTCTCGGTCAATCAATTGCCCGATACCGGCTTCGCCTACATCCATCAAATGCGTGACCTTAAATACAAGCAGGGTTTGTTGGAGTTATACAGCAAGCAGTTTGAGATGGCGAAAATGGACGAAGCCAAAGAGTCACCTTTGGTGCAAGTGGTGGATAAGGCCTTGCCGCCCGAAGAGCGATCATCGCCTAAGCGCGCGGAAATGATGGTGATAGCAACGCTAATAGCCTTGGTAATCAGCCTTATTTTAGCTTTTATCATGAACGCTTTAGACACCGCCAAACAAAAGCCCGAATCGGCACAGCGTTTGAATTTAATGCGGCGCTACCTGCTAGGCAAATAAAGGGCGGCCATGTCAGTGCAAGCTATGCTGCTTGATGCGCCTGTTGCTGAAAGTTGGTACGTCATACACACCAAGCCGCGTCAAGAACAACGGGCTTTAAGCAATTTGCAGCAGCAGGGCTACCAATGTTATTTGCCCATGATAGCCATAGAAAAACTCAGCCGTGAGCGCGTTAATGTCGTTGAAGAGCCGCTCTTCCCTCGTTATTTATTTATCAGTTTGGACGCCAGCCGTTATGGCCAAAATTGGTCACCCATACGCTCCACTTGGGGCGTGAGCGGCTTGGTAAGCTTTGGCAATGAGCCTGCCAAAATAAACGGTGGCTTAATCGATTTATTGCGTCAGCAAGAGCAAGGCTTAAGCGAAGATCCTCAGCGCTTGTTCAGTGCAGGTGAAACCCTGCTGGTCGCAGACGGCCCTTTTGCTGGGCTGGAGGCCATCTACCAAATGGCCAGCGGCGAAAACCGGGCCATGGTGCTCATTGAACTCATGGGCAAAACCGCTCAGATGCAAATCGCCCCTGCCAGCCTGCGTAAAGTCGGCTAAGTCAAACAGATAGATAATTTCTCTCTAAGTCATTTGCTGTCACCCTTCTCATTTATTTCCTAGGAAAAAAATAAGCGCAATGCTATAGTTGTTCAAAGTTGTACAACGTATTATTAATGTACTAAATTTAATAGCACTTCCCGCCCGACTGATGGTAACACGGTAGGGCGGTAGCGTGCCAAAAACCGTCCCACTCCATTCATGACCCGTCAAAAACAATTGCAAGAAGACACGCACTTTAGGGTGCTAAGTTTGCTTGAAAGCCAACCTGAACTCAATCAGCGCCAAATGGCTAAAGCCTTGGGCGTGAGCTTGGGTGGGGTAAACTATTGCTTGCGCGCTCTAGTGGCTAAGGGCTTGGTGAAGATGCATAACTTTCAAGCCAACGACAATAAGTTAGGCTACGCTTATTTACTCACCCCCACTGGTCTTGCTGAAAAGCTCGCTTTAACCAGCCACTTTTTACAGCGCAAGCAGCAAGAGTACTTGGCGTTAAAAGCCGAGATTGAGGCCCTGCAAAAAAGCATAAATAAGAAAGTTTAAAGATTCAATTTAAATAGATCGTTTTAAAAGTTAAATTAAGAAAAGATGAGAAAGAAGGGTAAATAATGAAACTCGCGATTATGGGCTTAGGCTATGTCGGTTTGCCATTAGCCGTAGAATTTGGCAAAAAGCGCCAGGTAGTTGGGTACGATATCAATCAAAAGCGCATAGATGAACTTAAGTCCGGCAATGATTCTACTTTGGAAACCACTGCCGAAGAACTGCACGATGCGAAGTTGTTAAGTTACACCACCAACTTAGAAAATTTGCGCGATTGCACGTGTTTTATTGTGACGGTGCCTACACCAATTGATGAGCACAAACGCCCGGATTTAACGCCGCTGATCAAAGCCTCTGAATCGGTCGGCAAGGTGCTAAAAAAAGGCGACATCGTTATCTACGAATCCACAGTCTACCCTGGCGCCACTGAAGAAGATTGCGTGCCGGTGTTGGAACAGTTTTCTGGATTGAAATTTAACCAAGATTTTTTCTGCGGCTATAGCCCTGAGCGTATTAACCCAGGTGACAAAGAGCACCGCGTGACCACAATTAAAAAAGTCACATCCGGTTCCACCCCAGAAATCGCCGATAAGGTGGATGCGCTTTACAACGAAATCATTATTGCTGGCACACACAAAGCATCCAGCATTAAAGTTGCAGAGGCAGCCAAGGTGATAGAGAACACCCAGCGGGATTTAAACATCGCATTAATCAATGAATTGGCCCTTATTTTTAACAAAATGGGCATAGACACCGAATCGGTTTTATTGGCTGCCGGCAGCAAGTGGAATTTCTTGCCCTTCCGTCCGGGTTTGGTCGGTGGCCATTGCATAGGCGTGGACCCGTATTATTTAACTCATAAAGCGCAGCAGATAGGCTATCACCCGGAGATTATTTTAGCCGGCAGGCGATTGAATGACAGCATGGGCGCGTATGTGGTAGCGCAGTTGGTGAAAGCCATGATGCAACGCCGCATTCAAGTAGACGGTGCACGAATTTTAGTTATGGGCTTGACCTTCAAAGAAAACTGCCCGGATTTACGTAACACCCGTGTGGTCGACATCGTGGCGGAGCTGAAAGAATACAACTGCCAAGTGGACGTGTATGACCCATGGATATCGGCAGAGGAGTCTGAGCACGAGTACGGCATCACACCGATAGCCAAGCTGCCTGCAGGTGAGTATGACGGGATTATCGTGGCGGTAGCTCACCACCAGTTCAAAGCCATGGGTGAAGCAACCATCCGTGCCTTGGGTAAAAAAGCCCACGTGCTGTACGACCTAAAATACATCCTGCCGGCCGATGCCAGTGATTTGAGATTGTAAATGAACCCAAATAGCGCCTACGATACTTTAAAAGCTCGGCTAATGAACGAGCAACACACTTGGCTTGTCACTGGTGTGGCCGGCTTTATCGGCAGCAACTTGCTAGAGACTCTGCTTAAGCTTAACCAGCGCGTAGTGGGTTTGGATAACTTTGCCACAGGTCATCAGCGTAATTTAGACGAAGTGCAAACCTTAGTTGAGCCAAGCCAGTGGGCTAATTTTCGCTTTATAAAGGGAGACATTCGCAACTTGGATGATTGTCAAAAAGCCATGACATTTTGCCCTTCTGGTGTGGGGGATAATTCAAGTAATGATAAAGGCATATCCGTTGAATACGTTCTGCACCAAGCTGCATTGGGCAGCGTGCCGCGCAGTGTAGAGGATCCAATAACCACCAATAGTGCCAATATCACGGGTTATTTAAACATGCTAGTGGCGGCGCGCGACGCTAAGGCAAAACGCTTTGTCTATGCCGCCAGCAGCTCCACTTATGGCGACCACCCTGATCTGCCGAAAGTGGAAGATAAAATAGGCAAACCCTTATCGCCTTATGCGGTAACGAAATACGTCAACGAACTGTATGCCGATGTGTTTGGCAAAACCTATGGCTTGCAGAGCATGGGCTTGCGCTACTTCAATGTGTTTGGCCCACGCCAGGATCCCGATGGTGCTTATGCCGCGGTGATTCCAAAGTGGATAGCCAGTATGATCAAAAACGAACCGGTGTACATTAATGGCGACGGTGAAACCAGCCGAGATTTTTGCTTTATCGAAAACGTATGCCAAGCTAACTTGTTGGCCGCTACCTCTGAAAATGCAGCAGCACTTAACCAAGTTTATAACGTGGCGGTGGGTGATCGCACCAGCTTAAATCAGCTTTATGAGGAATTGCAGCTTAACTTAGCGCCTATCTATCCTCACTTAAAACAAGCTAAGCCCGTTTATCGAGACTTTAGAGGCGGCGATGTTAAGCATTCGCTAGCCGATATAACTAAAGCCAAAACTTTACTGGGTTACCAGCCTAGGCACCATGTGGGTGATGGCTTGCAGTTGGCGATGGCTTGGTATGTCAAACAGTTAACTAAATGACTAAAAGAAATATTTTATTTCTTATCAAGGTTTCAAATCATGAAAAAGCTTTTTAATAATTACGCTAACAAGTTAAATAAGACATTAGCAGATGTCGAAATAGATGGCATTCAAAATCTAGCTGAAGCTCTTCTAGAAGCTTGGCGTGCTGGCCAGTCTATCTATATTTGTGGTAATGGTGGTAGTGCTGGAAATGCGATACATTTAGCTAATGATTTTATTTATGGTGCGGGTTTAAAAAATGGGGGCGGCTTGCGAGTAGAGGCCTTAAGCGCTAATGCAGCAGTGTTAACTTGCCTGGCTAATGATTTGGGATACGAGAATATTTATTCTGAGCAGATTAAAGTCAAAGGCAGCCCTGGCGATGTTTTAATAGTGCTTTCTGGAAGCGGCAATTCAGCCAATGTAGTGAAGGCGATTGAAGTAGCTAATCAACTTAAAATGAAGACTTTTGCTATATTAGGCTTCACTGGAGGGCAATGCAAAAAATTTGCACAATATCCCATTCATTTTGAGATTGATGACATGCAAATCGCCGAAGACTTGCAGCTTATTGTTGGACATGTGTGTATGCAGTGGTTGTATGGTCAAGAGCTACGATTATCAAAAAGTTAGTGAATCATTTGACTAACAACGCATTAACAAAAGAGGTTGCAATTGTCGGTGGTGGCATCGTTGGTTTAGCGACAGCATTACATGTCTTGCAGACTCGTCCTAAAACTCGACTCATATTAATCGAAAAAGAGGCAACCGTTGCACAGCACCAGACGGGGCATAACAGCGGAGTTATTCATTCTGGACTTTACTACAAACCAGGCTCTTTAAAAGCAATAAATTGTAGAGCAGGCTATAAAAAAATGCTTAATTTTTGCAGAGATTATTCTATCCCTCATGACATCTGTGGAAAGGTTGTTGTGGCTACATCGGCCGCAGAGTTATCTAGGCTAGATGAGCTATACCGTCGCGGTGTAGCTAATGGTTTAACAGGGCTTAAATTTTTACAGCCCAATGAGATTGTTGAAGTTGAGCCTCATTGCAAAGGTGTTCGTGGATTATTTGTTCCACAAACGGGAATTGTCGATTATCAAGCTGTCGCGAACAAGTATATGGAATTGTTATCTGATATGGGTGCTGAAATTGTTTTTGGAGAGACTATAGTTGATATAGTGCGACGTGGGAATTTGGTCGATGTTATTGGAAATTCTCGTTCATGGACTAGTCGTGTTGCGGTAATCTGTGCAGGGTTGCAATCAGACAGATTGGCAAGAAAATCTGATCCAGATTTACCCTTACGAATTTTACCTTTTCGAGGTGAATACTACCAGTTCACGGCATCAGCACCTAAGTTAGTCAATCACTTAATATACCCAGTCCCCGATCCAGTATTCCCATTTCTTGGTGTTCATTTCACCCGTATGGTAGGTGGAGGCGTAGAGTGTGGGCCTAATGCGGTTTTTGCTTTAGGAAGAGAAGCCTATAAAAAAACAGATCTAAATTTGCTTGATTTGTGCGAGTCAATTGCCTGGCCAGGATTTAGAAAGGTCGCAAAAAAATACTGGAGGACTGGTTTAGGTGAGTATCATCGCTCAATGAGTAAACATGCATTTGTTAAGGCTTTGCAAAAGCTGATTCCAGAAATTCGCGCAGAACATCTTGAGCCAGCTGGTGCGGGAATTCGAGCGCAGGCCTGCGATCGGGATGGTAATTTGTTGGATGATTTTGATATCCGAAAAGACGCGAATATAATTCATGTGTGTAATGCCCCATCACCAGCAGCAACTGCATCGTTGGCCATAGGTGAGACTATTTCAAATGATGTATTAAGTTTACTTAATAAATAAAAGAAATAATTTATGAAAATACTTGTTACTGGCGGTGCGGGTTTTATAGGAAGTCATTTAGTTGATGCCTTATTGACATTAGGCTATGAAGTTACGGTTCTTGATAACTTTAGTACTGGGCGGCGAGAGAATTTAGCGCACGTTATAGATAGAATACGCTTAGTTGAGTGCGATATATCAAAGTCAGGTGACTGGGTAAATGTATTGCAAAAAATGGATTGGATTTTCCATCTTGCGGCGCTGGCAGATATTGTCCCTAGTATTCAAAATCCAGATGAATATTTTAGAGCAAATGTAGATGGCACCTTTAACCTTTTGCAAGCTGCAAAAACAGTAGGTGTTAAACGTTTTGTATATGCCGCTTCATCTTCATGTTACGGGATACCAGACCAATACCCAACTAACGAATCTGCGGAAATTAAACCTCAATACCCTTATGCATTAACTAAAAGATTGGGGGAGGAGTTAGTTATTCATTGGGCAAAAATTTATAAACTTCCGGCATTGTCTCTAAGATTTTTTAATGTATACGGGACGCGTTCGCGAACATCCGGAACCTATGGCGCAGTATTTGGGGTTTTTCTTGCGCAGAAATTAGCAAAACAGCCTCTCACTGTAGTTGGGGATGGTGAGCAGACAAGGGATTTTACATATGTTACTGATGTTGTTAGTGCGCTTATTGCGGCTGCTCAAAGTCAGCATGTTGCAGAAATATATAATGTAGGAAGTGGGAAAACAGTTTCAGTCAATCGCTTAGTTGAGCTTTTGGGAGGAGATAAAGTGCAGATACCCAAAAGGCCAGGCGAGCCTGATTGTACTTACGCAGACATTAAAAAAATCCAGGAAGAGCTTAAGTGGAAGCCGGAAATTTCAATTGAAGTGGGTGTAGCCAAAGTCATTGAAAGTATAGAATATTGGCGAAATGCGCCAGTATGGACGCCAAAAACAATTTCAACTGCAACAGAGGATTGGTTCAAGTATCTCGGGGCTGATAAATAATTAATGGAAAGTGTGTCTAAATAGGTTAACGAATAGCTTCTAATTTGAGAAAGTAAAATGAATTCTATAAAGAAAATATATATAACTGGTGGTGCAGGATATGTTGGGGCAATGCTTGTGCCTAAGCTCCTTGATGAGGGTTACGAGGTCACAGTACTTGATCTAATGATTTATGGGGAGGATGTGCTTAAACCGCATGCAAAACTTACTGTAATTAAAGGGGATATCAGAGATGTTGAACTTCTGAAAAAAAGTATTCCTGGAAGTGATGCAGTAATACATTTGGCTTGCATATCAAACGACCCAAGTTTTGAACTTAATCCAAATCTAGGAAAGTCAATTAATCTTGATGCTTTTGAACCATTAGTTAAAGTAAGTAAGGTTGCTGGAGTTAAGCGATTTATTTACGCATCATCTTCCTCTGTTTATGGAGTGAAAGCTGAAAAAGATGTGCATGAAGAAATGTCTCTTGAGCCACTCACTGATTACTCAAAATTTAAAGCAGATTGTGAAAAAATCCTTGAGAAATATCAATCCAATGATTTCACAACAACGACAATTCGTCCAGCAACGGTTTGTGGTTATTCACCAAGGCAACGATTGGATGTGGTTGTTAATATATTGACTAATTTGGCATTTCATAAGCGAGAAATAAGTGTTTTTGGAGGTGATCAATTGCGTCCTAACATTCATATTGCAGATATGGTTGATGCTTATCTTGTGCTTCTTCGATCGCCAAAAGAGTCGATTGCCGGGGAAATATTTAATGCAGGAACGGAGAATCAATCTGTTCTTGATTTGGCTAAAACTGTAAAAGCCGTAATGGGTGATGATGTTAAGCTTGTTGCAACACCAACAAATGATAATCGTTCATACCATATTTCTTCAAAAAAAATAGCAGATAAACTTGGATTTGTCCCATCACACACGATAGCTGAAGCGAGCCAGGATCTAAGGAATGCCTTAGAACAAGGATTGCTACCTAATTCATTGACTGATGAGACTTATTTCAATATTAAACGTATGCAAAGTATAGAGTTAAAATAATGCGTCGTATTGGTGTTGATTTTGATAACACTATTGCATGCTATGACGAAGTTTTTTTAAAAGTAGCCAATGATTTAGGTTATTTACTGGATGAGTTTTGTCTTACAAAATCGCAAGTAAAAAAACGTATCCTCGAGATAAATAACGGTGATGTAATATGGCAAAAAATACAAGGGCAGGTGTATGGAAAATACATGCACCAAGCCACAATATTTCCTGGCTTACTTGAGTTTTTGTGGCTTTCAAAATGCCGTGGTGATGATGTGTGTATAGTAAGTCATAAGTCTGAATACGGTCACTTTGATGAAAGTAAAACAAATCTAAGGATGGCTGCTACAGCGTGGATTAATGAAAATTTAATAAAATCAACATCTGGCAAGGTTTTTGGCGATATAAGTCAAATATACTTTGAATCAACTAGAGAAGAAAAAGTTAAGCGTATTGATCAAATTGGATGTGATTTTTTCATAGACGATTTGCAGGAAATTTTTGATGAAAATAATTTTCCATCAAGAACTGAAAAGATATTATTTGATGTCAATTCTCAAACAAAATTAACAAAAATACCAAAGCAATTTTCTAGTTGGCGAAAGATAAAAAAATACATCTATGATGACGACGAACTAGCAGATGTAAAATTCATCGTTCAGTCTAACTTTGAAGCGTTAAATATAGAATCGATAGAGTTAAAAAAAGGTAGAGGGAATAGTCGAATCTACCGTCTTGGTGATTTGTGCGGTAAACAGTACGCGTTGAAAATCTACCCAGATATTCAGTCAGATAATCGACCTAGGCTAGCAACTGAGTATTATGTTTGCGCTCAATTAAGTAAGCAAAATTTCAGTGTCCCTCAGGCTGTTGATAAAAGTGATGGCCTTAATTGGGCTATATATGAATGGGTTGATGGAAAAGCAGTCGATACACCTGATATGGATTTTTTAAAGCAATCCTTTCAGTTCATTAAAGACTTGCAAAGCAACAATCAAATTCGCGATCAATTTAAAGATGCTCCGTTAGCTTCCGAGGCTTGTTTGTCTGGCGAGGAGATTGTTAGTCAAATTAAAGGAAGATTAAATCGCTTGGCTAATGTTAAAAATGCTAATCTGGATAAATTTTTAAATGACAAATTTTTACCTATTTTAGATTCAGTCATTATCGAAGCTAAGCTGAAAATGGGAGTGACTTTTTCAATGGCACTAGAAAAAAAATACCAAGTCTTAAATCCGTCTGATTTTGGTGCGCATAATGCGGTTTTTGATAGTCAGAATAAATGCCATTTCTTTGACTTTGAATATTTTGGCTGGGATGATCCTGTTAAATTAGCTAGCGACTTTTACTGGCATCCAGCCATGAATTTAAATTCGGATTTACAAATAATATGGATATCGCTGACAAATGAATTGTTTGGCAATGATTCCACATACGCTAAAAGGCTTACAGCTTATTTGCCTTTATTTGGTTTGCGGTGGTGTTTAATTTTACTAAATGAATTTATACCTGAACGTCTCTTTAGTAGGGCTCATGCTGATAAAGAGGTGGAATGTAATTTTGAAAATATTCTTAATATGCAGCTTCAAAAATCAACAAATTTATTGAAAAAAATATTTGAAATGGTAAATCATGGATCAACGATCAAAACAGCTTAGACGGATAATAGTCCGTGGATTAGAGGGCGGAGGCAGAGGGCATATTGGCTCCTCAATGTCTTTAGTTGAAATTATGCGAGTGCTATTTGATTCGTATCTTCGCTTTAATCCTATTGATGCTTCTTGGGTGGATAGAGATAGACTGATTCTGAGTAAAGGACATGGATGTTTGGCGCTTTATGCTATCTTGGCCGATAAAGGTTTTTTTGAGACAGCGGAGCTTGATGGGTTTTGTAAATCTGACTCACGTTTGGGTGGGCATCCGGAATTAGGCAAGTTGCCAGGTGTGGAAGCATCCACAGGCGCTCTTGGACATGGCTTGCCAATAGCTGTAGGTATTGCACTTGCCGCAAAAATAAAAAAACAAGGCCATCGAATCGTTGTGATTATGGGAGACGGTGAAATTAATGAGGGTTCAGTTTGGGAGGCGGCCATGTCTGCATCAAAGCATCAGTTAACTAATTTAATCGCTATAATTGACTATAACAAATTGCAGTCATACGGCGCGACCAAAGAAGTGCTGGATCTAGAGCCATTAGCCGATAAATGGAAGGCTTTTGGATTTGAAGTGGTTGAAGTGGATGGGCATGATATGAAGGCTCTAGAAAATCTCGTTGGCCAATTCCCTTTAAGCTCTAAAAAACCAACTGCCGTTATATGCCACACCATTAAAGGCAAAGGCATAGCATTCGCTGAAGGGAAGGCAGAGTGGCACCACAAATCTGGCTTGAAGCCTAATGACATTTTGGCAATGTACGAATGCCTTTTATAAAAGATAAACTTTATGCGTAAAACTGCTTTAGATAGTGTTTTTCATCTAGCCAAACAAGATGAAAGAGTGGTATTTATCGGCTCAGACTTAGGCCCAGGTGTCCTAGGAACAATGAAAAGTGAAATGCCTGATCGTTTCTTTATGGAAGGCATCAGTGAGCAGCATGTTATTGGCATGTCAGCTGGATTAGCAATGGAGGGGTTTGTACCTTATGTGAATACCATTGCTACATTCCTTACTCGCCGGTGTTATGAGCAGATTGCGTTGGATTTATGTCTGCAAAATTTACCCGTACGACTTATTGCCAGTGGTGGAGGTGTTGTTTATGCACCGCTTGGCCCAACTCACCTAGCGGTAGAAGACATTGCAATTATGCGCGCTCTACCAAATATGACCGTGGTAGCACCATGCGATGCGGATGAAATGCAGAGGCTTATGTTGCAGACGCTAGATTGGCCGCATCCACTGTATATTAGACTTGGTAAGGGTGGCGATGCTATCGTCAGTCGGGAGGAGCATGGCTTTGAAATAGGCAAAGCAATTTTGCTTCAAGAGCCAGGAAACGGCTTGTTTATTACGACTGGTGTAATGACGCAATTAGCCAATCAAGCGGCAGATCAACTCAAAAATGAAGGTCTGATTTGTGGCGTGATGCATATTCATACGGTTAAGCCGCTTGATCAAAGCGCTCTAAAACAATGGCTACCAGAAGTTAAAGGTGTGGTTACTGTTGAAGAACATACGCGTATAGGTGGTTTGGGCAGCGCCATACTTGAATTTTGCAATGATGAAATGCCTGAGGAAGCAGTCAAGATTGCTAGACTAGGTCTTCCGGACCAATTCGCCAAAAAATACGGTAGCCAAAACACATTGCTAAATCATTGGGGGTTGACTGTGGATGGTTTATGCAATGCTATGCGTTACCAACTTAAGAAAACATAATTATGTTCTTAACCAAATTAGAAAAACAGCTTTCAGACGAGTACTTACAGCAGGGCTATATTATCCGACCGGTAGCTGATTTAGAGGCGCTGGAATGGATGCGCAATCAATTTGTTCGATTAGTAGTTGATGAACTTGCTATTGATGCAAAGATTGAGCCCGAAGATGTACTTAATCAGATTCACAAAAATGTACCTGTAAGCGATCTTAATTCATTTCGTTTAAAAATAATTCGTGGCATTAATGCTATAGAACAATTTCGTGAAATGTACTTTCGGGTTGCACGTCCTTACCTAGAGAGTTTGGTTGGTAATGAATTGGCCATGCAGCTAAGAGTTAATTTAAGCATTCAACTTCCTTATGATGACAGTTCTTTATTGCCTGTTCATGCGGATACTTGGTCTGGAGATTCTCCCTTTGAGGTAGTGGTATGGCTGCCATTGGTGGATTGCTATCGTACCAAATCGATGTATATATTACCTCCATTACCAACTGAAGATTTAACGCAGCAGTTCGTTCAACGAGCCGGAAATAGTAGCGAAGAACTTTATCAAGCAATACGAGAAGAAGTGAAATGGTTAGAAGTACGTTATGGCGAGGTGCTTGTTTTTGATCAAGCTTTACCACATGGTAATCGCATTAATGAAGAAACTGAAACGCGCTGGTCAATGAACTGCCGTTTTAAAAGTGTATTCACTCCTTATGGCGACAAAAAAATAGGAGAATTTTTTGAGCCGATTACATTACGTGCGGCGTCTAAAAATGGCATGGCCTATCAACTTCCGAAACTATTATGAAAAAGGTTCGCGGTTACATTTTTAGTCGGCCATTTATGGGGGAGCGGGTTCCGCAGCATATACAAAACTTGGTTATAAGGGATTGTTGTGAGCGCAACCACCTTCAATTTTTATTAAGCGCTACTGAATATGCAATGCCCGGCTGCCATCTTATTTTTGAACAAGTGCTTAATGAGCTGGCTGAAATTGATGGGTTGGTTTTGTATAGCCTATTCCAACTGCCAGAAGACAGTTCGCAGCGAAAAGTAATATATAAAAAAATACTTAATCAAAAAAAGTCCATGTATTTTGCAGTTGAAGGGTTATCTGTTAGCAATATGCAGGAATGTGAACGAATCGAAATCCTTTGGCGCATTCGTCTTACTTTGCCGTATTGTGCAGAGCATCAAGTGTAGGCCCTAAGATATGGCCACGTACTATAGTTCTCTTAAATTTTTGCAATTTCAAGATCACCTTAAAGGGTTGAGTGAAAGTCGTATTGTTACACCAGTTCACATTCGAGTTAAGCCAACTAATCATTGCAACCACCATTGCTGGTATTGCGCCTATCGAGCTAATGATCTGCAGTTAGGGGATGAGATGATTGAGAAAGATAGCATTCCGGCTGATAGAATGTTAGCGTTTGCTCATGAGTTTGTTGAAATGGGTGTTAAAGCCGTGACATTTTCTGGCGGTGGAGAACCTCTCTTGTATAAGCCATTGCCAGAAGTGATTGATATCTTAGCCTCTGGTGGAATTAAGGTTGCAGCTTTGACGAATGGGTCTAATCTGAAAGGGCGAGTCGCCGATGCATTTGCCAAGCATGGTACATGGGTGCGAATATCTCTAGATGCTTGGGATAATGAGAGCTATGTCAAGAGTCGAGGTGTAAAAGCAGGAGATTTTTCAAGGCTAATAGAAAATATACAAAATTTCACCTCGCGTGACACAAAATGTGTACTTGGTGTAAGTTTAATTGTTGGGCAAGACAATCATGAGCATATTTTTGAGATATGTAAGTTGCTCAAAAACTGCGGTGTAAATCACATCAAAGTCTCTGGTGCAGTGGTAAGTAACAATGCTGCTGGCAACAATACATACCATTTAGAAATAAAGTCTAGTGTGGCTGAACAGATTGCAATGGCTCAAATCTTGGAGGATGATTGCTTCGCCGTACTTAACCACTATCACGATTTGGAAGATCGCTTTGAAAAACACTATAAAACATGCCCTTTTTTACAGTTCATTACAGTGATTGGGGCTGATCAGCAGGTTTATACGTGCCAAGACAAAGCTTATACCCAGTCTGGTCGAATGGGCTCTATTATAAATAAAAGTTTTAAAGATTTTTGGTTTTCTGAAGACAATCAACAATTATTAAGAACGTTTGATCCGTCGCTACAGTGCACCCACCACTGTGTAAGTCATGCTAAAAATCTAGCAGTTCATGAGTATTTGTCGCTTGACCAAGATCATGGTTATTTTGTTTAAAGAAAATAGTTAAACATGGGAAAACTTCAAAATTTTGTAACTCCTTTGCATCAAGCAACAAAGCGTGATTTTTTAGCGCGGATGGTAGATGATAAAGTGCAATGTATGCAGGTAGCTAAACAATACGGTCAAGAATATTGGGACGGTGATCGCCGATTTGGTTACGGTGGATATAAGTTCATGCCTGGTCGTTGGAAAACAGTTGCCCAGGCATTAATTTCCACCTACGAGCTTGGCCCAGGGTCTAGGGTACTCGATGTAGGTTGTGGTAAGGGTTTTTTATTGCATGAAATGCTACTCATGGAACCCACCTTAAAAATCACTGGCTTTGATATTTCACAATATGGCATTGATGGCGCCACGGATCTGGTAAAGCCTTATCTTTATCTACAGCAAGCTCAGTCTAAATACCCATTTAAAAACGATGAGTTTGATTTGGTTATTTCACTTGCAACACTGCATAACTTACGATTATTTGATCTTAAGACTGCGTTAACTGAGATGGAGCGGGTAGGCAAGAAGGCCTACGTAATGCTAGAAAGCTATCGAAATGAGCAGGAACTTTTCAACCTACAATGTTGGGCACTAACTTGTGAGTCTTTTTTTGATGAAAGTGAGTGGGTTTGGCTTTATAAAGAGTTCGGCTATTCAGGTGATTATGAATTCATATATTTTTGAATTTAGGCAACATCATGCCGCCATTTTTGCACTTCAACCTTGAAGCCGTCCTTAATAGTCGGGAAGATGTTTGATGGATTGGGCGCAATTCCTGTTTTACCCGTTTGAGTAACTTTAAAAGGTACTAGAAGTGTATCTTATTGTTGGTGGTGACAGCACAATCGGAATGGCGCTTTCGGCTTATTGGCGTGAAAGGGGAATTCCGCACCATACAACCACTCGTAATAAAGAAACTGTCACAGATAAACGACCTTATCTTGATTTAGCTTCAAAAAATTGGCCGGAGTTGGATAACACAAGCTATGACGCTGTTGTGTTTTGTGCTGGAATTACAAAGCTTGCTGAATGTGAGACTCATCCGTTAGCAACACGTAAAATAAATGTTGAGGCAACTATAGCGCTGGCTAATTTCTTAAGCATTCGTGGGAGTAACCTGCTTCTTCTTTCTACCAATCAGGTCTTTGATGGGAGTCGCCCAAATCGCAAGGTGTCCGAGCGGGTTTGCCCTATTAATGAGTATGGACTTCAGAAGTCTGAGGCGGAGAGACTTATTTTGCAACTGCATTCTTCTGCGGTGCTTCGGCTTAGCAAGGTTATTTATCCTGATTTGCCATTGCTAAAAAAATGGCAATCTGCCTTATACGCTGGTCAAACCATTGAAGCATTTATGGATATGAACATTTCTCCAGTATTTCTAGAAGACGTGGTTATTAGGATTGATAAATTAATCAGAAATCGACAAACTGGAATATTCCATTTATTTGGAAAAAGTGATATTTCCTATTATGAATTTGCAATAAGGTATTTTAAATCTATTTCAAATGTAGAGTTGTTAGTTAAAAAGTCGTACATGAAAAATTCTCAATCGATATTATCAACAGGAAATTTAGACACGGTCTTAAAGTAAACCGGTGTCAGAATCTCATTCATAATATTATTTGGAATATATTATATTTCTCGTCAATGGAACATTGCCAATTGAATATTTACAGTTATACAAGCTAGCAGGAGTGATTATTTGAAATCAGTTTTTGTTTCTGGATCGTTTAACGTGCTGCATCCTGGCCATTTGCGCCTATTGCGATTTGCTAAAGAGTCGGGGAATCGCTTAATTGTTGCAGTTCAATCTGATCGTCTAGCTGGCGATGCTGCCCACGTTCATGAGTATCTCCGCCTTGAAGGGGTGCAAAGTATTTCATGGGTAGATGAAGCGTTTATTTTTGATGAACCACTGCCTACTTTAATTAAAAAACTAAAGCCTGATCTTGTGGTTAAGGGTAAGGAACATGAGCAACGATTTAACTCAGAGCTAGAAGTACTAAAAGAATATGGGGGTGTTCTGGCATTCAGTTCAGGTGAAACTATTTTTTCCTCACTCGACCTCATTCGTAAAGAATTTCAGGATTCAGATTTTTACTCAATCACCTTACCTAATGACTACATGATTCGGCATCAGATAAAACCCAGACGATTAATTGAGTTGATTAAGAAATTTCAAACTCTAAAGGTTTGCGTAGTGGGCGACTTAATTGTTGATGAGTACATCACCTGTGAACCTTTGGGAATGTCTCAGGAAGATCCAACAATTGTGGTCACGCCGGTTGATTCGACAAAATTTGTGGGTGGAGCTGGAATTGTTGCTGCTCATGCAGCAGGATTAGGTGCAAAAGTCCAATTTTTCTCAGTAGCTGGTAACGATGTCTCAGGAGCTTATGCATCGAGAAGTTTAGATAAATCAGGTGTTGAGGTCAAATTGCTACTAGACGACAGTCGACCAACTACATTGAAGCAGCGTTATCGCAGCAAAGGCAAAAGTCTACTTCGTGTAAGTCATTTGCATCAGGGGGCGATCTCTGTTGAATTACAAACCAAACTATTAGAATTTCTAGAGCAAGCATTAAGCGGTACTGATTTATTGGTGTTTTCGGATTTTAACTATGGGTGTTTGCCACAACAAGTAGTAGATAAACTTATACTTTTAGCTGAAAGTCATGGTGTTTTAAAAGCTGCAGATAGTCAGTCATCTTCACAGGTTGGTGATGTAAGTCGTTTTAGGAGAATGGATCTGATCACTCCTACTGAGCATGAAGCTCGAATTAGCACACGCAATCGTGAGGATGGTTTGGTTGTGTTGGCTGAACAGTTGCGGCAGCAAGCCGAAGCTAAAAATATATTGTTGAAAATGGGCGAAGAGGGGCTTATGATTCATGCGGGTAACGGTAAGGGCAGTGACTGGTTAACTGATCGGGTAGATGCCTTGAATAACGCAGCAAAGGATGTCGCAGGTGCTGGCGATTCATTGTTGATTGCAAGTGCTATGACACTTGCATGTGGGGGTACAATCTGGGAAGCTGCTTGTTTAGGGTCATTAGCAGCAGCAGTACAAGTCGGTCGAGTTGGCAATACTCCATTGCGTACTGATGAATTACTCCGAGAGTTAAGCTAGTGCGAGCATTACTTCTAGCCGCAGGGTTGGGTTTGCGGTTGCGACCAATAACTGACTCCACTCCTAAATGCTTAGTAACAATTAAAGGTCAACCTTTATTGGCTATTTGGCTGGAACGTTTGGCTAAGGCTGGAATTGGACCTTTTTTAATAAATACCCATTATTTAGCTGAGCAGGTTAATGCCTTTGTAAATGGTAGCTCCTATTTTGATCAGATCAGCCTAATAAATGAGTCTGAATTAAAAGGAACTGCTGGAACTTTAATTGCAAATCTAGAGTTTTTCCAGGGTGAAGACTGTCTGCTGATTCATTCTGATAATTACTGTATGGCAGATTTTTTGGCTTTCCAGCAAGCACATCGTAATCGCCCGCCCGAATGCCTGATGACCATGATGACATTTCGCACCAGCGATCCGTCATCATGCGGTATCGTAAAGCTCGATAAGCGTGGTGTAGTAGTTGGTTTTTATGAAAAAGTTGCAAATGCTCCATCTAATCTAGCAAATGGAGCTGTTTATATCCTTTCAGCAGAGCTGTTAAATATATTGGCATCTGAATTATACGACGTAACAGATTTTAGCACTCAAGTATTAAATAAGCTTGTAGGTCGTATTTACACCTATGAAACATTTGAATTATTTATAGATGTAGGAACTCCGAAAACTTATGCGCAGGCAAATAGCTAACAATGGTTTATTAGAGTGATAAGTTATATTAGACGACAGATTAAGCAAATACAGCAAGAAGGCTGGATATCATTATTTGTAAAAATTTCCAAAATAGCTCCATACTTACTTGCAATTCTAATCATCATAATCATTCGGCTAATAAGACCTGTTTTATTAGTGCGAACAGGTATGTTGACGTCCTCTCGCATAGGTCATTTTGCTACAAATACTGAAATGTATCTCTGTGAACGTGACGCAGGGATTAATTTGCCGAACCAGAGATATATTGATATTTTTTTTATAGATGGTTTGATTTGCAATCAACAATTAGCAACGATGTGGCAGAGAGCATTACATATTTGGCCTGCATTTTTCATGTCGCCGGTTGAAAGAATCAATGGCCTAATTCCTGGTGGAGAATTTCATAAAATACCTAATCCAACTCAATATGACAGAGATGTTTATAATTTACTAGATATTTATTCATCGCATTTACAATTTACCTCTGATGAAATTTCTCGTGGTGAAAAGTATCTACGTTCGATGGGCATTCCTAATGGTGCAAGATTTATATGTTTAAATGTAAGAGATAGCGCTTATCTTGAGGGGGCTAAATGGGCCTATCATAATTATCGGGATAGTAGTATTCAAAATTATATTCTGGCAGCGGAAGCTTTGGCAGAAAAAGGCTATTTTGTAATTCGAATGGGTGCAAAAGTTAAAGCATCTCTTGAAAGCAATCATCCGAGGATTATTGATTACGCCACTAATGGAATGCGTAATGATTTTATGGATATCTATTTGGGGGCGAGTTGCACATTCTGTCTGTCTACAGGTACAGGGTGGGATAACATTCCTGAAATATTTAGACGGCCAGTAGTTTACGTCAATTTTGTTCCTCTTGGTTATTTGCACACATTCAGCTTTCAGTTTCTGTCAATAACAAAAAGACATATAAATAAACAAACAGGACAGGAATTGACACTTAAGGAGATTTTTTCTAATGGTGTTGGTTACTTCTTATCTCAGGTGGATTATGAATCTAATAATATAGATTTAATTGAAAATACATCTGAAGAAATTCGAGATGTAGCTATTGAAATGGCGGACAGGATTAACGGGACATGGCGAGTAATGAGTAGTGATGATGATTTACAGAAAATATTCTGGGGAATATTTCCATGTGATGTTCTTGATGCAAATAATAGAAGGCCCTTGCATGGTCAAATTTATTCCCGCTTTGGGGCTGATTTTTTACGAAAAAATCTACAATTTTTAAAATGATAGTTTTAAGTAACTGCTAAAATTTATTAATCGATAGGGAAAAACATAATGAAAAAAAACCTTTGTAGAGTCAGCGGATTGCCGCTTACTAAAGTGCTGGATTTTGGTATGCAGCCATTGGGAAATGGGTTTCTTGAAGCCAATCATTTAGGTCGGGAATACTTTTTTCGGATGGAAATTGGCTATTCGGAAGTGAGTATGATGCTTCAATTAATTGAGCAGCCAGCTCCAGAGAAAATGTTCCATGACCATTATGCCTTTTACTCAAGCACTTCTAATTTTATGGGACAGCATTTTAAGCAATTTGCAAATCAGGTTATTCAGTCTGGCTATCTTAGTAAAGAAGATCCGTTTGTTGTTGAATTGGGATGTAATGATGGGATTATGCTAAAGAATTTCGCTGAGCAAGGTATTCGGCACTTAGGCATAGAGCCGTCTTTAAATGTGGCTCAAGAAGCAAATAAGCTCGGCGTGCGTACCCGTTCTGAATTTTTCTCTGAAGCGCTCGCCGACACAATTGTTGGTGAAGAAGGCCAAGCTGACGCTTTTCTAGCAGCCAATGTCATGTGTCACATCCCCGATATTGTAGATGTGGTGAAGGGCATAAAAAAACTGCTCAAACCAACTGGCGTTGTTATGTTTGAGGACCCTTATTTGGGAGATGTGGTTGCTAAAACATCCTACGATCAAATTTATGATGAGCATGTTTTCCTGTTTTCTGCCTTATCTATACAGTATTTATTTGGGTTGGTAGGCATGGAGCTAATTGACCTTCTGCCACAAAAAACACATGGCGGTTCAATGCGTTATGTGCTGGGTCACAAAGGAGTACACCCAGTCAAGGATGCAGTAACTCAAATTATTGCTAAAGAAAAAGCACAAGGCCTTGATCGCCTCGCAACTTTTGAAAAATTTACAGCTAATGTTGAAAAATCTAAATTAGATCTAGTTTCATTGCTTAAAGATTTAAAATCTAAGGGTAAAAAAGTTGCCGGTTATGCCGCCACTTCAAAAAGCACGACAGTGCTTAATTACTGCGGCATTGGCCCTGATCTGATTGGATACATTTGTGACACCACTCCAATCAAGCAGGGGAAGCTATCTCCTGGGGTTCACATACCCGTTGTGCCATATCAAACTTTTAAAAAAACCCCACCTGATTATGCTGTGTTATTAGCCTGGAATCATGCAGAAGAAATCATGGCTAAAGAGAAAGAATACGTAGCTGCAGGCGGCAAATGGATAGTTCATGTGCCTGAAGTGAAGGTGCTGTAATGATTCTCTGCGCCAATCCAGCTGCTCAATTTCATTCTTATCAAGATGAAATTGAGTCTGCCGTATTAAAAGTGCTTCGAAGTAATCGCTATATATTGGGTGAAGAAGTAGAGGCATTAGAAAGAGAGTTTGCAGACTACATTGGTGTACATTCAGCCATTGGTGTTGCCAATGGCACAGATGCTTTGGAAATTGCTATACGTGCTCTTGATATAGGTCCTGGCGATGAAGTCATAACTGTGTCACATACAGCAGTCGCAACGGTGGCAGCAATTGAAGCGGCAGGAGCAACCGCCGTTTTAGTGGACGTTGATCCGCTTTACTACACACTTAATACAGACCAATTGCAGGAAGTGTTGACTCCAAAAACCAGAGCGGTAATTGCCGTGCATATTTATGGACAGGCTGCTGACCTTGATGCCATTGGTCAGTTTTGTGCAGAGAATAAGTTGTTCCTAATAGAAGATGTCTCGCAAGCCCATGGAGCAAAATGGATGGGAAAGCGATTGGGGAGTATTGGGCATATTGCCTGCTTTAGTTGCTACCCCACTAAAAATTTGGGCGCAATAGGTGACGCAGGTTTGATAGCCACTGATGATGCCAAGTTAGGAACCAAGGTTAGGATGCTAAGGGAATACGGATGGCAGCATCGCTACGTTAGCGATTTTGTAGGCAGAAATTCTCGTCTTGATGAATTACAGGCGGCCATTTTAAGAATTAAATTGTGTCATTTAGATGAGGATAATTCAAAACGCCAACAAATCGCCGCAGAATATTCTAAATTGCTTGCCGGACAAGCTGTGCAGTTGCCAGCAACGAGAAGTAACGCAGAGACAGTGTTTCATCTATACGTGATACGCACTAAAAAGCGTAATGAATTAATTGAGCACCTAAAAACGCTTGATATTCAAGCTGGTATTCATTACCCCATGCCCATTCATTTGCAACCGGCCTACAATAATCGTGTGCGCACAGCTGCCAACATGCGTGTGACTGAGATGCTGGCTGACGAAGTGTTGTCATTGCCTATGTATCCCGAGCTCATGTCGCAAGATGTTTCAACAGTAATTAAGGCAATCAATAGCTACATAACACAAGCTGTTCACGCATGATTATCACGACAACACCAATTGATGGACTTTTAGTTATAGAGCCTAAGTGCTATCAAGATGAACGTGGATTCTTCTTAGAAACTTATCAGGCTGAGCGCTACCAAGAGGCTGGAATTCTTGATAATTTTGTACAAGACAATCAATCGAGATCAATGAAGAGCATTCTTCGAGGCATGCATTTTCAGGTTAAACATCCCCAAGCACAAATAGTGACAGTGATGCGAGGGAGGATTTTTGATGTAGGAGTTGATCTGCGGCATGCATCACCAACCTTCGGTAAGTGGTTTGGTGTCGAGCTTTCTGATGATGGACCAAGGCAAATTTATATGGCCCCAGGATTTGCACATGGATTCCTTGTATTAAGTGATTGGGCTGATTTACATTATAAAGTTAGTCAAAATTATGACGCGCACGATGAAGGTGGCTTGCTTTGGAATGATGCCGGTGTTGGAATAAAGTGGCCAGCTGATAATCCGATTGTTACAACGCGGGATGCAAGTTACCCAAAGTTAAATGAGCTTAGCTCTACCCACCTGCCGCATAGGCAAATGGTAATCATTAGAAAAGCATGATTTGCTTTTCTAAAAATTGTAAACCAAGAAATGTATGATGGACATGTTAGCTAGCATGAAAGGTAAAATGGTTGTCGTTACCGGCGCAAGTGGATACATAGGCTATGAGCTGGTTAATGCTTTAGTTAAGCAGTCATGCAAAATTATTCGTGTAAGTCGTACCGATTTGGCGCCGTTACCAAATGTTATAACAATTAAGGCCGACGTATGCCATGCTGACGTCTGGCATGATATTGTTGCTCAGGCAGATATCATTTACCACCTTGCTGGAAATACAAGTGTTTATGAGGCCGCCCAATACCCTGTTTTAAGTTTGAATTCAACTCTATTACCCATTAATCACCTTATCCAAGCAGCGCAAGAAAAAAAACGTAAACCGCGAGTAGTTTTTGCTTCAACAGCTACTGTTTACGGCTTGACATCAACACTCCCTGTTGCAGAAACGGTTAGACCAAATCCAATAACAGTATATGACTTACATAAATTGTTTGCAGAAGAACAGTTGACTTTGGCTTCGCAGCAAGGAATATTGGATAGTGTCTCGTTGCGATTGGCAAATGTCTACGGACCAAGTGGTAGTATGAGTTCCGCTGATGATAGGGGTATACTAAATAGAGCCATTTCTATGGCATTGCAAGGCAAAGCTTTAACGGTTTATGGAGATGGGAATTATCTTCGAGATTATGTCTACATTGCTGATGTTATTAATGCATTTCTTTTAGCAGGCAACACTCAACATATTGGAAGTCAATCATTTAACATAGCAAGCGGAACTGGAACAACACTAAAGCAAGCATTCGCAATGGTAGCCACCAAGGCTGGAAAGTTAATCGACCAATCTATACAAATTAATTATATCAAATGGCCTGCAGATAGCGCGTCGATTGAGCATAGGAAATTTACGGCAGATATCAAAAAATATAAAACTACAACCGGTTGGAATCCTAGCATAGATCTTAATAAAGGAATTTCCCTGATGGTTAATGAATTCTTGAGAAGAGTTAATAAATATGACAACTAAATCATCTAACCTTTGGGCTGATATCATTTCGAGCCTATTTCAAAATATTGATAATGATTTTATCAATTCATTTCGTAAGCCGGGGGGGTAATGCAAGACTTGCCGCATGGGATCCTTATGATAAGTCAATGAGATGGTATAAATTTTTATTATATAACTGCGCCAATTCAAAAAACGCAACTTTTTTGAAGCATATAAGAAAATTAAGAATGTGAATATAGGATCGCCAGTAAGTATCAATATAAATAGCGCCTATATTAACATTGACCACTTTTTTGCAGTAGAAGAAGCACTTTTTATACTTGAACATAAAAGTGAAATAAAATCTGTGGTTGAAATTGGAGCTGGCTTTGGTCGGACGTGCCAAGCATTGATGTGCATAAAACCAACAATAGAGAGTTATACAATTATCGATTTGCCTGAAGTTTTAAACCTCAGCAGAGCGTATCTTAAAAAAGCTATCCCCGAATTTTTTGACAAAATTAAGTTTGTTCAATGTAGTTCGGATTTAAAAAATATAACCGCTGATCTCGCTATTAATATTGATTCATTCCAAGAGATGACTCCTGAAACTATTGATAGCTACATGAAGGATGTTATTTCTAATTGCGATGCATTCTATTACAAAAATCCTACAGGCAAATATTTGCCAAGCAATGTTGGATTGCAGCAAGTAAAGCCAGAGCAACTAAAAGATGTATATTCATTAGGCTATTGTAGGGATGTTTTTGATTTGTTTGATCAGGCAACTCTTGATCGAGCTGCTAAAAAGTATTTGGTGTCTTATTTACCAACGTCAACAGACAATGCTTCAGGGGTATGGCAGTTAATTGCTGATCAAGCAATGGGAATGTTCCCACAATATCATCATGCACTATACTGTCGTTCTTAATTTTAATCTTATGCTTATTTAATTTTTTGCAAAAATTAACACAGATCAATTTATAAGTGAAATTTGTTACAGAATTAAAGAAAGTTGTCTAAATGAATTTTTATCCACACACTACTATTTCTTCAGTTTATTTAGTTAAATTACCTCATCATTTTGAAGATAATGGTGATCTTGTTGTTATGGAAGGGATGGTTAATGTTCCTTTTAATATTGCCCGTGTTTTTGTCGTGCGAGCAACAGAAGGGTCGGTTCGTGGGCAACATGCGCATAAAGCATGCGCCCAATTTCTAACATGTCCTCGTGGTTCGGTTGAAGTGGTTTGTAACGATGGTTTACATACTGCCAAATTTGAGCTTAATCATCCAAATATTGGCCTTTATATACCTTCTGGGATATGGGCCGAGCAAAGATATAAAACTGAAGATGCAGCTTTGACGGTTTTATGCGATAGGGGTTACGAGCCAGAAGATTATATTCGTGAGTATTCTGAATTTTTGATCTATCGGCAAGAATTAGTTGAACGTAGTAACTTTGGTAAGAAGGGGGTCTTATGAAAATAGTTGTCACTGGGGCAATTGGGCATATAGGCTCGTACTTGATTCGTGATTTAGCCGTTCAGTTTCCTGGGGCTGAGATTTTGATGATTGATAACATGATGACCCAGCGTTTCCCATCGTTATTTAATCTACCAATAACAGCTCAATATCGCTTTATTGAAGGCGATGTTACCCGAATTGATCTCCAATCCTTATTAAAGGATGCACATGTTCTTGTTCATCTGGCAGCCATCACTGATGCTGCGGGTAGTTTTGACAAAGTAGATTTGTTGGAGGCTAATAATTACCAATCTACATTAAAAATAGCAAATGCATGTGCTCAGACAGGAACACGACTAATTGCATTGTCGTCTACCAGTGTGTACGGGACGCAAAACGAAGTGGTGGCTGAAGATTGCAGCCCTGAAGAACTAAAACCTCAAAGTCCCTATGCCATTACAAAGCTAAAAGAGGAACAGCTTGTCACAAAACTATGTTTGGAGAACGGGTTGAAAGCAATATCATGTCGCTTTGGAACAATCTTTGGTGCTTCTCCAGGGATGCGATTTCATACTGCTGTAAATAAGTTTTGCTGGCAGGCTGTAATGGCGCAACCTATAACAGTGTGGAGCACTGCTTATGATCAAAAAAGACCTTACTTAGATCTTGTAGATGCTGCGCATGCCATTGCATTCATTATTCGCAAGGATTTATTCGATGGGCGTATTTACAATGTGCTGTCCCATAATGCTACAGTTCGTCAGGTGGTTGATACAATACGGGAGTTTGTCCCTGACTTACAAGTCAGTTTCGTTGAAAACAAAATTATGAATCAACTTTCCTACGAGGTGTCCAGTCAGCGCTTTGTATCAGAAGGCTTTACTTTTGCAGGTGATTTAAGGCGTGGTATTGGTCAAACTATAGGCCTATTAAGGCAAGCTAATTGCAAAGATTGAATAGATGCAGTTCATATAAACGGAGATGAAAATATGTCATTTAATGAGGCAAAATTATCGGTTTATAAATATGAACCAGCTATTAATGAAAGGTACGACAAAGATAAACCCATATTGAGTATTATTTTTACTTGCTATTATCGATTAGATCTTATTAAACAAAGTTTAAGGTCTGTTCTAGATCAAGATTATCAGAATGTGGAATTAATATTAGTTGATAATGATGCGCAGTCAGAGGTAAAAGAACATTTAATTAATTTTCATAAAAAGTCATTTAATACTGCACTAATCACTTTCAAAACAAATCAATTTGAGTGGGAAGATGTTGGCAAGGAAGTGGCGGTTTGTTGGAATGTAGCACTACTCCACGCCAAAGGCGATTATATTTGTCATTTAGGCTACGATGATTTAATTTCACCAAATTATGCTTCATCCATGGTGCGCCTATTTATGGAAAATTCAGCATGTGTAACTGCCGCCCCTATGCCTTACTCGATGAGTTCCGTCGGCATAATTAATAACCCAGACTGGTTGCGAAATTTAAATACGCGGCCACGTTATATTGATGGGCTAGATATTGCAATTGATCTTCTTGAAGGAGCCCCTAAAAAATTGTTCGCAGCCCCAGGCGAAATTTTTGTTATCAAGCGTGATGTAATGTTGGAGCACGGGGGATATGATCGAATTGTTGATATTTCCCAAGTATTAAAGTACGCAGTTTTAGGAGTTAGTGGCTTTGACTCTGAGGCCTCTTTTTATTGGAGGCATCATGATGGTCAGCTCAATAAGCTAGCGAAGTTAAATGGAAATATCTTTTATAAGACATCTCAAAAAGGTTGGGATGATAGCTGTATTATTGATTACTGGCGCAAACATTTTGATGAGAGAAAAGTAAAGTTAATTGTCGATTTTAAGCATAATTGGCTTGTTTTTAATGTGCTTAATGTTCTAAAAGAACATTTGCGAGGCAAGAATTTTGGTAGTCTAATGAAGGCTATATTTAATATAGCAATAGAGTGCCCAACTTTGTTGCTAAGAGCATTCTATACTGTCGCGCGAGAGCTATTTTTTATGATACTTGAACGGATTAATAAAATTTAGGACAGAGGGTGTAAATAATTTTGTGTAAACGTCATTTTGCAGGGAACTGCTATTTTCAGAAATGGATAAAAAATGACGACACAAAAAGCCTTACCCACAACGGTAAAAGCCAGAAGATGCTCAAAGGCGAGTTCGGCGAACTGCCGATTTAAATCCTCAGAGACGAACCTTCTCATTACAGTTCCCCTATGCAAATAAATTACATATAACACTTATGGCCAACCTAAATCGATCTATCCTTTCTCTTTTGGAGCATCTTTGGGCTTTCATTAGCCCAAAACGTCGTAAGCAGTTTGCATTGCTTCTAGGCTTAATGTTGATGGCGTCGTTAGCTGAGATCGTAAGCATTGGCGCCGTGTTGCCATTTTTGGGTATGCTGACGATGCCAGAGCGAGTTTTCGTTCATCCAGTCGTGCAGCCTATCATTCAAGAGTTGGGACTTACTTCACCAATTCAACTTTTACTGCCGCTTACTTTAGTCTTTATTGTGGCAGTACTAGTTACCGGCGCAATGCGTTTATTATTGCTCTGGACGGGTGGCAGACTGACGGCTGGCGTGGGGGCTGATATAAGTATGGATGTTTACCGGCGAACACTATATCAGCCATACGCCGTTCATTGTAGCCGAAATAGCAGTGAATTAATTAATGGAATCTCATCAAAAACAGGTGTAACTATTAATATTATAGGGATGGTAATAACTTTATTGACTTCAATTATCATGCTGATTGGAATAATGATTGCATTATTTTCAATAAATCCATTCATAGCATTATCAGCCTTTGGGGGCTTCGGATTACTTTACTGGATTATCATGCGTTTGGCACGCAATCAGCTTTTAATTAATAGCAGAATTGTCGCTAATGAGTCCACGCAGCTCATTAAAGCGATGCAAGAAGGTTTAGGTGGTATACGTGATGTTTTGATTGATGCTAGTCAAAACGCTTATTGCCAAATTTTCCGTAACGCAGATCTGCCATTGCGGCGAGTTCAAGCCAGCAACTCATTTATTAACGCATCACCACGCTATGCCATGGAGGCGTTCGGTATGGTTGTAATTGCAATATTTGCTTATTTTATTTCGCAGCAGATTGACGGCGTTGCTAAAGTTATCCCCACTCTTGGAGCATTAGCAGTAGGTGCGCAGAGACTACTACCTGTTTTTCAGCAAGCATACGCTTCGTGGACATACATAAAAAGTAGTCAGGATATGTTGCAAGATACATTAATGTTGCTTGATCAGCCATTGCCAGAATATGCAAATCAACCCATGCCTCACCCAATAATTTTTAAAAGGAATATCTGCTTAAAGGATATTAACTTTCGCTATAGCTCTAAAATGCCATACGTGCTTAAGCATGTAAATTTAAATATAGAAAAGGGTAGTCGTATAGGTTTTATTGGGACAACTGGTAGTGGTAAAAGCACACTGATTGATATTGTTATGGGCCTATTACAACCAACTGATGGCTCATTGATGATTGATAATCAAGTAATTACGACTTTAAATCACCGTGCTTGGCAAGCTCATATTGCTCATGTTCCTCAGGCTATTTATTTGGCAGACAGTAGTATTGAAGAGAACATTGCTTTCGGAGTGCCAAAGAATAAAATTGATCATGATAGAGTTCGTGTGGCTGCAAAAAAAGCACAAATAGATGTAACTATCGAAAGTTTGACAAATGGGTATCAAACCTCTGTGGGTGAGCGAGGTATTCGTTTGTCAGGGGGGCAGCGACAGCGAATAGGGATTGCCCGTGCCTTATATAAACAAGCTGATGTGATTATTTTTGACGAAGCAACTAGTGCGCTAGATAACGAAACCGAAGATGCAGTAATGGAGGCTATTGAGGGGTTAAGTAAAGATTTAACTTTACTTATTATCGCTCATCGGCTCACTACATTAAAAAACTGTACAAAGATTGTAAGTTTGAGTAATGGGCAGATTGTGCGAACTGGTAGCTATGAAAATCTAGTGAATCAATCCAAATCAAAAGCGCTGATAAATAGGGGAAAGGGTAGATCATGAAAGCAGTGATACTCGCCGGTGGTTTGGGAACCAGAATTAGCGAAGAAACTTCCACTCGACCTAAGCCTATGGTTGAAATTGGTGG